>Ga0233432_10001817_pt1 | contig 20328 bp, 23 predicted proteins | sample SI_122_August201_6_FD_179870 | JGI IMG/M metagenome (GOLD analysis project Ga0233432, IMG submission 179870) | Seawater microbial communities from Saanich Inlet, British Columbia, Canada - SI_122_August2016_10_MG | ecosystem: Environmental > Aquatic > Marine > Inlet | place: Canada: British... | reverse complement strand
ATGCTTCAGCGGCTTCAACACACTGTTTCACACCGGCGGGAGTTAATGCTGCATCTGTTAGATCAGAATAAATTTTCTTAGATCCATCCATTTTAGCTCTGTTGTGTTCACTATAACCGTGTCTCATCACAAAAATATCCCCTTGAATATTAAAGGTCGCGCTCCCCCCCAATGTTAATTCTATTGTAGGGAACTCACATCTTTGACTGGCGTTAAGACCATCCTTTTCTTGCGATGCTGCCCCCTTTACCCAATAGATCGCTTCTCCCTTTGTATTCGTAACTATTTCTTCGTCTTTCTCTAATGATCCCTCATGAATCAATTCTATTGTTAACTTTGTACCGGTTTCACTATTAATTGGTTCGAATTTTAAACGCAAAATAGCACAATTTTTAAATTTAATATATGAAGAACACATAAAGTAATCATGTAATGATTTCTTTAATACTTTTTCTGCGGGTTTTTTTATTTTATCGGGTAATTTATCAAATAGAGGATCGATCTTTCCGTTGGGAGGTTTATCTTCTCCTACCTCCCCCGAATATAATTGCCCTAAGTTAATTTTTAAATCCGAAAATATTATTAATTCATTAGCTTTATTCACTAATTCTCTCCCCATTAGATATTGCATTCTCCCCTGATGAGAACAGATAAACATATTACCTAATTCTATCGTTGTTTTTCGCTTTACCTGGGGATTAGTCACAGCAAATGATTTACGCCCCAAGGTCCCGTGCATGGGTGGTGATCCTCCCGTAATTAGGTCTACCGACTGATTGGCCGGGGGCTCCTCTTCCTCCCCCCCGGGGGCTGCTCTGTCGGCTCCCCGGGGGGATAATGAACCATCTAATTCTTCAAGCACAATGGATTCAGGCACCCCCGATAAATCCATCGGGTCTCTTTTTAATTCATCTTCGGCTGGTCCGGCACGAGGCATATTATATATATATATATATATATATATATTTTATTTTTCTTTCTTGTATTTTTCTAAATCTCTTTTACTTAATTTATACCCCCAATGTTGTAAAACTTGCCTTATAACTGGAGATACACTTTTATCATTGTATTCTTTACCTGCTTTAATAATTTTATTCATTAAAGTTCTTTTGAATCTACCCTTAGGTCCAGTTAACTTTAACCATCGATCAATTTGTCTCTTATCATCTTTAGTTCTACGACCCATATAAAAATGACAATACCATTGAAACCAACCGTAAGGATCTTGTTTGATAATCCAATTTTTAGATTCCCAATCTTCTAAGGATGAACCACACTTAACTTTATATGTGTTCACATCTTTATCATATTTCTGTGAAAGAACTTTTTTTTCTAGATTAACACCTTTTAACCAATCACCCGGGAAACTTTTTATAGCATTTTTACCTGAATGTTTCTTACCAGTTACAGAAGATTGAATATCTCTGAAATATGTCCCACCGAAAGAACCCATTCTTAAAACTTGTTTAGGAGTTAGATTAGGTTTAAAATCTGGGAAATCTTTAAAAGTTACCATTTATAAATTTGATATATTTAATTTAAGATTACTTTAAATTAAACATAAGAAGAAAAGAAAATGAACCCTGTCCTAAAAAGTGCGTCTACCTTAGGAAAGATTGTGAAAAGACCAATTTCAATTAGTTCGGGGAAAAAGTTTATTCCGTGTAGTCCTAAATGCATCTGTCTGATGTATTTAGATCTTAAAGATTTTAAAAGTCAGAGTTATTATGAAAATTGTTTTAGAACGAAAATGAAAAATTAGCGTCTTTAATACTTAACGGATAATTTCTCTGGTATAAAGCTTTCTTCATTGACTTTATTCTCCATTAATTTCTTTTCCATTGATTCCTTTTTTTTTGTGGAGAGCCCTTCAGTCAATAGAGGAGCGAAAAGATACATAGAACCGAAATACATAATTACTGCGAATACAACAGCGTGAATAAATTGTAGAGTATTACCATCGGCCTTGAACCCGGTAACACTGAAAAGTGTATCCTTAACGAACTTGTATACACCCGTATTCGATACAATTAAGAAAACAATTGCACCGAATACAGAATGCTGAAAGAGAGCGTCATGCATACTAGATTCAAAAAACTTTACACCAGGTATAAATTCCAAAGATTGTAAGATTCCCATATTTTATACACTAGTATAGAAAAAAATTTAAAGATATTTTTTATTATGTTTAATAAAATGGAATGTGAATATTATCAAAATTATAAAGGACCAGAATTAACATTGGCTCAATTATGGAAGAAAAATTGTGAAAAAGAAAATATAACAGAACACATTCAATCTTTTTATGGAAAAGAAAACAATTGGAATGGTAAATTTTATAAATATTCCGAAATATTTCCCGATAAAGATTCATCATATCTTTTTTATGTTGAATTTATAGATGTAAAAGGTAGAAAACATTGGTTTCATGGTATGGTTGGGGAACCAGACCAGATATTTAATCCCCCTCAGGCACAACCATCCGACTATTAGATATAATAAAAAATTAAATGTATAATATCTTATAAATGAAAAGTAAAAAACGCTCTAAATTACCGAAACATTATACAGCGAAATTATCCAGAAAAGATAAAAAAAAACAAGAAAAAGCAATTGGTAAATCTAAAAGATCTTATAAAAGGGGTAAATATTATACCCGACCTAAAATGAAATCTTTTAAAAATAAAAAGAGTTCTTGGACTCAAAAATTCCATAAACTTTATCCTGAAGCGAAAACTTTAAAACAGATTGAAAAAGTAACAGGGATTCCAAAAAAAGCATTATCGGAAGTTAAAAAAAAAGGTATGGGAGCATATTATTCATCTGGTTCGAGGCCCAATCAGACAGCTGAATCTTGGGGTAAAGCAAGAATGTATGCTTATATATTCGGTTCGCCGACAAGGAAATATGATCATCATATTACTAAAAAATATAAAGTGAAATTTAAATTTAAACCGAAATATTATAGTTATTCTGAATCGGAATCTAATAAGTAATTCTTATTTATTTCGGTTGAAATTTCTTGATTGATTGTAATAATATTTTTAGTTTCTTTTGGGGGCTTAGATTTCTTTATTTTATCTTTTTCTTCTTTATTTTTCTTTCTCTTATTTTTCTTTTCTTCTTTCTTATCTATAAGAGATTGATTTCCTATTTTTCTATAGTGCTCGACATCCTCCCAGAAGTTTAATATTTCTGGCATGACACCATTCCACCATTGTCTATCCCTTAGAACTAATGTACATTCATATCTTTCAATTCTCCACCAGTGATATACTACCGTGTCGTAATCATTCTTACTTGAAATAGTCTGGTAAGCCCATTCATTAATTTCATCTATTGACATATAAAATTCGGAATATTCATAATGATAGTTAGTTTCTCCGTCTTTATTAGTAACGAATGAAAGAACAAGACCCTTAGGGAAACCCTTTAAAGTTTTACCTTGCACCGAAGCACCACCCGAATCCTGTAAATATTCTTCCTTAGATGCATATTCCTCAAGTTTTACCTGGAGGAAGTCGCATTCTTCTAAATCGCAACATTCTAATTGACCCTGCATTTGCATCCAATAATGATCGGGGACTTCCTTTGTAAACTTTCTTTTAGGTGGACACTTAATTTCTAACATTCTACCTACATAATCTCCTGGTGATTTTTCGGAACATATTCCATCCGGAGATGCTCCGAATATCTTAAATCTTGGATGGGGGACTAAACCGAATTCTAAAATTTCAAGATTATTTAATTTTTCATAAAAGGTTGTGGCTACAGGTTCATACATTACACCCCATTCTGTAATTGCATTACCGAATCTAGGTGGAGGCTCCTTGCTTGATTTTTCAATTAACAACTGATCTCTTGTTCTAAAATGACCTTTACCCAGAGCATCTGCTAAAGAACTAGCGGTAAGCATTGTGTCCCTTAAAGCATACCATTCCTTTGATCGCTGTTCAGGTAATTCCATCTTTAAGAGACCTTCTAATTTATTCAGAATATCTTTTTTATGAAAGAATAAATCTTTTAATTTATATTTAAGTTCAGAGAATTTAAGGGATACATGATTTTTAATAAAATGTTTCTGGGAAATATTAAATAGTGTGTCATCTGTTATTTCGTTATCTTCTATTATCTTGGAACTAATTTCATTTATAAGATCTTCTAAACTTGAATCATTTTTTACTGCATTGTATATTTTAGATTCATATGAATCTATAAGATCTTTTATTTCATCTAAATTCAACATGTGTAGATATATATTAATATATTTTGTTGTTCTTAAATAAATAAATCAAATTTACCTAAAAATTTGATTATTAATACTAATTAGTTTAGTATTAATAAACTTAAATTTTGAATCATGTCTTGTATTATCTGTAATGTTAAATGTGAACCATGGCTCCTCCTTAAAAATGAAAATATTTATACAGATCAGGAAAATAAACCGATAGGAGAAACAATCCAGACATGTGGGTATTCGTGCTGTAGAAAACTTGATCCGATGTTACCAAGAAATTATGGTAAATTAATCTTAAATAAAGAAGACTTCTGTTTCTGGGCTATGCCCGTATTGCCTAAGAAAAAGGAAAAGTTTGAAATTCTAACATTTGAAGAAATAAAGAATCTGGATGATATTTCAAGAGAAAGATATTATAAACAGAGAGATAATCAATTGATGGATAATAGTATGATTTCCGAACTATACAGAGATATTGAAAAAGAAGATGAAATGACTTATAATATTGAAAATTATGAATCAACATGTTCGGAAAGTGATTACGATGACTATTAAAATGTGACTATTAATATGCGACTATTAAATTATGTGTTTCAAAAATAAATCTTAAATATTAATAATTATAAATGTTAGAAATTTATGATAATGATATATCAATCTTAAAAGATAAAAAATGTTTAATTCTTTTTTATTTTACAGCCACTTGGTGTGGTCCTTGTCAGAAAATTAAACCTATGATTAAACAATTATCTGATGGTTTAGATGATTCTAAATGTGAGGTTTATATGGTAGACATAGATGAAAATGATGAATTAGCACTTGAACTTAAGGTTAAAGCAGTTCCAACTTTTTATCTTTTTTATGAAAAAAATTTAATAGATAGTTGTTCGGGGGCAGATATTTTAAAGGTTCATAAACTTATAAAAGATAATCTTCCTAAATTGGAAAAAGAAACAATAATAGATTAATTATTTAATAGAAAAACCTGATTCAGATGAATAATGCATTCCATGATTCATATCGGCACGTTCAAATCTAGTTATCATCTTACCAGGTGGTGGAGGTAATATAAAATTTAATGGAGATAAATGATAAACTTTACCGTTCATAGAAACACAAGTCCCCCAACCTTTAACACCGTTACACTCACTTGGAGCCACGAATAAAACGATTAAAACTATAAATATTATAAGCGAAGCTATTTTATTTCTTTTAATTTTATCAACAATATTCATTATATAGTTATTACATAGAAATAATTATATAAAGAGATCGTTTTAAATAATATAAATGAGTGAATGTATGAGTGAAAGTATGAGCGAAGATATTAATTTTGATGATCTCAATATAGATGATAATATATTGAGGGGAGTTTATGCTTATGGTTTCGAGAAACCATCGGCGATACAAGTAAAAGCGATACCTAAGATAATAGCAGGAGGGGATACAATTGCACAAGCTCAATCCGGAACAGGTAAAACTGGTGCTTTTTCAATTAGTCTTTTAAGTAAGATTGATGAAACCCTAGATAATACGCAATGTATTGTAATTGTTCCGACACACGAATTAGCCGATCAAGTTTACACAGTAATAACAGAATTAAGTTCTTATACCAAGATTAAGACTCTTAAAGTTATTGGTAAAACAAGTATCAATGCGTGTATTCAGGAGTTAGAAAAAAATCCTCATGTTATTGTTGGAACTCCTGGGAGAATCTTAGATATGATTAATAGGAGATCTCTTTATACAGATAAAATTAAGATGTTAGTTTTCGATGAAGCAGATGAGATCTTATCATATGGTTTTAAAGATACAATTTACAATATAGTTCAAACTATGTCAAGAGATACACAGATATGTTTATTTAGTGCTACTTTACCCAAGGATGTTTTAGAAATAACAGAAAAATTTATGAATGAACCACAGAAGATCTTGGTAAAGAAAGAACAATTGACATTGGAGGGTATTCAACAATTTTATGTCAATGTTAAGCATTCAGATTGGAAGTATGATGTTATAGCAGATCTTTATGATATTATTAATGTTGGTCAGTGTATTATTTACATTAATAGCAAGAATAAAATATTAGAAATAAATGATAGATTATTAAAAGATAATTTCCCCGTATCTTATATTACGGGTGATAGAACTACAGATGAACGGAAGCAGATTATGAATGATTTTAGGTCCGGTCAAGTTAGAATCTTATTATCAACTGATCTCTTAGCGAGAGGTATAGATATTCAACAGTTATCATTGGTAATTAATTACGATTTACCAAGAGAAAAGGAGACTTACATTCATAGGATAGGTCGTTCGGGGCGTTATGGTCGTAAGGGAGTTGCAATTAATTTAATAACGGAAAGGGATGTAGAGGAATTAAAATTTATAGAATCATTTTATGATACGAAAATAGACGAAATGCCTGATAATATTAAGGATTATTTGAATTAATATGAATATCTAATTTACTTTCATTTAATTTATCTCGAATAATTATGAATAGATTGCATTAGAACGCTCTCTTGTATAGGGGGCACCTATTTTTTTGGCAGAGGATATGGATCCTCCACCTTGCCTCCCCTTGCTGCCCTGATCAATTAACCCTTGGATATCCGAGGAATATGGGTTCGGTGAACCTTCTTCCGCGAAATACTTGAACTGAGGATCCACATCGCCGAGGGGGGACGCCTCCCCTCCCCTTGGAAAGGAATCACTATGTCTTAAATCTCCCTTAAAATAGAGGGTAGGTTTATATGGTGGGTCATACCTCTTAGTTTTCAACGTATCCCAAGTCCAATCTTTAGTTTCAAAAAAAGGATGCTTTTTTATAGCTTCAGAGTCTGTTAAGCGATGAGTAGGACTGCGGTTCAGTAGTCTCCCGATGAGGTCCTTTGCGTGGCGGCCGATACCAGTCGGAAAAACAAGTTTACCACTAACGATTTTTATATACATTTGTTCCTTATTTGTATCGAAGAATGGTGGAAGGCCATCCATTAACTCATATATTATAGTGCCCAATGCCCACCAATCTATTGCCTTACCGTATTTTAATCCTTTCACCATCTCTGGGGCCATGTATTCGGGTGTCCCTTTAAATTCAGTTAAACCACTGGTCTTTCCTTTGCATTTATCAGCAAAACCTAAATCAATCACAACTAGATATCCATCACTATCTATCATTATATTTTCGGTTTTTATATCTCTATGTACTATATCTAAATTATGTAACGCTTCTAGGGCAAGGGTAACCTGTGCCGCAATAAACCGAACGGTGTTGATTGGGATAAATTTATAATTTTCTCGAAAATAAAATAAGTCTACCCGCCCATAAAAGGGTTGAACTATACAGTAATTGTCTGCTTCCTCGAAGGAATAATGCATCTTGACACAGAATGGAACATTTTTTCTAGTAACCTCTTCAAGTAAATTTCTTTCATTAACTGCCATTTCCCTTACTCGTCCATAAGTCGCCCCCCCTTTTTTATTTATCTTTTTCAACGCATAAAAATTACCATCATCGGTTCCTCCTATTTTTTTAACTAAATACACCTCCCCAGATACACCTTTCCCTAACTTGTAATATGCTTGGAATTGTAGATATTCTACCGAACCCCACGATCCTTGTTCGCGGGGTTCGGTGGCTATCCCTCGCTCCATCTCGCGCCGCTTCGCGTACATTTCACTACATTTACCACCATTAAACTCTTTTATTTTGATCTCTACAAGGTTCTCCGCATCCACCCGTTTTCCCTTTATAACGGACCCCCGTTGCTTTATATCGGCCATCTGTTCCTCTTTAAAGGTCGTATCCTTCATTTTGGCAATATCTTGTTCCAATTCCATTTCCTCCTGCTCTATCTGGCGCCACTCCGCAACCGCTTGTTGACTCTGTACAAGCTCCGTGTACAGTCGTTTACATTCCCCCTCATCCGCATTTTTCCCGGTGCTACCGCCCCTCATTTTCCTTTTCCTTGTTTTTCTAGAAGATCTCCTCGTTTTTCTAGAAGATTTCTTTTTAGTTCTTTTCTTAGACTTCTTTCTTTTACCCTCAACCTTAAAAGAAGAACTTTTCAAGATTAATTGCTTACTTACAATCTTAATATTCTTGAGTTCTACAGCTCCGTCATTTTTATCATAGATGTCTCCTACATAATCATAATCTAAACTATTCTTAGGATTTAATTTTTTCTTAATCTTAATGACTTTATGTTTCATGTACTTATTGCCACTAGCGGGAATCTTAGACGGCCAGCTGAACGCAGTATGGGTATTACCACTTTTAAATGTGGCATTGTAAACAGATCCAATCTTAATTGGCATTTATAATATATTAGAAAAAAGAAGCGCGTACATACTTAAAATAATCTTTCTACAATAATTCAAGTGCCTGATAATATTAAGGATTATTTGAATTAAGCAACAGCTTCAGGCCCATGCGCAACCTGACCAGCATCTTCACTTACCTCGAAGAGACCACCCATTTCAGGGGATGCAAAATAATTAAAATCATTCCATCCCTCCATCGCTGCTGCTTCTGGGTTATGGGTGAATATTGACGATTGGTGTATTGAACTCGTCATACCTTGTTGTTGTTTTGATTTTACGGCAGTCCAGATAGGCCAAGGCACAGATTTGTCCGATGTGTGGAGGTTGGATGATTCATGAATAGTTTTTTCAATAAGGGGATCGGGGGAATCACCCGAAAGCTCTTTCTTAAGCTTATTCTTATTGGTCTCTCTCAATGCGACTTCGGAAATTTCAGCATTCGCTACCAGAATGTCCCTTTCTAATAGTTCCGCCCATTTTACTTCGTTAAAAAAAGGATGATCCTTGATTTCTGATGGATATGTTAAGCGTTTATCGGGATTAACCATTAGTAAACCAGAAAGTAGTTGTACTGTATCATCTGTAAATTCATGTCCTTCGAGATCCACAGATGTAATTTCGGAAATTCTATGCATGAAATTCTCTTGTTCGATCTCATTCACGGTGTATTGTACACCCTTATCGTCGTATGGAAATAGGCCATAGCATGGGTGGGATAGTTCAAGTCCATTTGGGGTCAGCATTTCGTAGATTATAATTCCTAGAGCCCACCAGTCAACCGCCTTACCGTAATTTAGAGTTTCCCCGAACATCTCGGGAGCAGAGTATAAGAATGTACTGTTACTATCTGTTATACCTTTAGTTTCCCCATCTGTCGCTTCCACCTTTTTAGATAAACCGAAATCAGTTAAAAAGATATGTCCAGAATTGTCAATCATAATATTTCCTGGTTTTAAATCTCTGTGAACTATATTAAGATCGTGTAATCCCTCAAGGGCAAGAACAATCTCTGCCGCAATAAATTGAGCGCTTTTTAAATCTAAACTATATTCATCTTCTATGAAAGCACTTATATCCATAACTCCAAGATTTAATACCATACAACAATATTTTTGTGTCTGGAAAGAACAATACATTCTGACAACATAAGGTACATAATTTCTGGTAATTGTTTCAAGGAGATTTCTTTCATCTATTATAAGATCTTTTTCAGATGTTACACTAGATTTATCAATTGTCTTCATCGCATAATTTTTATTATCACCTATCTTCCTTACCTGATATACCACTCCAAAACTTCCACGTCCAAGCTCGAATGTTGATTCAAGCAGGGGGTGGTCTGGCTCAGCGAAGTTAGAAAGAATAAAATATCTTAAATTATTATCTTTACTCAAAAGATTATTTAAAAAAACAATTAAGCCACTTCTTCTTATTCCTTTAGTCCTTTTTGACTTCCCATCTCCACCGGTCTTCCATGGGAATCTTATACCACGCATTAATTCTGGATATTTTTTTTTTAATATCTTCATAAGAGACTCAAAACCTGAATAAGTATACTTAATTTCCCCCAATTTGATATAATAACTGGTTGGACTTATTCTTAGAAATAAATTAAATGAATACGTTATTCTACCATCATCGGTAGTTCCTACTTCACCTCCATCAACCTCGTATTTAGGGAAAGAAAGTGCCCCTTGATCTTGACCACCCCTCATTTTCCTTTTCCTTGTTTTTCTAGAAGATCTCCTCATTTTTCTAGAAGATTTCTTTTTATTTCTTTTCTTAGTTCTATTCTTAGTTCCCTTCTTAGATCTCTTTTTAGTTCTTTTCTTGGACTTTTTTCTTTTACCCGCAACCTTAAAAGGTGAACTCTTTAAAATTAATTGTTTGCTTACAATCTTAATATTTTTAAGTTCTACAGCTCCGTCAATTTTATCATAGACATCTCCCACATAATCATAATCTAAGCTGTCTTTGGGATTTAATTTTTTCTTAATCTTGATGACTTTATGTTTCATGTACCGATTTCCACTATCGGGAATCTTAGAAGGCCAACTGAACGCAGTATGGGTGTTGCCACTTTTAAATGTGACATTATATACAGATCCAATCTTAATTTTCATATATATATAATAAATTAGAAAAAAGCGCGTACATACTTAAAATAATCTTTCTACAATAATTCAAATGGGAGATCTTAACCTTGATTTTGATATGGGAACGAAAAGTGTATCTTTATCCGACACACTTTCCGACAATTTAGGATTCAGTAAAAGTAATTCAGATTTAAATTTAGATTTAACAACAGATAATACCAAACCATCATTAAATATCAGCGATGGTGTTGAATTATTGGCGAAAGGTCAAGTTAGTCCTGTAAATTCGGATGGAGGAAAAAGTGACAAAGATTCTAAAAAGAGTGAAGATTTTAGTTTTTTTAAAAGTGATCCAGTAGAAGATAAAGGGGGTATTGTTGATGGTGATATGAAAAATATTAGCGTCAATAATGATGATAATCTACTTTTAAGTAATCCTAATCCTGATAGTGGATATAAACCTATTCATAGATTAACCGCTCAAGAAATAAAAAATGAAAAAATTGATCTTATTTACAAATTTAAGAAATTAGAAGGTCAGGGTATTCGCACAACAATGAATTATAATATGAATTCTCACCTTGAAGATATGAGAAATGAATATATTAAATTAAAGAAACAGAGAGAGATTGATAATTCCGTTAAGTTTCAGAGAAAAATGCTGATGGCATGTGTAACGGGTATTGAGTTCTTGAATGGAAAGTTCGATCCATTTAGTGTTAAGTTAGATGGATGGTCTGAATCTGTAAATGAAAATGTAAATGATTATGATGAAATATTTGAAGAATTAGGGGAAAAATATGGTGGTGAAGGAGAAGCAATGGCGCCGGAAATTAGATTACTTTTCACATTAGCTGGTTCCGCATTTATGTTCCATCTTACGAATACAATGTTTAAGTCATCAATACCGGGCATGGATGATGTTTTAAGACAGAATCCCGAATTAATGGAGCAATTCGCTAAAGCAGCAGTGGGAACAATGAATAATGGTCAGGGTCAAGCGACCCCACAACCCGCCCCACCTCCACCTAATCCATTAAATCAGATGTTCGGAGGAGGGGGTGGGGGAAATCCATTGGGGGGTCTTATGGGTGGTCTAATGGGGGGTCTCATGGGCGGAGGCGGAGGCGGTAATCCGTTGGAGGCAATGATGGGTGGAGGGCAGAGGAGTCAGGGTCAGTCCGTTTCCGCGGGTGGAAGACCAGTGAGTCCTGCGAGGAGTGATATGTCTGGACCCGATGGTTTAGATGATCTCATTACTGCTATGAATCTGGAACCGGATAAGATGCCCGATTTAGATAATATATCATTGATGAGCGGAGATACAGGGAATAAAAGTGGTGGAATAACATTAAATTTATAAATAAACTTAAAGAATAATCATAATTTATGAATATAAAATGAGTGTTATAAACGATGATGAATGTCTATTTAATATTCAGACAGTTCAATCGGGTGCTTTTCGTATTCTAGTAGAAGCATTAAAAGAGATCTTGACAGATACCAATTTAATTATTGATTCAACGGGTATAAAGTTGATTGCGACAGATAATTCTAAGATTGTCCTTATTCATATGAAATTACAATCGGAGAATTTCGAACACTATTTCTGTAAAGAAAAGATTAAGATCGGTATTAATATGAATAATCTATTTAAACTCATTAAAGTAATGGGAAATAATGATATTCTGAGTCTTTATCTCAAGAAGAACGAAACGAATAAATTGGGGATTCAGATTGATAATGAAGTTAAAAATACACAGACTTTATTTAAGTTAAATCTACTAGATATATCCGAGGACGAAATAAAAATCCCCCCAGCTGAATTTGAAACGGAATTAACACTACCTTCATCTGATTTTCAGAAATTAATACGGGATATGACCAATATCGGTGACTGCGTAGATATAAAGAGCGTGGGTGAAAATTTAATGTTGGAATGTAGGGGAGATTTCGCTTCCCAAGAAACCATATTAAAAGAAAATAAAGATAATAATAATGAAGGGTTAAAATTTTCAATGCATAGTACGCCAGATAAACCCATTCAAGGTATTTTTTCTTTAAAATATCTTGTTCTTTTTACGAAATGTACTAATTTATGTAATTTAATTCATATGTATATTAAGAATGATTACCCTTTAATCATAAAATACACCGTTGCGAACTTGGGAGATATTAAGCTGTGTCTTTCTCCTAATGTTGCTTAAATTCTAATAAAGTTTTCATGAATCTATTAAAAATTTCTTAAATTTTTCTAAATGTTTCTGTGATTCTTCATAACCTAACTGAATTATTTTTTCCCCTTCTTCTTTATTCATTTCAAATTTAAGACCATAATTTACATTTACGTAAATTATTCTCGGATTAAATTTTTTTTCTTCTACATCATAAACATATTGATCTTGACATATCATTAAACAATACATATATTCTAAAATCGGGAATAATTCCACGATTGGATTACTAATATCTGTTCCCCCTTTAATAAATAATCCTAAATAATTTTCTGATTTACATTCCTCAATCGGAAAATGACCTCTTAATCCCCCATCAACATACTTGCAACCATTATATTCAACTGGTTTAAAGAATACCGGTATTGCCGTTGTCATTTCTGCCAATGTTATAATGGATAATTCTGGATCTGTTTCGTGTGATATATATTCAATCTGTTTCTTAGTAACATTAAAAACTTTTACATTCAATTTAATTTCAGAGAGATTGTATAAATCTTTAAGATTTATGTCATCAAGATCTTTAAAATTTTTTAAGATAGATTTAAATATATTTCTTATTCCATTCGTATCAAATAAACCGAACTCAACCAGAATATTATCAATTTTGATATCATCCATTTTAAGCATTTTAGATATATCGTATCCCAGAGCAACACCTTTTCCAACATCCATGCTTAGTCCAAGTATAAGACAAAAAGAACACAATATCCCAATTGATGTTGTTAGAATCTCTTTAATACCAGTAAGATCTCTTTTCAAGATATCATTTTCAAATAAAGATTCAAATATTCCGAAATAAGCGATCCCACTGGGTCCTCCACCGGATAAAATAAGTGTGTCAATTTTCGTATCTGTCATTTTATCTTAAATATTTTCTATATTCTTAAATAGATAAATATGTCTTCATTGGATATCAAGGATCTTTATTCGACAATAAATGAAAAAACTATTAAAAGATTAGAAATTTATGATGGTGTTTTAGTTAAATGTCATAAAAGAATTAAATATAATTCTTCCTTAGAAAAGACATATTGTTTTTATCAGATACCAGAATTTATAATAGGGACACCTCTATATAAAGTCACCGAAATGAGAACATATATTATTAATAGTTTAAAAAATAATGGATTTAAGATTATGTATGTAGAACCTAATTGGTTATTTATATCTTGGGAGTTACCTGGTATAAGTAAATTAGCGAATACCGGACTTAAAAAAGAAGTAAAAATCAAGGAAAATAGAAATAAATACAAGTCGGTCGATAATTATAAACCAACCGGATCTCTTATATATGATGAAAGAACAATGTTAGATTTATCGGATAAATTAAAGGTCTAGTAAGACTTCTTTCCCAATCTATATATATTATCATATAATACAAGTAAAAAGAATCCCGTGAAAATATATAAAATAAGTTCATTTAATTGATCATTATCATTACTAGTATCTAATTTCTGGATAATTGGTTTATCTCTTTTTAAAGAATTTTTATTTTTCTTAAATTCAAGAAATTCGTTGTAATCTGGATCATCTTCTATCCTTGAAGGTCTTATTGATTTTTTATCATAAACACTGGCGCCATAAGGATCTTCGAATGTTACAACATTAGGATTAATTCTTTCATATTTATAATCTTTATCTCTATCATCTACTAAGGATGAAAGTCTTTCCTTTTCATCAACTAAAGATTTTTCTCTTTTTCCCAATAATAATCCGGAATCCATATCTTCTGGTGTTAAAGGTTTATCTTTCTTTTTTTTATTTTTCTTAGGTTTATAATCTTGCCATACTTCGGATAATTCTGCCCCGAACATTATTTAATAATATAGTATATATATTTTTGCGGACTATTATTCAAACAAACAAAATAAATAATAAATAATAAATTATATATGATTGATAAGATTGGAGAATATTTTAAAGCTGGCGCAGATAATCTAAATGCGAATAAATATTTTATTGGTCTCACAATGATTCTCTTGAATATAGGCGCGCGATTTATTATAGATGAATTGGATGATGATTTAAGGAAAATTGTATCCGGACCATATGTTAGAAGATTTTTTATATTCTGTTCATTTTTTATGGCAACGAAAGATATATTTACAGCTATTATATTAACTATTATTTTCGTAGTTATTATTAATGAATTTATGGGTAAAGAGGAAATTAAAGATAAAAAAGAGAAGGGGAGTGGAGCATCTTATAATAAAGCGGAATTAGATAAAACAATTCAGAAATTAAAAACAATTCAATCTACCATGTGATTAAATACTTAAAGAATAAAATCTATATATTTAAAATATATGCAGATTTTCGTAAAGACTTTAACCGGGAAAACAATAACACTTGAAGTTGAGAGTTCAGATTCAATTGAGAATGTTAAAACTAAGATTCAAGATAAAGAAGGAATTCCACCAGACCAACAGAGACTTATTTTCGCGGGGAAGCAATTAGAAGATGGTAGAACTCTTGCAGATTATAATATCCAGAAGGAATCAACGCTCCATCTGGTATTAAGATTAAGATAAAAAATTTAATTTATAATATTGTTATTTTAAAAGTTTATTATTTCATTATTTCATTAACTACTTCTTTGAAACCTTGCGCGGCTTCTTTACTACCTTCTTGGGTTCTTCAACTTCATCCTTTTCATCCTTTTCATCTCCCTTGTCTTCATCGCTTTCTGAATCAACGAAGTTATGATCAATCTTTTCTACTTCTTCTTCTTCATCAGAATCGTCGAACGCATAATCATCGAATGTCGCCGCTCGTGTAACCTTCATCTGTTCTGCCCTCCATGTACAACCGAACTTACCATTGGCTACCCATAGACCATTGCAACGTAGAAGGAGCTTCACCTTGGACCCCTTCTTGAGTAGATCAGTCATATTGATGAAATTATCAGATCCCTCATCTGTTACATTAAACTCCATCTTGTTATCCCCGAATATCTTACATGCGACATTCCCATCTCGCTTCACGATCTTGAATGCCATACTCGGGGGATACTTCCCAGTTGGTTCTCCACTATCGGGGTCAATGTCCTCCTTTAGCATTGGAGTATAGAGAGTGTCAACGGTATCTTCTGACATATTCCGCTTCTTGAACCAGGCTACACTATTCTCCATGGCCTTCTGCTTGATCTGATGATCCATTGATTGTAGTAGATTGATAAGGTGATCGGAATCCCCCTTTCGCAGATTTACCTTCACGGACCACTTCCCGTTATTATCATCTGTTGGCCACCACTGACCATCGAATGGGACATCGAGTTCTGGTGTAGTGATGTAGATGGGCTTACCCTCGTAGTTAAGATAGGCAATATTGGCACCATTGTCTAGTTTCTTGAGTGGTGTGACTTCTACCTTAGAAACATCAACGTTCTGCGGCTTGAGTGGCTTGAATCCCGACATCTTTTCTTTTTTTCCCTTTAAACTGACTGTAGTTCTTTTACTTATTTCTTTTACTTGTTTCTTTTACTTGTTTCTTTCTTTTTTTTATTTTCTTATCTCTTTATCGCTTTAATATGCTACTATACCATTATTAACAATCAAATTTTTAAGTATTTTTGTAATTGGGATAGTATTTTAAATTTATTTAAATATTTTGAAAGAAATTAATATAGGAATGAATTCGTGTGAATATTCGGATGAAAGTAAGTGTTGTAAATCTTTCAAGAAATATGGAAATTTCTGTAAAAAACATAAAAGATATCATTTAGTTGATTTAAATGACCTTATTATTAAAGATAATTTCACTTTCACGATAAAGGATTATTTATTACAAGATCTAAAAACATATTATTTCAGGAGAATAAATGACAAAAAAGGTAAATACAAGAAGCAATTTTATTTCGATGAAATATGTAAATATATAATTAAGATAAATAATTACAATGAAACTAAATTAATAAAAATACAATCTCTATATAGAAAAAAGAAAGTTCTCAGGAAATTGAGAAAAAATTGCAACAATACCGAAGATTTTTATACATATGATCCTCTAAATGAAATTGAAGATAAATATTTCTATTCTTATAAAGATTCAAAGGGATTTAAATGGGGTTTCGATATAAGATCCCTTTTAAAATTGATACAAATGAATTACTCAAATCCATATACAACAGAAAAATTTCCAGATAACATATTAAAAGAAGTAAAAACTAAAATTAAAACTTTAAAAAATAATAATCTTTTAGTAGATATTGAAGAAATTGTATTAAGAGATAGAAAAGCATCCATAAAACAGAAACTTGTTGATTTATTTTCCGATATCGAATTAAATGGGTATTCTTGTCAGATTAATTGGTTTTTTGATATGAGTGGTAGAAGATTAAAAGAATTATATAAACAACTTGAAGATTTATGGAATTACAGGGCCCAACTTTCACAAGATTCTAAAAGAAACATATGTCCCCCCGATGGTAGAATATTCGCAACCCCTGTATCTGAAGTTATGAATTACGATTGTAAGGAAGATCTTCAAGAATTAATAATTCATGATGTATCTAAATTTAAAAATGCCGTTAATTTATCGGATAGAAAACTTGGCTACATGTATTTTATAATAGGATTAAGTATGGTTTCACCACCTTGTTACATAACACATCAAGATTGGGTTTCTTATATTTAATGATTAAATATCATTAATTAATTTATAAAATCATAAAATCATAAAATATAAATCATAAAACTACTTAAAAATATATTTACTTATCTTAGTATAGTGTGCGGTTGATTGAGAGAAATAAAAAGTAAATTAAGATATAATGGTTCAAAAGGCAAAGAAGAGTTCTAATCCGAAGTCTAAGGCGAAGAAGGTTCAGAAGGTTGAGAAGCAGCCCCCAGTTGAGGTTCCGAAGGTTGAGGAACCCGCACCGGTCCAAGATGACATTGTGGCCCCACCCCCGGAGGTATCTGAGACCCCATATTCGGAGCAGTTTTCAGAACTAATGACTATGGCAGATACATTCCTAACTATGGCCCGTGCTTTCAAGGCACAGGCACAGAAGCTCGAGAAGCAGGTCCATAGGGACCATAAGCAACTCCTGAAGCGTGCCAAGGGGAAGCGTAAGCGTCAGACTGACCCAGACGCTCCTCCAAGTGGTTTCGCTAAGCCCGGTCCCGTTTCCGATGAGCTCCGTTCTTTCCTCAGCCTTGGAAAGGATGATCTAATTGCCCGTACTGCGGTAACTCAGGCTATCAACGCCTACTGCAAGCAACATAATCTACAGAATAAGGAAGACAGGCGTAAGATTATTCCAGATGCCCCCATGCGCAAGCTTCTCAAGCTTAACAAGGGGGATGAACTAACTTTCTTCAATCTCCAGACATACCTTAAGGTTCATTTTCCGAACAAGGATGGAGTTTATCCAACCGCATAAGGTCTAATTAGATAAGAAACTTATAAATAGATAAACTTATAAATAGATTAGTTTAAATTTTTAATTCGGTAGCAGTCATTCTCATTGTATCATAACTTTTATTTTTTTTATTCAATCTTTTTATTGGAATTCTTTTACAACCCAATAAAAAAGAATTAAATAATCTTCCATCCTTTAAATATAAAGGATTATTATCTCTGAAGCAGAATATTAAAAAGTTTTCCAAATTATTAAATATTTCAGCAGTTAAAATATAATAAGATACAACACTTGTTTCTTTATTAGGATCTTTTTTATTATTAGTTCTTCCCTTTAAGTCATTGGATACTTTATAACCTTGTAAAAATGAAAATTCTCTTTCTATACCCAATAGAATACAGAAATATTTATATAAATCTAAATTTTCTTCACTAAATGAAGTTAATTTAGCCACGAAATAACAATTTAAAATTCTGGCCCATATTTCAGTATAGGCTTCATCGGTCCGTAATATCTCTGAATTACAATTATATTTTTTATTGTATTTTTCAATAATTTCTTTAGAGTCTTCAATAGATGAAAATCTTAGAGCATGAATACATTCATGAAATAATACTTTTATACATTCTTCCAATCTCCAAGAACATATTTCTGCTGTAAAATCATTAAATTTACATCCCGCGGTATTTATTTCATTTCTTGTAAATCTTCCTGTGTATTTTTTTTTATCCCCCAATAAAACAAGATGTATTGTTATATTTCTATTTCTATTTGAAAAAGAAGAGATAAAAGAAAGAGCATAAACTAAAAGATTAATTCTTTTATGATCAATCTCTTTAGTATCTTTAGAATGTATATTTAAAGAAATATTTACAGAATATTTGCCCTTTATGGACCATTTTAATGAACTAATATGAGGATATTTCTGAGATTTATTAAATAATCTTTTAACCATAAATTGATTACATGGATATTTACCAGTTTTATGAACTATTTCGGGCATATCATAATCGAATTCAGAGGATTCTAATTTATGAAATAATCTCTTTAAATGACTGCTTTCTAGAAGATCTTTGTATTTCATCCTTGGTTTTAATTCTTTAATGAGTTCATTACTTTCTTTCGTTAGCATATAATTAATGTAGATATTATTGTAGACATTATTGTAGAATATTAAATTATATACGAATTATATGGGCATCTGAATAATTTATTCTATACCTCTTTGGCCCATCTCGTCTTAATCACCGCTGGATCAGAGAGTAACTTGTAGGCTTCACTGATATCATGAAACATTTCCGTCGCGTGAGGAGATATCACCTTCCCATTTCTTCGGGCAATCCTGAAACGCCCTCTCGATGTCGTCAGGAGTCTCATCCTCATCCTCATTTGGCCCAAGCACCTCTTACGCGTCGGTATAGATCGGTGTATTACGATCTTACTAGTTTATCAATTCAGATTCTAAATCTTTTAAATTATCTTCTAATATATGTAATTCAACTCGTAACATATACCATTCTCTATTCATTTCAATAATCCGCTCCTTATCACTTTTCTCTTCTTCTCTAATTATTATTATACTATCTTGATTTCCCTTTTTAATCGTTTGTAATTCTTCTGTTGTATATACCCCTACTTTCAGGTCTCTTTGCCATTCTTCTTCAATCCCCCTTAATTTACTTTTTACTTCAGCTTCAATTTCGTCCACTTGATTTGAGAAATATTCATGTCCTATATCCTCTAGTGTCCTTTTTTCATCTTCCCCTTCTTCTATAATTATTGTTTTACGACTTTCCTTTTCCCTTTCAATCGTTTGTAATCTTTCTTCTGTATATACCCCTTCTCTATAGGCCATCTGGTCTATTCTCCATTCTTGTTCAATACCCCTTAATTTACGTTCCACCCCTGCTTTAATAATGGATTTCTGTTGTTTACTTAGTTGTTTTTTTTTTATATCTTGTTGTATTTCATTATCTTCCATTTCAGTAACTATCTCTAGTATTCGCACCGCCGCCCCCTTTGCCTTCGCCAGCTCCGCCGCCTCCCTCGCCGCCTCCCTCACCT
>Ga0233432_10001816_pt1 | contig 20332 bp, 14 predicted proteins | sample SI_122_August201_6_FD_179870 | JGI IMG/M metagenome (GOLD analysis project Ga0233432, IMG submission 179870) | Seawater microbial communities from Saanich Inlet, British Columbia, Canada - SI_122_August2016_10_MG | ecosystem: Environmental > Aquatic > Marine > Inlet | place: Canada: British... | reverse complement strand
CTCATCTCCTTGTTTGATCATCTTGAGTGATTTACCAAAGGAGTAGTAATCAATCACGAGATCTTCACCAAGAGATTTAAGTGATTCATTGGAACCCGTGAGAAGAGACTGAACTAACTCCAACCTGCTTGTGCTTGATATTTTCTTTCTCTCTTGATTTCCCAATTTAATCATTAATTCAGAACTTTTTTTCGAGAGATCTTTCGTCTCGATAAAGCCAAGAGCAGAGGCAGCATTCACGATGTCATCGTCACTTTTCCGTTGGTCAATAATCGACATACTCTGCGACACATCAATCATGATGGGAAGTCGTTTTTTATCCATGATGGTCTTTTCGATGGATAAAGTTGGCTCCACCAATAGGCTATAGAGCAGGGCTAGGGCCAGAAGCCGTGAGGCGAAAAGAATCACTCTAATCGGAAAAGGCATACCTGGAGTTCGACGGTAAGCCAGCAATGACAAGACAATGATCATCGCTCCTAATAGTGCGACCCAAAAAGAGGGCATTTCTCCAGCCCAAAACAAAGAGTTGATTTGGGTATTTCCTGAGAACCAGTCTAACATCAGCCTAGGCTCCCTTCTGCGTGACAGGACTTTTTTTGGCTTTTGGTAGCCGAGAAGAAAGAAGGCTTTCTACGAGCATGATCAAGCAAACCATGATGGCAAAAAACTTCCAAAGGGAGTGAGTCCTTCTCGAATCAATGAGTGCTTCGTCTAATTCTTCGTCATTAAAAATAACGTTGACCCCAGTTTTTTTAAATGTTTCGCTAAAATCATCAGCGTTGAGGCACTTCACCATCGATTCACTTGTGTCCACATTAACGGCAATGGGAAGAGGTGGTGATTGAAGAGTTCCCATGGCGAGGTAGAAGCCATCTTCCTCTGCTTGACTCAAAATGGCAGAGTGTTGGTCTTTATGGGAGTGCACTGGTACGGTGAGTGATTCTCCCGATGGGGTTTCGAAGACCGCTTCAGTTACATCGGGTTCTTCGACATAAGAAAGTTTCAACGAGCTTCCGACCAATCGTGGTTTCTCAAACTCCCTCGCAGTGAGATAAGTGACCATCTGCTGGAGGAGCATTGGAAACAGTGGCGTCAATGCCATGTTGTTCCATTCAGACCCAGCAAGAGAGGTGAACATAAAAACCTGGCCTCGACCATGTGAGTGTTCTAATAAAAGTGGGTAGGCGTTTCCCGCCAGCTTTAGTAAAGTCACACTGTTTGGGCTGGGATCTACTTGATAAACTTTTAAGAAGCGCGCTTCGCTCAATAAGTCTTCAGATAGAGACCTTAAAGGATTGGAAACAGAGTGTTCTTGTATATCCAAACTTAAAGGACGGCCGATGCCCATGGCTCCACCAGTATTAATGAGACCTTCAAGTTTAGCTGGAAGTAAAAAGGCGGATCCAAGCTTTGAACGTTCATTCCATGACTCCCATTTGGTGCTCTCTCCTGGAAGCCAGATAAGACCATTGCCGTTTCGAACAAATTGATCTAATTTTTTTGCCTGATCGTCCGTGATGGTAGGAACATCTGACATCACGACGACATCATATAGCTTGAGGTCGTGAGCAGGAAAACTGATCCATGGAATGGAGGTGACGGAATAGTCCTTCTCTGTAGCTCCACCTTCCCTAGCTAATAAAGCTGAGGTGAGAAAGCTTCCACTGCCCTTGTTTTCAACACAAAGAATGGAAACTTTATTTCTGATGATAGCAACAGAACGTCGGACATTATCAATACTCAAGGCGTCATCTGGAAGATGAGCTGATATCTTTGCCGGACCTGGGTTCTGGAATGGCATAAAAAGTGAGATGGTTTCGGCCTCTCCAGGACCAATTCGAGGAATTAATTGGTTATCAACGGTGATATTATTAATTTTCCCACTGACTTTCACTGCAAGTGCAGGTTGAGACCCATAATTGTTGACTGCGACACTGTAGCGGGCCGTTGTTCCTTTTCTGAGAACACCAGAGAGGAATTCAAAATTTGTCATCGAGAGGTTTTCGTGCCCTCCCAAAACGGGTATCATGAACAGTTTTGCTCTCTCACTTAGATCCTTCAGTGCATATTGAAGGCGAGATGCACCTGTTTTCCAATCTTGTTCTTGGGCATCGGTGATGATATAAACTTCTTTTTGAGGAGCGTCCATTTCGTCGACGAGTTCTTTCAGACGACGGGGAACATTATCCAGATCCAATGCTTCAGGGTGGGCTTCTTGAGCATCGAGGAGTTCTTGAAAAGAACCTGCCTGATAGGCTCGGTTTCTCAACAAAACACGGTGCTCCATACCCAATAAAAGAAAGGTGATGGGATCTCCCGAAGTAAGGTTAGCGACTATTTTCTCAACCTTTTCTTTTGCTAGGTCAAATCTTTTTTTGCTAGCTTCTTCGTGAAGCATGCTGTAAGAGGCATCAAGGGCAATGATGACCCCCACTCTTTTTTCGCCAAACTCAGCAAGGGCACTGCCCTCTTCTGTTAAAGGCCGAGAGATCACGAGAGCCAAAAGAAGGATGGCTAAGCACCTCAAAATCAAAAGTAGAAGGTCTCGAATCCTGATTTCTCGAGATTTAACTTTGATGGCTTGGTTTAAGAACCTCATGGCTGCCCATGAGGTCTCTTGGTATTTGTGATTATTGAGAAGGTGGGCTAAGATTGGAAGCGCAACTCCCAAGGCACTCAGCAAGAGGAGTGGACTCATGAAACTCATGAACTAACTCCAGATGTTGGACTCATGCGGTCGATGGATCTGTTTTGTAGGAAACGACTCAATGCCGTTCCTAATGAGTGTGAAGTATTCAACAAGAGGTAATCAACATTACTTCCGACACAGCGTTTTTGGACATCCTCTAAATGTTTCTCTAGATTTGAAAGGTATTCAGCTCGAATTCGGTCTGGTTGTGTAACAACTTCCTCATCAGTCTCTAGGCCTTCAAAACGCCACGTTCCTTTGAAGGGGAAATCTAACTCATAGGGATCGAGTGTTTGAAGCACAATGACATTGTGTCCATCATGTTTTAAGTGATCTAGTCCATTCATCAGATCATCCACGTCAGTGAGAAGGTCTGAAATTAAAACGACGAAAGATCGACGTTTGAGTTGAAGGGCCGTATCATTGAGTTGCTTTGACAGACCGTCTTTGGGAAGAGATTCAATTTCCCTTAGGCTCTTTTCTATTTCGACCAAAATTCCCATGGTGGACTTTGGAGGTATATGGGCTCTAAGCCTAGAGTCAAAAACACTCAGCCCGACAGTATCTTGCTGATTCAAGATGAGGTAGCAGATGGATGCAGCAAGGTATTTACTGTATTCCAATTTAGAGACTTCACCTGAAGCGTAATTCATTGAGGAACTAGCATCTAAAAGCACATGACACTCAAAGTTTGTTTCGGCTTCGTAAAGTTTTGTGTAGTACTTTTCGGTCCTTCCGTAGACCTTCCAGTCTAAGTCTCGAATGGGGTCACCTGGAGCGTAGGGACGATGATGGGAGAACTCAGAGCTGAATCCCTTGAGATTACTTCGGTGAGCTCCGACTTTTTGGCCGGAGACAATCTCCTTGGCAATCATTTCTAGATTGCCAAGAGATTTGAGCACCTCGGGTTTGAGGTACTCGACTTTTGAGTGGTCGGTCGACATGGAGAGATCTATACCGGAGGCTTATTTCTGATATAGCTTTTCGTCGGCAGGTGTTTCTTCCAATAGACGAGTGATCAGAGTATCTGAAGTCATACCTTCAGATCGTGCAGAAAAGTTAGGTATGATTCTGTGGCGAAGAACGGGACGGCATAGGGCCTGGATGTCTTCAATTGAAACATGAGATCGGCCATGTAAGGCTGCGCGAGATTTTCCCGCCATGATGAGATTGATCGACGCACGAGGACCAGCACCCCACCCCATTAATTTTTTGACAAACTCTGGAGAATCAGGTTCATTGGGTCGAGTCGAACGAACAATTTTAGCAACGTACTCCATGATATGATCGGCTACGGGGATGGTTTTGACCAATTTTTGAAACTCGATGATGGTTTCCCCATCGATGACTTTGTTGATTTTCTCTTGTTTAACTCCAGTCACATTCTTCATGACGGCGATCTCTTCTTCGTAACTGGGGTACATAACCTGAACATTGAAGAGGAAGCGGTCTAGTTGCGCTTCGGGCAAGGCATAAGTACCTTCTTGCTCGATAGGGTTTTGGGTTGCCAAAACGAAAAAAGGCTTTGCTAAATCATAGTTGACTCCACCTGAAGTGATCTTCTTTTCTTGCATCGCTTCCAAAAGGGCCGCTTGGGTTTTAGGTGGCGTACGGTTGATTTCATCGGCCAATAGTAAGTTCGTAAATACTGGGCCTTCCATGAATTTGAATCGACGTTCATGGGTTTCTGGATCTTCTTGAAGAAGTTCAGTTCCAGTGATGTCAGATGGCATGAGGTCAGGTGTAAACTGAATTCTTTTGAAATCCAAGCTAAGAGCCTCTGAGAGAGAGCTGACCAATAGGGTCTTGGCAAGTCCTGGAACACCAATGAGGAGCACGTGCCCTTGGGCAAAAATGGAGATCAACATCTCTTCGATGACGTCTTCCATTCCAACTATTTTTTTTCTGAGCTCCTTGATAATGGAGTCCTTGGCCTCCCCTAGTTTCTCAACCGAGATCATATCATTAGTATTGTTGCCCATTCTAGGAATTCCTTATCAAATCAGTAATAACAACGGTGTTTAATTAAAATGAAAGAAATTATCAAAGACAATTTCTTCGGACTCAATATGTTTGGTTACGTCAATCCCCATTACAAGAAACGGCCTATAGCGACACTTTCCGTTTCTCGAGATATAATTTCAGTCAATTTGATATTAGAGATCAAAGTTTTTGCCGGGGCACCAATGTGGAGCAAGGCTTGTCTATTGAATAAAATCAAAAAGTAGATTAAAAAAATATGAGTTGGGGTACCAACGAGCCTATGTAGGTTTTTTTCTCAGTCAACAGTAAAAATTGGCCAGAATTTAAAAAATATGTCATTGGCAGATTTGAAATTAAACGAAAAATGATGATAGGCCACTGGCATTGTTGACTTTATCAAGTTATTTGTGAATGGATTTAATTGAACCGACACAAAAATAGCCCATCGTTTGATCACCAAAATGCTCTTATATGACATGAAGATGTTTCAAAAATTGGAGCATAGATATTTCTTGATTTTATCGCGGTATTCCTAATGTTATGGTCATGGTTTCTCCCCCCAAAAACGTCCTCATTGTTGAAGACCAAGAGGAGAATCGAGTGCTTTTAGGCACAATTTGCAGTCGCCTTGGCCTGAATGTCACTGAAGCGGTTGACGGCCTTGATGGTTTGGAAAAAAGCTCTGCTGAACCTAAGCCTGATCTCATCTTTATGGACATTCGTATGCCTAAAATGGATGGATATAAATGTATCAAACATATTCGAGAACAAGATACAGAGACGCCAATCGTTATCATCACAGCTGAGCCAGAGAGCATTGTGAAATCTAATGTTTCAGGGGCTGATGTTGATTCCATCATAACAAAACCATTTCGAATAAAAAATATTCAGAAATTGTTATCAGAACACTTTTCATTTGAGACATGAGCTTCGCCTATTAAAGGCAAATTCATTTTCCGTTTCAATAAAATTCTATTTTTCATTTTAATAAGATCCTCATAAGAACGTCATGACGGAAGCTGATTTTGAGTTCTGTGAAAAACTTTCTGGATTGACCTACTGCAATCCTTTTCTGCCTCAGCGGATACAACTGGAAAAGGAGTGTTTAGGTCAAAAGGGCATAGGGGTGGAAGAAGTTTGGCACATGGGAATGGACCCCATGTCCTCGCGCCCCACCTTAAAAGCGATCAAAGAAAAGGCCGCCTTCATCTTGATGAAATTTCAGTGTTGGATTCAAGGTGGTGGCACTCTAGATGATAAGAAATTTAGGCTTTATGAAGATTTGGTTACATTTCATATCTACCACCTTGTTCATGAGGAATTGGAATCTCTTATTGATGTGAATCTCCCAGGGAGAAAAAATAAACTTAAAACAACCTGGGGTCATTACTCCACAGCTTATGAAAAGCATTTTCATCCAGCCTTTTTGGGTAGAGCGACCCCTCCAGGTAAAGAACATCTTTTTGCCTGTTCCTATCAAGTGAGAAGAGCTTTTAGTCACACTTTTGGTTTTCTTGCTGGCCGATCCAAGCCGGCCGTCAATCTTAGGGCCTCTATTTGGCAATCACTTTTCACCCATGACCCTCGGCGGTATCGGCAATTCCTCTACAAAACATTGCCCCTTCACACAACTTTGATCACAGGCCCTTCCGGAACGGGGAAGGAATTGGTTGCTCGGGCGATTGGAAAGTCTGGGTACCAGGCTTTTGACCCTGTCAGCATGAGTTTTGAAGGAGATGATCAGCTTCTATATACAGAACTGAACCTCTCTGCTTTGCCTTCTACTTTGGTCGAGTCTGAGCTTTTTGGCCACTCCAAAGGTTCGTTTACAGGAGCACTAAAAGATAGAGTTGGACGCCTCGAAGCCTGCCCCGCCCAAGGAAGTGTTTTTATCGATGAAATTGGAGAAATTGATGAGTCGATTCAGGTGAAATTACTCAGAGTTCTTCAGGGGAGAACTTTTCAAAGAGTCGGTGAAAATTCAAATCGCAGGTTTTTAGGAAAGTGTCTCGCTGCAACAAACCGTGACCTCGAAAAAGAAATTAAAGAAGGTCATTTTAGGAGAGATCTCTATTACCGTCTTTGTTCGGATCAAGTGAGAACTCCCTCACTAAAATCCATTCTTCAGAGTGAACCAGACGAACTACTCACATTTTTGAACCACATCGCTAGAAAAAGCCTACCAGAAGAGGCTTGTGAGGCTCCCGTCATGGAAGCTGAGGCTTGGATTCGAAAGAATATTTCCAAAAATTACGCTTGGTCGGGTAATTTTAGAGAACTAGAGCAGTGTTTTAATAACCTTCTCATCCGAGGGGATTACCAGCCCTCTTCTTTAGATTCAGTTTCTACAAACGATTCTTGGCTCGAAGGAGTTAATAACGGTGTTTTGACGGCTGATGAGGTCCTTAATGTTTATTGCAAAAGGGTGTTTGATCGATATCAAAATTATGAAGAAGCAGGTCGAGCTTTATCGATGGACCCCCGAACGGTTAAAGCGAGAGCGAACAAAGCTTGTGAAAGGTGATAACTCATATTTTTTGTACTTTTCTTTTTAACTGCTCTGGCTGATAAAAAACTGGAGATCTGATGAGCTCTAGCTTGTTCAGATGATGTTCATTTAACCAGAAACGACTCCATGAAACTAAGCACCCCAGCCGTAGTTCTGGCCAAAATTTTGGTCGCATCGAGAACTTTAGTCAATGAAGTCACCTAGGTAAAATAATGATCTAAAGTGATGGCTGATATGACATCGTTTAGGCTCAATATCATTTGGCCATAATTTACTTCTAATTGACTAAAAATTTCACTATTTTTTTCAATGAGCACAGTACAATTAAAAAAATCACAATTGTTAAGCCTTAGATCCCCTAAATGAAAATACTTCTCGTCGAAGACGCCAGCGCGTCGATGATCCTCTTAACCAAGATGATCAAAGGCGTTTTGCCTGGCGTAGAGATTCATGGGGCCAACAACGGAAAGAGCGCCGTTTTGATGCTCTCCTCAGGTATCAATTTTGACCTCATCATTTTAGACCTTGGGCTTCCAGATATATCTGGTTTAGACATCATCAATATTGCCGGGTCGATGAAAATTAAGACTCCAATTGTGAGTATTTCAGATGAGAGCAACCAATCGGCTTTAAATGAATCCGTTGAGTTGGGCGCTAAAGAGTATATCACCAAACCGATCGTTCGCCGACATTTAATCAATGTTCTCAAAACTCATCTCAACCTCGACACCCTCGATCATAGCAAAAACATTTTGGTCGTTGATGATGAGGAGATCAATCGTTTCCTCATGAGGAAAATATTGGAGCCCTTGGGTTACAATATTATTGAAGCTGAAAATGGTTTTCAGGCCTGTCGAGCGGCCCAAAATAATAACCTGGAAGCTGTGTTTATGGATATCCGTATGCCCTATATGGATGGTCGAGAAGCATCTAAACTTCTCAAGCGCGACAATCCATACCTGCCGATCATCGCCATCACTGGTGAGTTGCCTGGAGCAGGTGACGATAGCCTTTTTGATCAGGTGATTCGAAAACCTATCACCACCTCTCTCATCCCAGAAAGCCTCAATGCTTGTATCAAAGGGAAAAAGAAACTCTGGGAGGAAGAGTTAGATGTGAGTCACGCTGAACATCAAGAAAATAATGAACCCGAAGAAAAAGCGGAATTTCTCGAAGATTTCTATAAATTCATCCCCAGGGCTTTTTTACAATCGAACAATGCTGACGCCCTCAAAAGAGGACTAAGAGATGTGAGGGTGTGTAACATTCTTTTTATTGACATTCGACATTTCACAGAGATGAGTAGTCGATTATCGGCGGAAGAGTGTTTTCATTTTCTAAACTCTTACTTCGAGTTTATCGAACCTTTGGTGAACAGTTTTGGTGGTCTTGTTTATCAATTCCTAGGTGATGGCGTGGTTTGTACCTTTCCCATGTACAAAGAGAAATATTCCAACAACGTTGTTCACGCAGCAATTTCTATCCAAGACCGCTTGAAAATATATAACCGAGGCCGAGTTCGCGCTGGTTATCAACCCATTGAGGTGGGCTGTAGTATTTCAACTGGCCCAACAGCGATGGGTATCTGCGGTTCAAAAAATCGTTTTGAGGTTGGAGCCTTTGGCAATACCGTGAATATTGCAGCAAGGACACAAGAGATCTGTTCTGAGTTTGAGTTGGGCATTGTCATTACCAGTGAAGTGATTGCTCACTTGGATGATAGCAAATGTTTTCTATTACGACCTTTGGGCAGGCATGTCTTAAAAGGGGTTCAAGAACCACTGATGCTGTTCGAGGTTTTTAATCAAGACGAACCTGATACACGTGCATCAAAAGAGAAATCACTTGAATGCATTCCCTCCCCTCTCGACCCACTCACCCGTCATAAGGTTGAAGAGATTTCAAAAATCATGCCCGAGGAAGAGCTCTGGCAAAAACTCCTGAGTACAAGGTCTTTTCAAGACTGAAAAATTCAGCTTTCCCATGGTTTAGAAGGGCTATCTTTTCTTTGGCTTAAGGAGTTACCATGAAAATATTCATTTTCCCCCTCTTGTTCATCTTCCCTATTTTGGCAGGTGAACTACATCCATACAAAGTAGAAGGGAAACCTTACGAAGGTTATTATCAAAAAGCGACGTCTAACAAGAGCATCGCTGTTTTGGTTGCCCACGCTTGGAAAGGTATTGGTGAACATGAAAGAACGGTCGTCGATCAACTGGCTTCTTTGGGCTACTCCACTTTAGCAGCTGATGTCTACGGCAAGGGTGTTCGCCCTGCTGACCAGAATGAAGCATCTGCCGAATCGAAAAAACATTATGGCAACCGTAAAGAACTAAGATCGAGAATAGAAGCTTCACGAAAAGAATTGAGTCGATTGACCGGTCTACCTGAATCTCAAATTGTCGCCATAGGATATTGCTTCGGTGGCACCACAGTGCTAGAACTCGCTAGATCTGGAGCAAAAGTGGCTGGAGTGGTGAGTTTCCACGGAGGTATCAAACCTGACCTGGCCCAAGTCCCATCGAAGATATCAACTTCCGTAACGGCGCTGCATGGAGCCGATGATCCTTACGTGCCAGCGGAAGACGTTCAATCCTTTGTTGAGGAAATGAAAGATCAAAAAGCGGATTGGCAATTGGTTCACTACGGAAATTCCGTCCACAGTTTCACCTTTGAAAGTGCTGGCGTTGATAATAGCAAGGGAGCAGCTTTTAATCAATTAGCCAACTCAAGGTCGTGGGCCTTATTGTTGAACTTCCTCGATGAAAAATCTCAATGAGGGTCTTACCCTAACACTCAGCGACCTTTTTTGTCATGAAAAAACCAAACATTCTTTTTTTCTTCAGCGATCAACAACGAGCCGACACCTGCGGGTGCTATGGGCAAAAGCTTGCCACCACACCTGAACTGGATGCCATGGCGAAAGAGGGAGTTCGTTTCTCCCATGCCTTTACCGCCCAACCTGTATGTGGACCTACCCGTGCCATTCTACAAACGGGCCTCTATGCCACTGAAGTTGGTTGTCATCGAAACGACAAGGCCTTAAATCCCAATCAGCCCACGATAGCAAAGCAGTTGAAATCTGCTGGCTATCAGGCCGGATACATTGGTAAGTGGCACCTTGCCTCCCAAAGTCCTGATTTTAACTACAGAACGGAATCCGTGCCACCCGAATTAAGAGGTGGCTACGATGATTATTGGTTGGCTTCTGATGCCTTAGAGTTCACCTCTCATGGTCACGACGGGCACATGTTTGATGGTGAAGGAAACAAGCGTGAGTTTCCCGAAGGGCGATTTCGTGCGGATGCTCAAACTGATTTTGTGTTGGAGTACCTTGATCAACAGAACGAAAACCAACCTTTTTTTCTGTTCACCAGTTACCTAGAGCCTCATCATCAAAATGATCACAACCGATATGAGGGACCTCATGGTTCTAAAGAGCAATGGGCGAATTATGAAACTCCAGGCGATCTAGAAGGAACCATAGGAGATTGGAGAGAAAACTATCCAGACTATCTAGGTTGTATCAACGCTTTGGACCAAGGTTTAGCCAGAGTCCGACAGAAATTAAAAGAAAAGGGACTTTTGGAAAATACCGTCATCATTTTCACGAGTGACCACGGTTCTCATTTTAGAACTCGAAATGGAGAGTACAAAAGAAGTTGTCATGATGCTAGCCTACATGTACCTCTGGTCATATCTGGACCTGGTTTTAGTGGTGGAAAAGTTAAAGACGAACTGATCAGTCTCGTTGACCTTCCTAAAACTATTTTGAAAATAGCTGGAGCCGAAGAAGTCCCAGCCATGCAAGGTCACGACCTGAGAGCCTTAGTCTCTGGTGAAAACAAGTCTTGGTCGGATGACCACTTCTTCCAAATTTCGGAAAGTGGAATTGGTCGGGGAATTAGAACCCATCGCTGGAAATATTCCGTCGAAGCAAAATCTCAAGATCGTGATCAATCCTACGCAGAGGCCTATGAAGAAGCTTACCTCTATGACTTGGAGTCCGATCCACACGAAAGAGAAAACCTTGTTGATCATCCTGAGCTAGAATCCGTTAGAAATGATCTAAAAGAGAGGCTTTTCAAAAGAATGGCCATCGCAAATGAAGACCGTCCAAAGATCGTTCCCAAAGGGAGCCTGACAACATCGTGTTGAGAAGAGTCCAGTCTTTCAAGACCGTTTAGAGATTTTTTTTTAAAAACCTCTTATGTTTTATTGGAATTGAATCTAATCGGTTAAACTTTCAATTCCTTCCCCCCGACCCTCCATGGCCAACCGTCCCTGGTTTCAGGCTTTTCTGCTCCTCTGCTTCGCCAGCTTTATGCTGTTGCTAGCTATTTTCATCCGACCCGATGACAAGCAGATGGGAATTCTTCAAATGGGGAGCTTTCTCTATGAAGAAGGAGAACGTCGGCTTTTGCAGGCTTATGAGCGAAACCCAGAGGACCTCTTAACTCTTAAAGCCATTGGTGAACTTTATGCTGTTTTGGGTCACCCTGAAAAGCAAATTCGATACCTTTCTGAGTACATCGAGTTAAAACCAAAGGACACGGTCACACGAATGGAACTGGCCAAGGTTTATAGCTGGAATTTAATGCGTGGAAAAGCCATGGAGCAGTACCAGGCGATCCTTAAATATGATGACGTGAATGTTGATGCCCTTCGGCTTCTAGCTGATAACTATGCTTGGGCCCAGCAACTCGAATTGGCCATCGATTGTTATCGACAGATCTCAGAGGTTCAACCTCTGAATGAAGAAGATCAACGAGCCCTAATACAACTATACATTGGTAACGCTCAACTGAGGGATGCTTTGGCGATGGCTGAAAAAATGTATCGTCAGTTCGAAGATAAAATCACCATCAAAGACTACCTCAACATCGCTGATTTATACTCTTGGACAGGACGCCCCGCCTTGGCCGACACGATTTTGGGAAGAATGCTCAGTCGGGTGAGCATGTCTTGGGATCTCAGGGTGGCTTATATTGATTGGTATCTGAATATTGGACGTCCCTCAAGGGCCATTGAGAGGCTTCAAGATTGGGTCGCCCTCCCCGACCCTTACCAGTTAAAAAGCCATGAAAAACTTGTTGAAATCTATCAAATGGAGAGGAAAAACTCCCATGCTTTAAAAGAGATGGCCTTGCTCATCGAGCACCCAGATTCGACCGAAGATCATTTGGCCCGATACTTTTGGATGCAGATGGATGCCAAGCTCAAAAAGAAAGCATGGAAGACCATCAATGACCTTTCGCCCCTTTATATTGAGAGCAATGGGTTGTGGAAGACCATGGCTTTTTTAGCCATGGATGTGAAAGAATGGGAGCAGGCCAAGAAGATCTCCCTTGACTTGATGGATAAAAATGACCAAGACCCAGAAATCAGAGGCCTGCTTTTTAGGGTTTATGAACAGATGGGCTTCAATCACCTAGCTTTAGAGCAATTGAACTGGATGCTGACGTTTCACGGCGATGACCCAAGCACACTCCATCTAGCCATGGATTTTCTAAGAAAGGAAAGGGACTTCAGACAGGGATTGGAAATTGCCATGAGAGGAATGTCTCTTTTTCCTGGCGAAGAGGATTACCGCGAATCAGCCATCTATTTTTCTACGATGTTAAAAAAGCATGACTTGGCGATTCAGCTTCTAGAGAAAAGCGTCAAAGAAAGGCCAAGTGATTACAGCCAACTTAAAAACCTCTTAGACATTCTCTTAGCGATTGAGGACCGAGAGCGAGGTCTCAAGTGGACCAACCATGGTTGGAAAAGCTTTAATCGACACAGTCCAGGGGCTTATGAATTGGCGAACTACACAGGATGGTTTGGTGATTACCGGCTTCAGTTGGAGCGCTTCAGTGGTTTAGAAGAACTTGAAGAAGGGATTCAATATGACAAAGAAATGATTGAGGCCGCCATAGGGATTCCCGACTGGAGTTTTGCTTTATCACTCTTGGAACCCCGTTCCCTTAGAGTGCCCCTTTCTCCAAAAGAACTTCTAGCTTTAGTTCAGTGCTACATTGGCGTCAACCGACATGAGGCTGCACTTGTTATTCTAAATAGTGATCAGGCCATTCAGGAGATTCCACATTTAAACCGCATGATGAGTCTTTCTGACCTGCTTTTTGAGATGAAACGTTCAGGGGAAGGAATCAATATTCTCATTCAACTCTACGAGGATTCCTCAATGAGTGACGAATCCTTGAGAAAAGAGATTCTAAGAAGAGTGCTTTGGTTAGAAAACCCCAAGCTGCAACTGGCTATATATCAGCGGTTTGGTGACCTCGACGCAGAAAGCTCCTTGCCCTTGGTCGAAATACTTTTGAATAATAAAGACTTCGACCAAGCCAGCCAACAACTGTCGAGAGTTCCTGCTGAAAAACTAGAGTCCCTCCCCGCCCAAAAACTGATCCGTTGGATTGCACTGGAAAGGAAAGACCAAGCCGCTCATTTGGCGTCTTTAGGAAAACTCATCCAGATGTCGTCTGATGATCTTGAGGTGAAAGGTTATCTTCAGGAGCGAAGCAGTCTGTTTCATCAGTTGGGGCGTATTGATGAGGCAGAAACAGACGCTAGACAACTCTTAAAAGATAATCCAAATAATCATCGAGCGATGGTGGTGCTGGCTTACGTTCACTACGACAAAAAGCAGTTCTCACTAGCGGCAAAGCTTTTAAAAGATAGTGGAAGCAAAGAAGTCTACGATCGATTCTTGAGGGGGGCTTCCCTACTTCGTTTCCCTGCAGGTTACCGTGAAGGAATGCGGGTCTTTCAGGCTTTGCTAAGAGATTTTGAAAGTGAAGAAAGCTTTAAAAAATGGAACCTAGTCCTCGATATTGGGTACGAGATCAATAGCCCCTTTTATATCGAAAGAGCTTGGACACACATCATGCAGGACTACTTCAATCCCAAGGTTTTACCTCGCTACGCCTTACACCTACTCTATACAGACCGGCGAGCCCAAGCAGAAGCGATTTATCAAAAACTGACACCTAGTGAAGAACTCAGTTATGAAGCACTACAGAAAGTTTTTGAACCCAAAACCTTTAGGGGAAATCTCTCTCAGCACGAAAAGATGGCGCTTGCTGACTATTCAGACCGAAACCGGCACTGGATCGAAGCCATTAAATGGCTCCCTTGAGTTTATCAGTATTGCTCTGATCCATTAGAGCCCCCTTCTTAACATATCTTTCTCACCCTCATCATGGCTTCTCAGCTTATTTTTTTTGCCAGAACTGCCGTCGGGATGCGTAGCTTCCCGAAAGAAGGCTCCTAATGAGCCTTCTTTGTCGGCAGGCCGAGGCGAAGACTCGGAGTTCACCGAGAAGACAGAGAGATATTTTTGGTCTCGTAAAGAAGGATATCTTGTGAATTTTTTTTGAGCTATGTCCTTCAGAATTCTGTCCCCCTTAATGCGAAATTGTTTGTTACAGAAAAATGGTAGACAACGGTTTTAATTCGTCTCTCTCCCATTTCTCGGTGCTCTCGGTGGCCTGTGGCAAAAAAGGTCATCAGACCACTTTTTTAGGCAAATAAATGCCTGTGTTCTTTCGATTGAAGGGTGCGGAATGTCTGTTCTTAATGCTTTGACCCACGGTCTAATGGGTAAAAAAAAGGCGGAAGCTTTTCAGCCCCCGCCTTTCGAATTGGTGTTAAGCCTATATCAGGCGCTTTCCATTCTATAAGAATGAAGAGATGAAACTTTTGCGTTCACTCGTTTGCAGTTGGCACAGACTCGGTGGCCATTGTTGAGGCTACGAAATTTCTTACTGCAACGCAAGCACGATCGCTGTTTTAAGTTGGTGCCTTTTCCTAAGAGGGTCACAAAGCTGCTATTCATGGCTGTATAAAGTAAAATGTCTTCTTGTCGTTGTTGTGTCATGTTAGGGTCTCAATGATGTATAGCTAAATCTTATACCCATAAATAAACTGTCAAGTTTAGAAAAGGCAATTTTTCATATAGGCAAAGACTTCTTCCATGAATGGACGCTTGTCCATCTCAAAATTGGTATAAGTTAACCCTATACAAAATCTTAATGATGACCTTGGAAGAACAACCAACTCCCTATAGCATTGGCGATCTGGCCAAATTGAGTGGAATTTCCACCTTGTGCATTCGTGCGTGGGAGACTCGTCACGGTTTTCCCATGGCCGTTCGTTTGCCTTCAGGTCACAGAAGATATTCAAAGGTCGACCTACTCCGTTTACAGCTAATAGCCCAAGCCCAAGAACGTGGGCATCGCATTGGTAAACTCAGCAAATGTTCCATCGCAGAGCTCAGAGTTCTGATTGATGAACAAGACGGACCCAAAGGAGAAGCCCCCCTCATCAACGATGCTCGTTTTTCACAGCTTATAGCGAACATCAAAGATGGCCATTTTGATCTTCTTCATCAGGAATTATCAACCCAACATGAGAACATGGAATTGGTCGATTTTCTAGGGAAATTTGTTCACCCTCTTTTAGAAATCATTGGACGACACTGGATGGAGGGTGAGATCAATATTGCCTATGAACACCAAGCCACCTTGGATGTTGCTTATTTTCTACAAAATCTCTGGAGAAACCAACAGGAGAACCTATCTGGAGAAGAATGGGTGATTGCTGGATTAACGGGCGATCATCACTCCATTGCTCAACACATGGTTGCCTGCCTGCTGAGCGAAGCTGGAAAAAAAGTCGTTTATTTAGGGCCAAGAACACCCGCTGCAGATCTTATTGATTTCATGAAAGACCGCCAAGCCAAGGCTCTATGTATCAGTGTTTCTATTAGCACTTCAGCTCCAATTATTGAAGAAGATTTAGCGACCATTCACGCATTCACCGAAGAACATGATATTCGACTAGAGGTTGGCGGAGCTGGAGCTGTTAGCTCTCGTTTTTGCACCAATGATAGCCTCTACGCTTTCGCCGAGTCCCTAAAACAAGCCTAAATCCACCACCTGTTTGGAATTGATTCCATCAACTGAGTTTGGCACTTCTCAAAATCGCTAAACTTAAATTCCTTTAGCTTTGATAGTCCTTCCCCATCAATTTCTCAAAGTTTTTCTGAAGGGCATCATTATTTAAACCATTGAATACATAGGGTTTAGTCTAGACTTAAAAAAAAGCTAAAAATAAGTGTTAGCTTTTGGGGATTTTGGGAACTATATGGGTATGACACAGGGGGAACCAAAAGATATCGCTCAACTCTCACTAGAGTTTTTACAGGGGCGTCATCGCATTCTTGGGTACCTCGTTGGCCTTTTAGGCGATGGCAACACCGCTGAAGACATCCTTCAAGAAACATGGTTGAGGCTGGCCCGTGCCCAAGAAAAAGGCATCATCGTTGAAGACGTCGTCGCTTGGAGTCGTGGAACAGCTCGGCATTTGGTTCAGCACCATTGGAGGAGTAAGGGCCAACAAAAAGAGCTGGTGAACAGTGAGCTCTTGGATTTAGTCGACCTTAGTTTCCAGGAAAACGACACCGACAATGCCTTGGCCGACCGGCGTGACGCACTTCGCCAATGCCTAGCTCAACTACCCGACAAAACTCGTTCACTTCTCGATATGAAGTACGAAGAAGGCCTCTCCTTTAACCGCATGGCCGAAAGGTTGAGCAAAAGCCCCACGGCCTTGATGATGAAGCTCTCTAGGATTCGAACCAAACTCGGAGAGTGTGTCGACCGACGTATGCGTTTTGAGGACTTCAGCTGGTCATGAATATCTCAAAAGTCATCGACATCTGGTCACGCTTGCGTGAAGGTTTGGTTGTGAGCCAAGAGGAAGAGCTTTCACTAAGAGCTTGGTTAGCCACACCAGAAAACCGAAAAGCATTTCACAGCCACCTTCTCTTAGAAGGTGAACTCAATGAGCTACTCAAAGAGAGCCGAAGTTCTGCAGTAACTCCACAGTCCAAGGAAGCTGAGTCCCAACACTATTCCTCGGCCCCAATGCTGAAAGTCATGAGGTTTCCATGGAAAGCCGTGAGTTCATTAGCAGGGCTACTCATCTTTGCATTTTTACTCTCACACCTCGCCAATCTCATCCACCCTCCCCTACAACAAAATGTAGCTCAGGTGGCTTCCTTGACGGGTTTTCCAAAAATCTCCCGTGGTCAATTAGAGTGGCCCATGACCAAATCCTCTCCCCTTAGAATGGGAGACCGCATTTCTACCGGTGAAAAGGAAGAGCTTGAACTGCTTTTAAAAGACGGCACCCTCATTTGGGTTGGCCCTCGTTCATCTCTGGTCATCCCCAAAGACTTTCAGCTCAATCATAACTTAGAACTTGAGTTTGGGCACCTCCACCTCGACGTGGCCAAACGTGAACAAAACCTCAAGGTCAGTCTATCCACAATGGCCATCGAGGTGCTAGGAACACGTTTTACCCTTTTGCATCATCCTCAAGTTGGAAAAGAAATGGTACATCTTCAAGATGGCCAAGTTCGAGCCTCCATCAGCAATGGCGACCGCCGAGTTTTAACTCCGGGCCAAGAGCTCCTGATTGAAAATAGTGGCCCTGCCCAACTACAACAAAAGGCTCCCTATCGCAACCTCAAAGGTATTGTTGAGTCTGCTTCTTCTTCAGCCATCGTACTGATTGATGAGTCTAATAACAAGCACGAACTGAGGCTTGCCCATCCACAACATGAACCGGCACACTCAACCGTTGACCTTGGAGTGCCCTCCCCTGGGCAAAGCATCAGCCTAAAGTTAATAGCAGGTCCAAACCGTATCATTCACTGGGAAACACTCCCAGCCACCTCCACTCATTATAAGTGACGAGCAGCCATGAGTCAGAGACATCCAAAATTCACTAGGTTCACCCTAACAGAGTTGATGATGACCATCGTCGTCATTGTGATTCTGCTTTCCTTGGGCATGCGTGGCGTTCGCGAGATTCGATCAGCAGCCTTAGCTCGTTTGGGTGTGGTTGAAATGAAACAAGCGGTCCAAAAGGCTTATCAGTTTTCTCTCTTTAATGAGATCCCTTCAACGATCAGGGTGACAAAAGAAAGTACTGGTATGGCTAAAGGTGCGATTCAAGCAACACAAGGGTTTGCTATGAATGGATATTTTACACTGGATAATGGAACTGTTGGTCAAAACCCTGGGTCTTATGAAAATAATAGCCGTGAAAAACCAGGAGAGCTTTCTGGCGCAGATGCACTCACAACATCAGATGATATTGCAACAGGTTTGGTCGGTAATGCGCTCGATCTCACTGAAGGCGACTCGATGGCAACTTCGTTTAAAATGTCAGAGGCAGGTGATCCTGTTCATATTACTATGTGGATGCATGGTGTTGATTTTGAAGATTTATACCCAGCGAATGAACTGGAAGGTTATGCTGTCATTTGGAGCATGGGTAGTTTTGAAGCTAGGGTTCAAACAAATCGACTTTATTTTGTGCATAAAAATGTTGAGTTTGATGGAGAGAATGCTCCTGCCGGGGCAGCTGTTGGATCAACTTGGGTCTCTAAATTGGGAGAGACTTGGAATGAATGGTGGACAGACATTGACCCTTCGGAAAGCAAATGGAACAAACTAGGCGTGACAATTCTTCCAAATACTGCACCAGGAGTGACTTGGAATGGGATTCCCATTCAGATGGAAAATAAAAAGACCGAAAAAACACCCGGAACAAAAAAGAAAGTTGGAGCCAGTGGTAATTCGATCGATAAAGATCCATATTATCCAGGCCAAGGTTTCCCCTCCACAGCACATACATTATCTTTCCCTCGTGCCTTGGAGGCTGGTAAAATTGATAACATTGGAACATATGACTTGGGGAATGGCCCTGCCGTTTTTAGTGACCCTAAAGCTGGGTATTACTCTATCGTAGATGAAAATTATGATGAAGTCAAAGAATTAACCATCACGTTAAATGAAAAAGGTGAAGTTACAACTCCAAATTATGCCTTTATTGAATATGTACCGAACTCAGAGGGTGAGTCTTTGGTCAGTGTTGAAATCAGTGGTCGCATAGATAAAGGAACAGCGACAGAAGGCTTCTCCTTCAAGACCGATGGTAATACCATCGAGATGGATTTGACCGAACTCTCTCCAGCAGAATTTGACATGAACGAGATGCCTTCATCTGGCTTAATGTTTGTTGACTGCGTCAATGTGGGTGGTTGTCCTGCAAAGGATGACGGGGAATGGATTCAATATTCTCTACTCGGCTACAATGAAAATACGAAGGTTTTAACGATAAACATCACTAATAGAAACAGTACTTCACTTGCCAACCAACATGATGGTGCACACAACAGTAACCATGGTCGGTACGATTGGTCGATCCCCCCATTCCCTGACATCATAGTAGAAAATGTAGACACCTACGTAGAATTTATTAAAGGCAAGAAACCAACATGGTAAAGCAACGTTCCTTCACAATCATGGAGCTTTTGGTTGCGATCACCATCACCGTTGTCGCGGTGAATCTATTATCCAGCCTTTACGTAAGAGCAACCAGTTTAGCTATAGAGCAAACCCAAGTCCAATCTCTCACAAGAAGAGGGATGATGGCGATGGATTCAATCCAAAATGAGTTGAGGAATTTAATCATTCCGATTCCTAGTCAGTGGAGTGGCAATATTTCTAGCAACATTCCTTACCCAATATTTATTGGTCAAATCCGTGGTCCGAATGGGGCGTCACCCTACCCTGGGATGATTTATCATCGACAAAAAACAGTCTTTGATACAGGGTCTTCGTCAACTGATTTTGGTATTGAGGAGGTAGCTTTATTCCTCGCTCCAGCTGAAGGTGGCTTTTCTGAGGACCCTTATTTGCAATTGTACACAATTACTAACTCCACATATAATGCTGGCACTGAAGTTTTTTCAAACTCACTTTTTGATTCCGGAAGAATAGATGGCGAGCCAAATGATATTGGCCAAACTCAGTTTGATTCTAAACAAATAATAGTCGAAAGAGTCATTGGCATGACTATCGATGCTCACTTTTTATTCGTTGATCCAGGTAATAACGATAAATTCCCAGAAAACATTGAAGATTTAGACCCTCCTGAGTTGTTGATCGAAGAGAGCAACACCATTGAGGCCCTTCAATTTATCGTAACTTTAGCACCTATGTCAATCAGCTTGGGCTTTAATTGCCCTGATCTTGATACCGTTGACGACGTGGGAGAAAGTATCACTG
>Ga0233432_10001815_pt1 | contig 20336 bp, 16 predicted proteins | sample SI_122_August201_6_FD_179870 | JGI IMG/M metagenome (GOLD analysis project Ga0233432, IMG submission 179870) | Seawater microbial communities from Saanich Inlet, British Columbia, Canada - SI_122_August2016_10_MG | ecosystem: Environmental > Aquatic > Marine > Inlet | place: Canada: British... | reverse complement strand
CCACAATGAAAATGAAAAATCTTATTATTTTTGGGGCCGCATTGCTGGTCACCATGCCGGGAGCACTTGGCTCGTTTGGCGTTTCAGTCGATTTAGGTAGTTTGCAAGATGAGCTTGGCGATCCTCTTGTGGAGACAGGTATGCTTTACCTTGTTTCCGGTGGGGCTGATGGAGTGTTTTCTCTCCCCGAAGCCGGTGCGATTATAGATCCTGGAAGTGACGATGCTATCGTCGAATCTTGGGACCTAACAGCGGAACCCTCGGAAGGTGGGGAGTATATTGTAGGTTCTGGTGAAGTTTCCTTTTCAGGATTAGCGGAAGGGGATGAGTTGGCGATTGTTTGGTTTCCTAACCTGACGCAAGGCAATCAGGTGCCAGCAGACGGAGAAGCTTATGGGTTTTATCGTAGTGCTGTTGGTGGCGGTGGCGATACCTGGATGGTCCCTGCCGATGGCACGTTGTTGCATAGCTTGAAGTTCTTTACTGGAGCGTCTAATCCTCTGGTTAGCAGCAGTGATGTTCCTGCCCTGATTTCCGCCGCTTCGTTCGCAGCCGGACAAGATGCAACCCCCCCGGTGATCAATATTGCAGGCTTGTCAGCGGGAGAGCCGAATCCAGGAACAGCAACCTTCTCATGGACAGGTTCTACTGCCGTTGGAGGAGGGTTTTCTATTGAACGCCGCTTGCAGGGTGAAAATGATTGGTCCGAGTTGGGGTCGGTTGGAAATTTAGTTACCTCGTTTGATGATTCAAGTATCGGGCGAGGCAAGAATTACGAATATCGCCTAACCGCGGTCAATGGCTTCGGTTCGGAAACGACTGCGGCTCAGAGTATCGAAACGTTGCGGTCGACATTGGCCAATATCGCGACTCGTGGGGTTCTGGGTTCGGGAGACCAAGGTTTGATCCTTGGTTTTGTGATAAAAGGAACGGGGCCCATTGATATTTTGACGCGGGCTCAAGGCCCAGAACTGGGCAAACTGATCTCAGCTCCGACCGCGATCGATCCTCAAATGACTTTAGTTGAAACGGATTGGACTTCGGGTTCCCCAGTTAATGTAGAAATTCAGACTAATGACGATTGGGGCGATACGCAATTGGCCGAAATCAAGGAGCTCTTTGATCCAGCCACCTTCGCGCAGCCGAACACTGAGGACGCTTCTCTCGATGCAGGAATGGCACTCAGTCTGGATGGCACTCGTCTTTTCACTGTTGTCGTAACCGATAAGGGCGATGCGAACGGATTGGCGATTGTAGAAGTTTTTGATAAGAGCAGGCAATCGGTGCCGAATGACCTTCAGAATAGGCTAGTTAATGTCGCTACTCGAGGATTTGTGGGAACGGGAGATGAACGCTTGATTGCCGGTTTTATCGTAGACGGGCAAGTGGATTCAAAGTTATTGCTTAGAGGGTTGGGGCCTTCGATGGGCATAGATGGCACCATTGTAGATCCAAAAATAACGCTCTTTAGAACCGATTTTACTCAACCTGGGTTTCCTCAAATAGAAGTCGCAGTTAATGATAACTGGGAAGATGCGGCGAATTCGGGTGAGATCGCTGCTATTTCGCAGGAAGTTGGAGCAACAGAGCTGCCAACAGGAAGTAAGGATGCGATTCTCTTAGTGGATGCTGTACCCGGATTGTATTCTTTTGTGATGGAGGGCGTTGGCGCGACAACTGGCATTGGCCTAGTCGAGGTGTTTTTAGCTGATTAACCGTTTTTAGAGCTGACTTTTTTAAACCCAACTGTCCCAGTTGGGTTTTTTAATTCCCTCCGGGTAAATACCTCGGGGCTTGCCCCAAGGATGCTTTATTGTTCGGAAGCGTGCATGTTGCTTTAGCGTTTACCGATTACGAAAATACGATTAGGCAATAATTTGTTAATTTCCTGCATGTTCAGGGAAATTGATTCATTTTGCGGGATCGATCTTGAATAGTTGTTCCGATGAACCTTTCTGTTGTTGTTCCTGCTTACAATGAAGTAGAGACATTGTCTTCGCTGATAAAAGCGGTCCGAAACTGCGATGTATCTGATTTGCAGATAATAGTCGTAGACGACGCATCAACTGACGGTACGGCCGATTTGCTTAGGGACTCGTTGAGCTCTGAGGTTGATACGATCGTACATCACAAGGTGAACCAAGGAAAGGGTGCCGCTCTCAAGACTGGGATTAGGGAGGCGAAGGGTACTCATGTCATCTTTCAAGACGCGGATTTGGAATACGATCCGCAGGAATACAGGAAGCTGATTAATGGGATCGAGCGAACGGGAGCCGATGCTGCCTATGGGTCGCGTTTTCTCGGTCGCGGGCTTTCCGAAGTGAGTCCGTTTTGGCACCGGATGTTGAATGGGTTTCTTACGCTTGTTTCGAATGTCTTCACGAGCTATCGGCTCACCGATATGGAGACGTGTTACAAGCTGTTCCCTCGAGAATTTCTTCAATCCATAGATCTCGAAGAGAATCATTTCGGAATCGAACCGGAATTGACCGCTAAGGCATCGCTCGCTGGGTTGAAAATAGTGGAAGTTCCGATTTCCTATGCTCGGAGAGATTTTGACGAAGGGAAGAAAATCCGGCCGATTGACGGGGTACGCGCTTTGTATGTCATCTTGAAATACGGGCTTCGTTCTTTTAGGTAAAAAGGGTATCATAGAGACGGAAGTTGAAGTGACGCTTTGACTGCACTTCGGAATCTGATTGCCTAGCGAATCGAAATGAAGCCGATAACCGAATTTCTCTATAAAATAACGGATCTGTTGCCTCCTGGATTGAAGGACCGCCCCCCACTTATCAATCTCCGTAACAAGCTGAGACAGCTCGAAATTGTAAGGAGAACAGCTGACTTAGTCAAAAATCCTGCTTACAAAACTGAGATTAAAGATCGAACACTGAAAGTCGTATTTGTTTCTCCAATATTCAATTCGTTTCCTTTGCTGGCAGTGTCCTTGATGGACCAGACCTATGAAAATTGGGAGTTGCTGTTCGTGCATGATGGCCCTTCGGACCAGTTGACCTCGACTGCGCGAGCGATCATCGCGAGCGATGAACGTATTCGCTTAGTGGAAACGGATAAACGAGCAAACGATTGGGGGCACACGCCGCGTCAATGGGGGTTTCGAGAAGTGGCTAAGTCGATAGAGGCTGATTTTATCGTCGTTACGAATTCCGACAATTTTCATGTGCCCGGTTTTACGGAGAAAATGTTGGAGCATTTCGATGACGAAACCCATGTCGTTTTTTGTGATATGGTGCATGAATACTACAGCTGGCGTAATTTCATTACGCGGCTCGAGTATTCGTTCATCGATTGCGGCTGCGTTATGGCACGTCGCGAGACCGCCTTAGCGGCCGGTTGGAACGACAATACCTATGAAGGAGATTGGCGCTACATTGCGGACTTAATTGACCAGTGCGGGACTAAGGCGATTCGAAAGGTTAAAGCGACTTTGTTTGTTCATTCGTAATACAACGATTCTTATCCGGTTTCGAATTGACTGCCCTGTCTTTGTCTTGAACCACAAAGCAAAAAAGAGTTGAAGTTCATTATCGACCTCGATTCGCGCTACCACAACGCCAGTGATTTGATACGTTTCTCGTAAATCTTGCCAACTGCCGCAGGTGAGAATCGCTCACGAATAGTCTGCCCTGCTTGCTTTCCAAGGTGTTTCGCAAAATCGGAATCGTTGACGAGTTTGAGCATTTGAGACGCTGCATGGTCGCTGTGGGGTTCCGCCCAATATTGTCCTTGAGAATAGGGGCCGAAATCTTGTTTGATCTTGATCAGTTCGCAACTGACCGGGCAACCATTAGTGGAATTTAAGAACTCCGATGTGGCTGACCAATCCGTTGATATTACTGGTTTCTCTAGGAACATTGATTCTGCGACCGTAAGTCCAAAACCCTCTGATCGATGGAGGGAAACATAGGAATCCACTGAATGCATCAGAGAGTAGACGTCACTCCTGGACAGTCTTTTGTCGATCAAGTGAACGTTGTGGATGCCAGCGAGGTCTTTCTTGAGTAGCTCAAAAGACTCCAGGTTTTGTTGTATTGAATGCGTTTTAATAACGAGGCCAATGTCTTTGCCGGCGGTCCCGGAAAACGCTTTCTTAAACGCTTTGATGATCGCCATCGGGTTTTTGCGCTCCTGGTAACTGTTCAAATCGTAGGCGAAGAGAAATAGAAACTGATCTTCAGGCAATCCGAATTTTGCTCTCTCGGTTTGGCTTGGGATTTCGAAATCGATGCAGTGCGGAATCGTTAGGACTGGCAGGGGCGATTTTATAGCGATTGCATCTCGGACGAAATTCGAAGGCGTCCAGATTTCGTCGAAATAGTCGAAATATTGAATCCAGTGATCCGGAAATTCAGGGAGTTCCCAAGCCCAGTAGGCTATGTTGCGGCGGTCTTTCCGGAAATGCGCTCCGTGATGATGGTCGATATCTCCGGATTGGGGCGCATCGATATGGAAGACATTGATGGGGTAGGTGTTTCGGCTTACGAGTCGGTTCGTGTAGGTTTTGTCCTCGCGACTTGCTAGGCAATTGACTTTAAGCGAAATCAGATTCGTTTCAATTGTTGTGGTATCTAGGGCTTTCGCAGCTAGGCGAACAGATTCGCCGATTCCGAGTTCAGCGTCGAACCAACCGACTAGATTGATCCCGATATTGCGATATCGTCTCAGGAAATCGAAATTGACCGGCGAAGTGGGCTGCGATTCGAAATCAAGAATTTTTTCGTGATTGAGGTCGATTCGCTTGATAAGCAATCGTTGGTTCTTCCTCTGCTCCCTATGCGATTTCCAAAATTGGCGGAGTTTGCGTGAAAGAAAGAACCACTTACGCGTAATGCGCCCAAGATATGCATAGGCATTGGTCCGCCAGATACCGGCGAGTTCGAATTCTATAAGGGTATCCTTTTCGGGAACATCAGGAAGGTCTTCGATATTGATTTGGAAGTCTCCTTCATCGAGTGGATAATAAGTTTTGGACTCAGCTCCGTTGGTCGTGATGCGCAAGCCTAGTTGCCCTCTTGCTTCGACTTTATCGCCTGGCGGTAGAATGGTGCCGGCTATCTGCACACTCGATATGAAGAGACCCGACTTTATTTGAAGGGACGCTTTCTCCTTAATCCAGCGACCCTTTTCGAGCGATTGACTTCCTTCGAGTCCGTTGTAGGCAAGGTGTTTATGAAGCCATTGCTTCGCTTTTGATTGATAGCTTGCTTTGATCATTTCATCTGACTTTCCGTCCAGAATCGAGAGCCAATGGCGCTCGTTGCGTTTCAATTTGGCTTCGACGATTAGCGAGCCGGTTTTCGAGAGTGTCGAGTTATATGGAAGCCAATGGGCGAACGCTTCTTTAAAACGATTCCAATCGAATACGCTTTTATCCTTTAGGATTTCTTTTAAGTAGGTCTTGGGCCAATCTGCGATCATTATTTCGGCAATACGATTGTGCCACTTTTGCTGAAAGCGCCTCATGTTTCGCTCATCCCGAAGAGAGTTTAAGCCACGTGTAGAGCTGACGTGATGTTTAACAACGCTACGGTTTGCAACGACGACGGATTTGCCTTCGCTTTGGACCTTGAAACAAAGATCGATGTCCTCGCATCCATTTTCAAATGCTTCGTCGAGACCACCCAATTGAAGGTAGAGATCTTTGCTAATAGCGAGGCAGGCTCCGGTCGCGGCATGGAATGACGACAATCTGGGTTTGTAGAATTTTCTGCCGTTGATTGTGCGCTTGTGTTGTAGCGTGCCCTTTCCGTCGAAGAGAAACCCTGCGTGATCAATCTTTCCCGTTCGATTGTCTATCTGAATGTTACCTACAATACCGGTGCCTGTTTCTTGGACACATTTGAGAATCGGCTCTAGCCAGCCTGGAAGGAATTCCAGGTCATTGTTGGCGAGAATCAGAATTCTGCCTTTGGCTTCGTTCGCGCCTATGTTGTTGGATTTTGCGTATCCGAGGTTCGTCGAATTGGAAATCAGTCGAATTCGATCGCTTCGGAATATTTCGAGCTTCTTTCGGGTTTCGGAATCGCTGCAATCGTCAACGATAATTATTTCGTAGTCGTGGGATCCAACTGTTTCTTGAAGCGTTTTGATGCATCGAAGTGTTAATTCGATTTGGTTGTAAACGGGTATTATGAATGAGACTTTCATTTCGTAGAATAGTCTCTAGGCGGGAAAGTTAGAGTGAAGTCTTCGCGATCCCAGGTTAGGTTTGGATTGTAATAAGGGTCGCGTTGAATGTAGCTGCCCCATCGCTTTTGCATGTATTTCGTCGAGGATTGAAGGGCTTCGCTGCTATCTTGGCCACGTGAAGCGGATTGGTGATGGTAGAGCTGGGCGAATGGAGTGAATAGGATTCTGTATCCTTTTTCTTGGCACCTTAGGCAGAAATCGACGTCGCTGTAGGCGTTGGGTGTTTCGTCTTCATTGAGTCCGTGTAATTCTTCCCAGATTGATTTTCTGAATAGCATGCAGGCCCCTGTTACTGCACTGTAGTTTCCAATTAGAAAAGCACGGTGGATATATCCGTCATCGGTTTTGTGGATGTATTTGAATGCTTCGCTTCCGATTCCGCCAATACCCAGGACGATACCAGCGTGTTGCACGTGGTCATGCGGAAAAAGGAGCTTGGCTCCGACGATTCCGATTTCGTCTCGGCAAGCATGCATGACCATTTCGTCGAGCCAGTCTTCATTGATAATTGTTGTATCGTTATTAAGGAGACAAATGAGCGACTCGGATCTATCGCTTATAATGGAGTTATTGATTTTCGAAAAATTGAATTTGCCTGGAATTCGAAAAACTTCGATGCCGCGTTTTTGTATTTCCTCGAAGTATTCTAGAGATGATGCGTCTTCTGACTCGTTGTCGGCAACGACTATTTGGAAATTCGGATAGCTCGTTTTCGATTGGATGGAATCGATGCAGGTTTTGAGTAGATCTATGTGATCTTTGGTTGGTATGACGATGGCGATCAGTGGTGCTGGCTCGGGTATCGAATACCGGGGACGCCAATAGTAACGATCGACGGGTTCCAGTGTTGCCGCCTTTCCGATTCGGCTGAGGTGGTCTTCGATCGCTTTGCCGGCTGCCGTATGGGCATAGTTCTTTTCGCCAATATCCATTGCGGTAGATCCTTCAATGGACCTCCAGTGATAGAGGACTTCCGGGATATGGCGAATTTGCTGAGGGCTGCATCGTTCGGAAACTCGCAGAACGAGGTCCCAATCTTGGGCACCTTCTACACCTTCGCGAAATCCTCCAACTCCTTCTACATCCGACCTTCGGTACACGCCAAGATGGCTTATGAAGTTTTGACCGATTAGAAGGTCTGGGTTCCAGTCGGATTTGAAGTGCGGTTGGGAACGATGGCCTGATTCGTCGATTTTGTCTTCGTCGGAGTAGATTACGGAAGCATCAGGGTATTCGTTTATGCAGTCGACCACACGAGCCAGAGAGTGAGCGGGTAAAATGTCGTCGTGATCGAGCAGGGCTACGAATTCACCCGTGGCCAGTTCCAACGCTGTATTGCTGGCTTGGCTGATGTGGCCGTTTTGTTCGCGAAAAGCGACTTTGATGTTTTTGTGAAATTCGGAGTACTCAAGGAGCGTTTCTTTAACGGTGAGTTTGGTCGAGGCGTCGTCGGCTATGCACAATTCCCAATGGGGATAGATTTGCAGTAGTACGGAGTCGATCGCCTCTCGAAGCCATTTGGGATTGGGATTGTAGACCGGTAGAACGATGGAGACGAGCGGTTGGAGTTCAAGACGGTCTAGGCGTTGGACAAAATTGCTCGAGTAGTCTTCTATCAATGGTTTCATGCGTTTGCAGAAGTCTCGATAGTCTCGGTAAGCTGGCGGCGGTCCAGCTTTTGGTGCGGCGGGTTCTGTAGGTTCGTCTACGATAGGCGAGGGGGGAGCGATCGTAGATTGCTCGTTTTGCTCTGAGCGAGTGAAGGGATCGATAATCGCTCGACGTAGAGCGCGAAAAGGCAGAGTTAGGCACCATGATAGAGAATTGCGCATTCGATTCGTCCGTTCCGGTTCTTCGGTTCGTTGGGATCGAACGGTTGCTAATTCCTTTTTCAGGGAGTCTATTCGATCTTTATTGTCAGTCATTCGGCGGAGGCGAAGCGTCCCCGAAGGGAGAGTGGCTTTGGGTATCGGTACTGCGTAGTGCCTCTTGGGGAGCGGGTCTATAGGAAAATTGGCCTTCTGGGGCTTAGCTTTAGTAGTGAGGCGGCTTTTCGTTGGGGATCTCGGAGGATGAGGATGAGGCCTGTTGAAGGGTAGTCTTCAATTGGCCAATTTCTTGGAAGATGGTTTCGACCTTTTGGTGGAACTTCATGATCACGCGGTCTTGCTCTTCGATGTGGCGTTCGAGAAATGCGATTTTCGTTTCAAGATCTTGGAATGACTCGGGGTTCATAGAGGATTTTAGTGGAAAATTGGTAGAATGGCTTTTGCAAAGCTTGTTGGACATTTGGAGAAGGAGTTCTCAATTGCGGTCGGACACTAAAGACCTGTCGGAATTAAACCGATAAGCTTATTAGATTTCCCGTTCAATCGCGAATTGGCGGGATTGGCAAAACCTTATATGGCTCAGTCCGATTCCCAACGCGCCGAGTTTGAAGAACCTGATTCTTCAGATCTCGATTCAGTGGTCCCTTCCGATGACGACGGGGAAGGGTTTGAGCCTGCCATGGGCGATGGTTCGGAATCAATAGATTATCAGGCGGTTTCAGAGGAAATGTTTGACGGTGAGATCGACGATATGCTCGGGTCGATTGATATTAATTCCGACCCTTTGGTAGATGAGTTCGATGCGGAAGATGCGGATTCGGAGGTATCCGAACAGGATGCGGTAGACGAGCGACTTGTAGATGAACTCGCCGCAGCTGATATTCGTAATGAAGTATCAGGTGCTTTTGCTGAGGAAGAGGTAGAAGAAATTCTGGACGAGATGGAATATTCATTGCCGACAGCGGAAGATCTATTGGCCCAGGCTGGGAGCATTTTGAATGGGGCGGATTTCAAGCTTCCAGTCGAGGAAATAGCGGAGCCTCGGGAGATCGAGGGAGACGCGTTAATGGCGATGCCTGACCCTCAGGCTCTCATGAACCCTGACAGCGACAATCCAGGCGAAGTTACCGACTTGCCGAAAATGAATGCCGCTTCGAATATTGCGGATCGGGCTGGAGATTTACCCCCTCCGCCTCCAGTTCCAGTGTGCTTGGATGATGGAGAGATTTACGTCGAAGATGAGTTTGTCCAAGCTGAGCCGCCGAAAGAAAAAGCTGCGGCTGATGAGCAAAATTTGGCTTCTGAGGATACGGAGACCAATGAATTGTCGGTCTCTGAGGGTGTCTCGGGTGACGTTTCGTTCTTGATGGAGGATGATGATCTTATGGCTGCGGGGTCATCCTTTGATGGATTTAATGTAGGTTCGGATGGAGAAGAGCCCTTGGAGGCTCGTTCAGCTTCATTCTTGGGAATTGGAAGTCATTCAGCATCCGTCTCGAAGCGAGGAATCTTCGGACGAATGCTTCAATCGACTACTTTGGCGGCAGGATTGTTATTCGTCGGTTTGGGGATCACCTTGGCGTTCGTCAAAGATGAACTGTATGAATACCTCAAGGGCAGTAGTCTTGAGGAGGCGACGATTAGCTGGCACGTGGCTACGATTGCGAAGCAAGTCTTCGAGGAATTGGAAGATACGCGCTACTATCATGTAAACGACTTTAAAACGGAAATTCGACAGACTTCGGATACGGAGGTGCTCATCGAAGTGAAGATGGAAGCTCATTTAACGACCGATCTATACCTTCCAGTGGAAGATACTCTCGTATACTCCCAAATTGAGTTCGCCCCCCGCGACCTTGAGACCGCGGCGTCCTTTGTGTCGAAAGTGTATCCAAAGGAATCGTTGACGCCGCCTGAGCAGCCTTGGAAAAATCTCTATCGACTGTCGTCTCACAAGGGTGAGAGCTTTCCGCTGAATGCGAATTTTCGGCTTACGAGAGATTCGGCAAGGAAGGCGTGGTCATTCTCGAATTTGCATGTAAAGGCAGACGGTTCCAGCCTGATTTGGGGTAAAGGTGAGGTTGTGGATCTTGATGAAGATACTTCCATGGAAGTATCTTCTCAGGAGTTTCAATATAGGCTCAGGACGTATAAGCTAGCCGCCCAAAGCTATCTTGAGAAAGTAAAAGTCCTAGAAGCTCAGTTTGTAACGGAAGAAATCAAACGTGAGCGTGAGCGCGTTGAACGTCGCAACCACTTGGCTACTTCATTATCGAAAGGCTCTTTTTTCCAGGGGATGGCGATTGCCGGCAAAGACGGAGCAGATGCTCGGGAAATCTCTTTGATTATAACGGAAACCAGAAACGAAGGCGCCATGATAAAGGGAGTTCTCAAGCTCGATTCGAATCACAAGCACTCGAAGCATTTTACGGGAATCCTAGACATCGTAGAAAAGGAGGATGGCAACCCGCAGGCTCTGTTGAGTTTGACGACGGTAGCGTTCGAGAATCAGCCTGCTGGCGAAGCCCCCGCTTTTTTTAAGCCGGGAACGGTCTCCCGGTTCGCATTGAAGACGGATGGCTACCGAATGGAAGGTGACGGAGAAGAGATCTCGCTTAGGTTGATTCGTAGCATGTAGGCAAAGCGGATTAATCGCGTTCGGCGATTGACTGAAGAGAGGTGCTCGTTAATTGCCTGTTGCTGTAAATGGCGACTGAACTGAAGGAATGGATCGTAGAACGCTCAGGGGGAATTCGCTCGATGCAGATCGCCTGGAGGTACGCGTTTTCGGTTGCCGAACAAGCTGGTTGGTCGAATGAAACGATTCTAGGCATCGCGTGTGAAATTGAACGTCCTGCCAGCTTGGTCAAACTGTGCGAATCGACGGCTATGTTAGGGGGGGACAGGAAGAGATCTGTCCTGAGTATGATCGAGACCTATGCGAATGATTCCGTTTATTCGACCAGCGAGTGGATTCGAGCATCGGAATCGCTCCTTCAATTCCTGATTCGAGAAAACCGCTCTTCTGCATTCGAAGTTCAAATGGGTTTTTTAGCTTGTTCTGGAGAATTTCTATCGAGCTCACAATCGCCGTATTCCTTTCCTGAGGGGGTTTCGAAGTTTCTGGCGGAATATGGTTTCGACGGTTGATTCAGGGTTCGCGGTTCATTACTTGTTTCTGAATGCCAAAGGGATACTCTAATAAATACTCCATTATCGAAGCAAATGAACTCTTCGTAAAGGTCGATTGTCGTGCCAGCAATGATAAGTGACTCGACCGTAGTTATTAGGAAAACTACTTGTAAAAAATATATATATGAAAAAATCTAAACTTATGCTTGATTTTGAAACAGAAAGACGTATATCTAGTAAACAGTAGAATCCTGCTTAGCGGGATTTTGGGGTAAAGAAGAAAACCAAGGCGGGCTGTTTAGGGGTAGACAGTCCGCCATCTTCTTTTCGGGGATTCGGTCCCGAACTGTTACGCTTTAGGCGAATCGCCATAGACTTGGTTAGCGATTATTTGGAAAGCCGAATTATGGTTTTTGCCTTAAGTTGGTTTACTGCCGGTTGAATTTGTTTGAAGATTTTTTTCTTCATTCGTTCGGTGAAGAGAATCCCGTTGAGGTGATCGACTTCGTGCTGAATACAGCGACCAAGTAATCCATTGCACTCGATAATATGGGGTGTGCCGTCGATCTCCTGGTATTCGCAGCGAACCCAATCAGGGCGATCCACATCGCCTCGAATACCTGGAAAGGACAAGCAGCCCTCTTCATAGGTTGTTTTGGGGGAATCGAGAATGGTAACGATTGGATTGCACATTCCAATTGGATTGAAGAGTTCTAACGGAGGGGAGGTTCCGTCTAGTTTGTATTCGAAATCGATTTCAACGTCTCGTAAATCTACGACGCAGAACATTAATGCTTTGCCGATTTGTTGGGAAGCGAGCCCAATGCCTTCGGCTTCGATGCACGTATCGACCATGTTTTCAAACAAAGTTTTCAACTCGCCGTCGAAACGAGTTACAGCTTCGCCTTTTTGATGCAACACGTCTTCTCCGTAATGAACAATTTCTAGGGTCATAGGTCTTCGATTTTGACCTAAGCAAAACTCCGACTCAGGTTAGGGCAAATTCTTTCGATGGAAGAATTGATTTCTAGTGTATGGCTTCTCTCAAAAACAATAATCGCAGTCGTATCGTTCGCTCCTTGGTTCTCGTGATCTTTGGAGTTGTTTTGGTGGGCTTCGGTTGGCTGATTCCGTCGCGATTCAAATCGATACCAAGAGCGATCCTCCACGAGGCGGGTGCACGTTCGGTCTCGATCATTGACTTGGCGAAGATGGCAGTGGAAGAGGAGGAGGCTGGACTTGCTCGTATGTATCTCGAGGCCGGGCGGATATCTGGTTTGGATGGTGTTGAGGAGATCGAAACTGAACTCAGCAAGTGGGAAGGCTTGAATCCAACGCTGAGCCACTGGGGGGCTTGGGATCCCTTTCTGGAAGCGGCTCTCGATGGAGTAGCGTTCGCCGATTATTCGGATCAACCGGGTGTTCTGGGTATAGCGCTTTCGAAACCTTGCCGCGATGCCTTGAGGGGCTTGCTTGAAAATTCACGCGACCCAATGGTGCGTGACTTGTTGAGAACGCGTAACTTAACTACTTATAAACGGCTTTTCCCAGTTCAGAGCGTTTCAGGCAGGCCGTTAGAGGCGACGTTATTGACGCTTGGACTATTGGTTCAAGGCGATCGGTTGAAACCGTCGCTGAAGCGGGAGTTAAGAAATCGGTTTGAGAATGTGTTGGCATCGGGCGATGTGGCTTCCCTAGAAGATTTCTATCTTGATGCGCTTTCATTGGCCCGTTCGTTCGACTGGGGTCAGTACGAAGCGCTTTTCGGTAGGATCGAAGGTTTGAATACTGTGAAGGAATTACGTTATTCGTTTCACCGGAGAGCGGATGTAGCTCCATTGATTTACGCGTCAGCCATGATTGTGGATGATCCGGCGCATGTGATGGAATTTCTCGGACTATTTGGCGATGATGGAGTTGAAGCCTTGCGCGTCGCGGCTGGATATGGAGTGGATTCGGTCAAAATGCTCGTAAGAGAGCAGCTTCCCCTGGAGCCGGATTCGGGGTCGCCGGAGGTTTCTTCGTTAGAGGCATATCTTGTTGGCTATAGTCTGCAGAATCCAAAGTCGTCACTCGCGATCAAGTATCTTGCTTATTTCGTTGGAGCGTTTTTGGCATTCTGGGGAATGGGTGGATTTAATCGTCCGTATCGTGAATCGAACCCAGTTTTACTTGCTAATGTTCAACGATTGTTCGTTTCGCTCGCATCTGTTATCGTCCTCGTCATCCTGAGTGAACCCTATCTGGCTGGCAATGGCGAGATTCAAGGATACTCCTTTAAATTTGTAATGCCTGTACTTGCACAAGTAGATGGCGAAACCGTTATTGTAGAAACTGAACCTACCGCATCTATGGAACCCGCAACACTGCTATCCGTTTCCTTCTTTTTTACGCTTCAGATATTGGTCTTTATGATCTGTCTCTTGAAAGTGCGTCAAATAGATCGAGGCGATTATGAAAATCTTATCAAGTTAAAGTTGATGGAGAACGAAGAGAACCTTTTCGACTCCGGGCTCTATGTTGGAATTGCTGGGACCTGCATATCCTTGGTCCTTCAGGTATTGGGGCTGATTGAGGCGAATTTGATTGCCGCCTACAGTTCCAATCTTTTCGGGATTCTCGGGGTGGCAATTGTGAAAATTCAATTGGTGCGTCCGTTCAAGAACAAATTGATTCTCTTAAGCCAAGATGAACTCGCTGCCCTTAGTTCGAAGGTGAAGTCTGCATAAGGACGATGAATAAGACGCTGTTATTGATCCTTTGCGATTTTCTGCTTCTCACTCTTTTGTCGCTTGTCAATTGGGAGGAGAAAAAGAAGTCGGATGATACGCCGCCTGCCGAGTCGGGAGAGCAGAGTGTTTCCGCGATGGCTATGATGGAGCAGGATTTGTTGGATACATTGAAAGCTTCGTTGGAGGAAGAGCAAGTAGCTCAGGAACAATTGCAGGATAAGACAGCTCGATCGCAGAAAGAGCTTGAGGAAGCAGAGAAGCTCATTGATGAACGAAATGCGTCCATTGACGGTTTGCGGGATGACTTGGAGTTGGCGAGTGCGCGAGAGAATGCGCTAGCTGAAGAGAAGAAAACACTTTTGGATGGGACGAATCAAGCCAAGGAATCGATTGTCGTTTTGGAATCCAAATACCAGTCGCTGGAAACGAAAGCGAAACAGACCGAGGCTCAAGCTCGTTTGCTGCAGGAGGAGCTGGATGATAAACTTAAGCAGATCAAGCAAAAGGAAGAAGCTCTGAAGCGGGAGCAAGTTGCTAAGAAAGAAGTGGAGGATCGTATTCAAGAACTCAATATACAGGTCCGCGTATCGGATGAACAGAAACGAATACTTCAAGAGAATGTCGATACGCTTAAGGGCGAAGTTATTGCTGAACGAACGGAACGCAAGGAGTTGCAGGCTCAAACTACGCAGATGGCGGAAGGAATTACTCAATTGGCAGAACGTTCGCAGGATCTCACAGAGGAGTTTCGATCGAGTCTGCCGGTAAATGCGAATACCTTGTTCTCGAAATTCAATGCTAGCCGAATTGTAACTATGTTCGCATCGAATCGCTATTATCGTGGGCAGAATTTGCAGGATGAAGAGCGGGCGATGACAATTCTCGTATCTGATGGCGAGTCAATCTACGCGCTTTCTCATTTAAGTTCGACTCCTTTGGGGTTGAGTAAAAGCACCTTGGGCTATCGCGAAGTGCGTGCCGAGCTTGTGAGAGGAGAGGCTCGACTGGTGCCATCGGTACTGGAGTTCTTGGCCTTGGATCCTCGGATTGCGGCGACACGGATCTCGAAGGAAGAAGCGGACTCGCTTGGGGGAGAATTGTTCTATACGGCGCTTGAGCCATTTAAGTTCTCCGAAGCGATTCTGATAGACGAGAAGGGTGATTATTACGGCGAGGTCGAGTTCAAATTGACCGCGAATACTCCTGGTTACGTTCGAATGCAGTCTAAGGTGTTTAGTCGTATTTTCGGTGACTTCTCTCCATCGAAGGGAGATTTGGTCTTCTCAAAAACGGGAGAGTTACTTGGTCTGATGGTCGATAATCGATATTGTGCGTTGATAAATAATCTACTGAACGAAGAGTCGCTTTCGTTGGGAGAGAGTTTCGATAGGGATGAATTCAAGAATATTGTTTCGTCCTTAAGGTATCGATACGAACAGCTTCCGGAAGAGTTACGCTGAGTCTTATGCGCTTTCTCGTGTGCTCCTGATTTCGCATAGGAGAAATCCTTTTAGATGCTCGGATTTCGAGTTGATCGCTGAACTTTTCGTAATCAGCAATCCCCCGTATCATCGAAATGATACTCGGGATATCTGCCGGTTCTGCGGGGGGATTTTCATTTCAGGGACGCTGAGCAAATTCGCTTGCGATATCAACATTGGAGCGCTGGGGTTTGATAAGAATGAGCGACCTTGGAGAGAGACCTAATGTAGTTGTTGTAATGACGACGCAATGGAGGGCTCAGTCGACGGGATATGCGGGCGATGGGAATGCAGTGACTCCTCATTTGGATGCGTTGGCGGAAGAAGCGATTGATTTCTGCCAAGCTGTTACGCCTCATCCTTTCGGTGTTTTTGCTCGAGCGGCGTTTTTAACGGGAACGGTTTGTCCGCAAAACGGAATTCGTGATTACTACGATCCACTTCCAGAAAATGCTAGAACGTTGGCTCATTGTTTTGGAGAACGCGGCTATGAGACGTCGTTTTTCGGGAAATGGCAGCTGTATGAGCGCGATCCGGGTGATCCGGTCGTGGGCGAAGCGCATGCGAAGATCGAAGTTCCTGCCGATCGGCGAGGAGGGTTCAGCTTTTGGGAAGGCTTCGAGTCGGGGTTCCTGTTGAATGACGGTTATTATCACGGTTCAAATCTGGGCTCTCCTCGGCAATTGAGAGGCTATCAGTCAGACGTAGTTGTCGATCGCGCTGTTGAATTCTTGGATATACGTGCTTCGGAAACTCCGTTCTTTGCGTTTTTGAGTTTAGATGCGCCGCATCCGCCTTATGCTGCAGATGCTGCTGGAATTACGGCTAGCGCTCCGGATACGGTTCTGCTTGATGAGAATGTGTCCGAGGAAGATTCGATCCGCTCGATTGCTCGGGCAGAGCTAGCCGGTTATTATGCTCATATCGAAGCTACGGATCGTGCGATTGGGCGTTTAATCGAGCGGTTGAAGCAGAGTGGCGATTGGGAGAACACGCTGTTCGTTTTCACTTCGGCCCACGGAGATATGCATGGATCGCATGGCGTTTTCCGCAAAGGATGGCCTTACGAAGAAGCGGTTCGCGTTCCGTTGCTAATTTCTTGGCCGAACGGTTTGGGCAAAGCTCGCCGCGATCCTATGTTGATGAGTTTAATCGATCTTGGACCGTCTCTCCTAGGCTTGGCCTTAGGAACTTCGAGTTTCTTGGCGGAGGGCGAGGGGCATGGGAAGAACTTGGCTTGGGCGATTTGTTTGAAGGCACTGGGGCCTAACTCTCAATTTCTATCGATGCCGAGCGTTCCGCCGTTTGCTAAGCAATGCCCGTATGTCTGGCGGGGGCTTAGATCGATAGCCAAGACAAGTGTGAAAACCGCTGATGGCGATAGTTTCGAGCTCGATCATTAGGAACGACGCTCTAGCTTTTTAGCATGAATATCAGCAAGGAATTGTAAGCGGCGCTCAACGGGCAGATCGGTATAGAATTTTCGGCTTCGCACTCATACCTATCGATGGCGGCTTATTTCGAGCGGAATGCCTTCGATGGATTCGCCCAATGGATGCACCTGCAAAGCACGTAAGAGCACCAACACGCGATGAAATTCTATCATTATTTGAATGATCGCGGCGGTGTGGCTCGTTTGCCTGCTATCGAAGCTCCTCGTTGGGAGTATTCTTCTGTGAGAGAAGTTTTCGAGGCGAGTCTTGATCAAGAGCACTCCGTTACGGAGCATATTTATGGATTGTACAAGCTGGCTCAGGATGAATCCGATTTCGCTACGGTTTCATTTTTGAAACGGTTTGTGGATGAGCAAGTCGAGGAAGAGAAAACGGTTTCGGATATGATCGATAAACTCAAGATGGCTGAAGGAAATCCGGATTCGCTGCTTTTTATCGATCGCTACGCCATGGACCGAAAGAGTGAAGAACCTGTGTAATCTTCGATTTTCAAAACACGGAAAGTCTGTTTTCCGAGCACGTTTTCAAGGTAGGCAATAATTGCCAATGGGATCGTTTTGAATTCGATTTCAGCTTATTTTGAAATTTTAAACCATTGGTCATTAGGGTTTTGTGACTAATTGATACAATGTGGGCATGCGTTTTGCTAGGTGCATGGCATGATTGATCAAATCTTAGAGCGCGAGAATTACGTCCTAGCGAAAAAGCTGTTGGACGTGTCTCATGCTCGCCACCAAGCATTGGCGGGAAATTTGGCGAATGCCGAGACTCCTGGGTTCAAGCGGAGTGACATTAAAGCCGATTTCGCTCAGGAGCTGCAAAAACTAGCTTCGGGCAATGACCTTGCGAGTATTTCGAAACTCGAAGCGCCAGTCGAAGTCGATTTAAACTCGCCGAGTGTGCGGCCTGACGGAAACAACGTTCAGCTCGATGCGGAACTTCTGAAAATGAATCAGAATTCTATGCAATTCGAGTTTCTCGCCCAATACGCTTCCAACTCTCTCAACCGTATTAAGACCGCTATTACGGGCCAAGTGTAGACCGACTCTACTAAGAACGAATTATTATGAATATTCTACCTGGACTTGAAAGTACATCATCCGCTTTAGCTGCCGAAAAAGTGAGATTGGACGTTATCGGCCAGAATATAGCGAACGCTCACACTACTCGCGGGCCCGACGGAAAGCCGTATGCCCGTCAAGTGGTTAGTTTTGAATCGAAGCTTATGGAAGTTGGCGTAAAAGAAGATGGCACGAAGATAATGACCACGGGCGTTCATGTGAAATCTATCGATAGCGATAAGAGCGCTGGTAGTCTCGTCTATAATCCCACCCATCCCGACGCAGATGAAAAAGGATACGTACAGCTGCCGAACGTCAATTTGACGCACGAAATGGTGGATATGATCGCTGCTTCGAGAAGCTATGAAGCGAATTTGCAAGTAGTGAGAACGGCAAAGCAAATGGCGCAGCAGGCACTGCGAATCGGGAAATAGTTATTAGAGAAGTATATCTTTTTATAGAGCGACAATGATCGAAGCAAATTCCAATATAGCGGCTCAACAAGCATTCAGCCAATCGATGCTTTCCCATTTGAAGGGGAAAGATTCGTTGCAGCCGAGCGAGTTGCAAGGTCTGCCGAATAGCGGTTCTGGCGAGTCGTTCGGCAATATGATCGGCGACCTCGTCAAGGAAGTTGACAGTAAGGGCAAGATCGCTGCGACCGAAACGAATAAGCTGCTCCTTGGAGAAACGGACAATATTCATCAATCGATGATCGCTATGCAAGAGTCAGGACTCGCTTTTACGATGTTGGTGGAAGTGCGCAATAAGTTAGTTCAGTCCTATCAGGAACTGATGAGAATGCCGGTATAACCAACTTTTGGAGACAATTTTAATGGGACTGATTAATCAAGTTAAAGACCTTTGGCAGCCGTTAGGCGTCAATCAGAAAATTTCGTTAGCACTTGCTTCGGGTCTAGTGGCCATGGCGATGATCGCGATGGTCGTTTGGGCGGGTAAACCGGACATGCAGTTGCTGTACGGCAATCTGGATCCTCAAGAAGCCGGTGAGATTATGGAGAAGCTTGAGCAATTGGGCTCGAATCCAGAGACTGGGAAGAATGGCAATTCGATTTACGTCGAAGCGTCTAGAGTGCATCGCTTGCGTTGGCAATTGGCGTCGGAGGGTTTGGTGCCATCTGGCACAGGTCCTGGCTTCGAGTTGTTTGACGAAGGAAGTTTCGGTATCAGCGATTTTGTTCAGCGCACGAATTATTTGAGAGCTATTAAGGGCGAATTGGAGCGAACCATTACTCAGTTTAGCGGAGTTCGTTCGGCTCGCGTGATGGTGGTCATGCCAGAAAACCGGATCCTTGTTTCAAGCGAGGGAAGGGAGCGAGCAACAGCGTCCGTATTTGTGGATACGAAAGGCGGAATGAATTTATCTTCAGTGAATTCAATCCGGCATTTGGTGGCAAATTCCATTCAGAGTTTAGATGTAAATGATGTTGTTGTTGTTGATAGTCAAGGTGTTGTATTGAGCGAGGAATTAAAGAGTACTGGTCTAAACGGAGGGCTTTCGAATGACGTGATTCGTTATCGAAAAGGGCTTGAAGTTTATTTCACGACGAAAGTACAATCAATGTTGGATCGAGTACTTGGACCGAATCAATCGGAGGTACGAGTCGCTGTGGATGTAGACACTTCATCTAGCCAGACAACTGAAGAAAGTTTCGATCCCGATAAAAAGGTTTTACGGTCGTCTGTTACGGACGAAAAAAAGATGAGCGAGAGAGAGAGCGGCAGTGGCTTAGGCGGTGCCGCTGGTGTGATCTCCAATTTGACGAACCAGGGAGAAGGTGCAGGAGGGGTATTTACAGACAAGGAAGATACTACCGAGCAAATAACCGAAAATTTTGAAGTTGGAAAAGTTGTCAGTAGCCGTATTCAGAGTCCAGGTACGATACGAAGACTGACGGCATCTTTGTTTGTTTCGAACCGTATGGGAGATTCAGGCGCTCCGATCAATAGGACACCGGAGGAAATTCAAGAATTGAGGCAGATCGTAATTAATGCCTTGGGTATCGAATTGAAGGAAGACCAGTCTTCTGAGGAATTAGTAACGGTAACGGAAATGGAATTCGCTGCGGACCCATTCGCTGTCCAGACGATGTTCATGCAAAAGGAGGTCGATTACCAGAGGTGGATCGAATTGGGTAAGAACGTCGCAGGAATCGCTTTGGGTATTGGTGTTATCTTTTTCTTTCTTCAGATGCTGAAGAAAAACGTGCCGGAACAAATTTCAATTGAACTATTACAACCTCAGGAAGCTCTACAAAGCCGTAAACTCAAGGATTCCGGAACAGTTACTCCGGAAATGCTTAACGAGCTGATACGTCAAAAGCCTGCCAATATTGGTGTTTCTTTGCGCGAGTGGATTGGCGAATCTGAAAAGAGATAAGCGTTATGGCTGGAGTCTACAATACCCTTTCACGTA
>Ga0233432_10001814_pt1 | contig 20341 bp, 29 predicted proteins | sample SI_122_August201_6_FD_179870 | JGI IMG/M metagenome (GOLD analysis project Ga0233432, IMG submission 179870) | Seawater microbial communities from Saanich Inlet, British Columbia, Canada - SI_122_August2016_10_MG | ecosystem: Environmental > Aquatic > Marine > Inlet | place: Canada: British... | reverse complement strand
ACAAGAAGGGCGGCACAGTCAAGGACGCGTGTTACCGAAAAGTAAAATCTTCCTACAAGGTTTTCCCAAGCGCGTATGCGAGTGGGGCGATTGCAAAGTGCAGGAAGAAGAAGGCGGGTAAGTAATGGCGGTTCGCAAGACAGCAAAAGGCGCGGCACTCAAACGCTGGTTCAAAGAGGACTGGAAAGATGTGCGTACTGGTAAGGCTTGCGGACGTAAAGAAGGCGAAAAGCGAGGCACACCCTACTGTAGACCAACAAAGAAAGTGTCCAGCAAAACGCCTAAGACAAGCGGCGAGATGACAGCGTCTGAAAAACGCAATAAAATCACCGAGAAAAAACGGCTTGGACAACCTGCAGGTAAACCACGGCGGGTCTCCCCTGCAAAACGGAAGACTAAGAAATGACAACATCAGGCACCACAGCGTTTAATATGGACTTCACGGAGATCGCGGAAGAAGCATGGGAACGCGCGGGCCGTGAGATGCGGTCTGGGTATGATCTCCGCACCGCTAGACGGTCCATGAACTTGATGACAATCGAGTGGCAAAACCGCGGTATTAACATGTGGACGATTGATTCGGGTACAATTAACTTAGTATCTGGTACTTCTAGGTACGCATTACCAGCCGATACTATTGATCTGCTTGAACACCAAATACGTACTAACAACGGGAACGCTAGCACACAAGCCGACCTTACTATAAGCCGAATCAGTGTAAGCACGTACGCATCTATACCTAACAAGTTATCACAAGGTCGCCCTATCCAGTTGTATGTAGAACGGTTGAGAGACGCGCCGCATGTAAATGTATGGCCTGTGCCGAACAACAACGACTACGTGCTGTACTATTGGCGTATGCGCCGTGTGGAAGACGCTGGGTCCGGCGTACAGACCGCTGATATGAATTTTCGGTTTTTCCCCTGCCTCGTTGCAGGTCTGGCGTACCATATCGCCATGAAGGTTCCCGAGCTAGTGGACCGCCTCCCCATGTTAAAATCCGTGTACGACGAGCAATACGAACTTGCCGCGGGTGAAGACCGAGAGAAGACAGCCGAACGATTTGTCCCTAGAATAGCTAGGATTCGTTAATGAGCAACCAATTCGCATCTTCCCAGAAGGTTATCGCGCTTTGCGATGTGTGTGGGTTCCAGTACAAGTTACGGGAACTACGTAACCTTTTTGTTAAGGGCAGAGATACGAACGTAAAGGCTTGCCCCGAATGCTGGAATCCCGACCAACCACAGTTACGTCTCGGGGAATATCCAGTTAACGATCCGCAAGCTATACGGAACCCGCGCCCAGACCAAAGCCTTGGTCCTTCAGGGGATACCAGTTCTCGGGGTATTCAATGGGGTTGGAATCCCGTAGGGGGCGGTAGAGACCCTTTTGGGCTTGCGCCTAACACATTAGTAGGAACTGGCCAGATCGGCCAAGTTACCGTAACTACATCATAGGAGTGATGATATGAAAGTGTTTGATATGAAGGAACCCAAGGTCATCAAGGCCAAAGGCGTTCAGCCGTGCGGCCATGCACCGAAACCCAGTATGAAGGGTGTTAAGACTACGGGCATTAAAGTTCGTGGTACAGGCGCAGCTACAAAGGGTCTTATGGCCCGTGGGCCGATGGGGTAAGCTATGAACTATACCGAGCTGAAAACTAATATCGAAGACATCTGTGAGAACTCTTTCACAGATGACCAGCTCGCTATGTTTACGCAGCAGGCTGAACAGAAAATATATAACACGGTGCAGATACCTGCACTGCGTAAAAACGTGACAGGTACGCTTACAGCAGCGAACAAGTACCTATCTACGCCTTCTGACTTCCTGTGGTCCTACTCGTTAGCAGTCGTTGACGCCTCTGGGGTGTACCACTTTCTGTTAAATAAAGACGTTAACTTTATGCGGGAAGCGTATCCAAAGCCAACGGATACAGGCTTACCCAAGCATTACGCATACTTTGACGATGACACGTTTATCGTTGGGCCTACCCCAGATTCCTCGTACACCTCGGAGCTTCATTATGGATATTATCCTCAATCAATCGTTACTGCTGGCACTACATGGCTTGGGGACGAGTTCGATTCTGCTCTACTCAATGGTGCGCTAATTGAAGCTATCCGCTTTATGAAGGGTGAACCTGACATCGTTGCGATGTACGAAAAGATGTATTTGCAATCAATAACGCTGTTAAAGAGTCTCGGAGACGGCAAACTACGTGAAGACGCATATCGTTCGGGCCAGTTCCGAATCCCAGTAAGTTAAGGAGGCCAAAATGGCAATTACTCAAGCAATGTGTACATCCTTCAAAGTCGCTCTTTTGAACGGCGAGATGGATTTTAGTGGCGACACGTCACAAACCTTTAAGATCGCACTGTATACTAGCTCTGCTACGTTGAGCGCGGCTACAACAGCGTATGCAACAACAAACGAAGTGACGGGAACTAACTACGTTGCAGGGGGTAATACCCTTGTAATATCCGCAGCGCCAACTTCTTCAGGCACAACAGCGTTTCTGGATTTTGCAGATACCACGTGGTCAGATGCTACAATTACAGCACGGGGCGCATTGATTTATAAGGTTGGCGGAAGCAACCCGGCGGTCGCAGTGTTGGATTTCGGGGGGGATAAAACTTCTACTACAGGCGACTTTACTGTTCAATTCCCAGCATCCGATGCTACTAATGCCATCGTACGCATCGCTACTCCATAAGGTAGTATATGTCTAATACCGATAGACCTTGGGGCGCTGACGCTTGGAGCCAAAATTCTTGGGCAGGGAACCCTACTGCTACGCTGTATTCCGGCTGGGGTGGAGGTAGTTGGGGCCAGACTGCTTGGGGAGAGGACCAGTATGTTGTTCTCGTCACAGGTGTCGAGGCTGAAGGTGCTATCGGTAAAGATCAGCCTTGGAGCGCAGGCTCTTGGGGGCAAGGCTCTTGGGGAACTCCTCTAAGAGTAGCCGTAACCGCAAATGCTTTAGCTGCCGTTACAGGTGTTGAATGCGCTGGCGGTATTGGAACCTCCGTTGTTGATGGTGAAGCTAACCATCCAGTTACTAGCGTGGCTGGAGCGGGGGCGATTGGGGATGTAGTCGTTAACGCCGGAGTAAGCGCAGCGGTTACAGGTGTCGAGGCGGATGGCATTATAGGTGCCGTTACGACTACCGCGGCGGCTGGTGTTTTACCTGTAGGTGTAGAGGCTGACGGCGTTGTAGGTGATCTTACAGTAGACGCCGAAGCTAATGTTACGGCTATAGGAGTAGAAGCTGACGGCGTTATAGGCGACGTATCTCTTGCGTTGGGCGTAACAGTATCTCCGACAGGTGTGGAAGCCGAGGGTGACGTGGGAGACACGTTTATAGCTCTTGGAATTGTTGTATCAGTTACGGGATTGCAAGGGAACGCAAAACTTGGTAACGTAGCCGCATCGGCTAACACAGGTATACCTGTTATAGGGCTTGCAGCTACTGGGGTTATTGGTTTTGCCAACGTATGGGGCGAAGTTGATGATGACCAAACACCTAATTGGACACCTATCGCCAGTGCACAATCTCCTTCGTGGGACAGTGTACCTGAAACGCAAAATCCAAACTGGCAAGACATAGCCGCATGAGGACTGAAATATGACAACACAATATTCACCGATACTTAAACTTGCTTTGCCAGTTCAGGGTGAGCTTAGTGGTACATGGGGTGATGTCGTAAATGACAACATCACGTCAATGGTAGAGCAGGCCGTTGCTGGCCGCGCGGTCATTGATACGTGGACGACTGACTCGCATACGCTGACTACAGCGAATGGCACATCTTCTGAAGCCCGCTGCGCTATGCTTGAGCTTACCGATACAGGCGCGGCTCTGACTGGCGCGGGTACGGTTATCTGTCCCACAGCTTCTAAAATTTACATCGTAAAAAACCTAACTGGGCAAAACATTACAGTAAAGACCGCTGCGGGGTCTGGTGTTCTTATCCCTAATGGACGCACCACGTTCTTGTTTTGCGATGGCACAAACGTCGTAGAGGCTTTAACGCATACAACTTCTTTGCAGTTGGGTACTAGCACAGCAGTCACTGCGGTCCTTGATGAAGACGATATGGTTTCTGACAGCCCTACTTCCTTAGCCACACAACAATCTATTAAGGCTTATGTGGCTTCGCAAGTTGGTGGAGCTGATACACTTTCCGAGATTCTAGCTAACGGCAACACATCCGGCAGCAATAACATTGTCGTCGCTAACGGGCAGAAGATAACCACAAATACTATTGATGAGACTACCGCAGGTTCCGGTGTTACGATTGACAGCGTGTTGCTCAAAGACGACACAGTCAACGCTACGGACATCGAAACCGGGTCCATATCAGCTAACGACGGCACTACGGCGGCTACGATTGCAAACAGCACCGGGGTCGTAACGGTTCCTTCAGCGGTCCTTACCACGGCGGACATAAACGGCGGCACCGCAGACGGTGTGGTTATCGGTGCCACAACTCCCGCGGCAGCGACTGTCACTACCCTCGCAGCGAACACAAGTCTAACGATCAACAGCACGGTGTCGGTCACAGCGGTTTTGGACGAGGATAATATGTCCTCTAATGACCCTGCGGGGCTGGCTACACAACAATCCATTAAAGCGTACGTAGATGGACAAGTTGGCGGTTCATTAGCTGCTGCTAACAACTTATCAGATGTAGCGAACGCAGGTACTTCCCGCACAAACTTAGGCGTAGCAGTTGGATCAGATGTCTTGGCGTATGACGCTAACTTGCAGGCTTTTGTAACTGCGCTTACACTGCCGACATCGGATGGCACAAGCGGCCAAGCATTAGTTACTAACGGAAGTGGCACTATTAGTTTTGGTAGTGCTGGTATATCAACAGGTAAAGCCATAGCTATGGCAATCGTGTTTGGCTAAAGGAGAAAACAAATGGCTGCACCGAATATTGTAAATGTAAGCACGATTATAGGCAAATCCGCCACTGTCGCGCTTTCATCAACATCTCAAACAACGCTGGTCAGCAACGCTGCATCTAGTGGTAAGGTTTTTAAGATTAACATGATCCAAGTTGCAAACGTAGATGGCGCAAATGCCTGTGATGTGACTGTGGATATTCACAGCGCCGCGGCTGGCGGTGGCACAGCATACTCGCTGGTCAGCACTATCTCGGTTCCGGCGGACGCCTCGTTGGTTGCTCTGGACAAGAACACGGCGACTTATCTCGAAGAAGACCGTTCCATTACGGCAACTGCTGGCACTGCGAATGATCTGGAAGTGATCGTTAGCTACGAGGAAATTAGCTAATAGGAGCCTCTGATGGCTAAACGTACAGGCGGCTTTATAGGCCAAGACGGACTTAATGCACCTGACCCTGCTACGGGTGTTAGTGCTTCTGCTGGTAATGCGCAGGTAACTGTTAGTTGGACTGCACCTAGCGATGTTGGCGGTGCGGCTATTACTGGGTACAGTGTGCAGTCAAATAACGGTGGGGGCAGTTTCCCCCCGCTCAGTCTCGTTTCGTATGCTGGAAAGACCCTTGACTATAGTTCGCAGATTACTTCAGCGTGGGGTTTTTCGCTCGGTGACAGTGGCACCAAGGCTTACGTTATTGATGTAAACGCGGTTATTTATCAGTATGATTTAAGTACCGCGTATGACCTGTCTACGGCGTCTTATGCGTCTAAATTTGAAGATGTTAGCGGTACGGTTACAACCAGCCCTAGAGACATTACCTTTAAGCCTGACGGGACAAAGTTTTATATTTCTGCGGACGACACAAACGACCGTATTTTTCAATTTAGTCTAAGCACTGCTTGGGACATCACTACGTCGAGCTATGATAGCTTGTATTTTGACATTAGCGGTCAAGATACAACCTTATATGGGTTCACATTTAACTCTAACGGTACAAAAATTGTAGCCGCAGGTAGTACGAATGACACTTTGTTCCAATACTCCTTGTCTACTGCGTACAACATTAGCACAGCAAGTTACGACAGCGTTAGCTTTGATGTTGGAGCGCAACTATCAGAAGGCGCGCCGTTAGATGTTTCTTACAATTCTGATGGCACTGTTTTATATCTTGCGGGAAATGCGGGTAAAAAAGTTTACAGGATAAACTTGTCCACTGCATACGATCTATCTACAGCAAGTTACGACGATGAGTTTTTCGCGACGAACACGTCTGGAAACACGGCTCCTTATGGTTTGTTTGTAAAACCTGATGAGCAGTCGTTTTTCGTGTTGGATTTTGGTGATGATTTAATTTATCAGTATGATGAAGAGGAATACCCCACTGCATCCCCTGTCACAGTTACTGGCTTAACCAATGGCACAAGCTACACGTTCAACGTATGGGCGATCAATCCGTTTGGGTGGTCTTCGCCTAGTGATGCGAGTGGGAGTGTGACGCCAAACCCTCAGATTGGAGATGCTTATGAGGGCGGGTATTTGGCTGGGTATATTTCCACATCTGGCAATGGCACAGCCACTCATTATCTGATTGTCGCCCCTGTTTCGTCTGGACAAAGTGCCAAGAAATGGAAAACTTCCACCAGTAGCACTTCAGGAACTTCATCTGTTATTGATGGGCCAACAAACAGTTCAAACATGAATGACTCAAACCACCCTGCCGCTCAGTTCTGCGAGGGTCTGACAATAGGTGGGTATTCAGACTGGTATTCACCCGCCAGAGATGAGTTGGAAATTTGTTATTACAACTTAAAACCTACAACAAATTCAAATAATACCTCGTCAGGATCAAATAGTTATTCAGTGCCTCAAAGAGGTTCTAACTACACTACTGGTAATCCTGCTCAGACATCTGTGTCAGACTTTCAATCAGGTGGCTCACAAGCCTTTTCTATATCTACATATAATGATTACTGGACTTCAACAGAACTCAGTTCGTTTGCTGCTTATCGAATAAACTTTGAGAATGGAAACTCTACAGATAGCGGAAGTGGAAAGGATGACACTCTTAATATTAGGGCTGTAAGAAGGGTTGCTATATGATGTATATATGTGTGACAGAGGTTGATGCTAAGACCAAAATACCTTGCACGGTTGAACCGCAGCGCACAGGTCCATCTATGCCCGCAGTCAAAGGGTTTCATCTTGACTGGGCAGATAAATCAACATGGCCTGTGGAGATTGCGCAGGATGGAACATATATGAGCGCTCCCAAATACTATGGGACTTGCGATGATGACGCCATTACATCCGTGCTTGGAGTGTTGGAAGTTATAACTGAGCAAGAGTGGACGCAAAGAAAGCATGATGAGTTTTATGCTCGACAACCCTACCCATCTTGGATTTGGGATGCAGAAACTTTTGTTTGGTCTAGCCCAGCTCCATATCCCGATGACGGCAGTGCATACCGCTGGGACGAAGCAACAACATCATGGGTGGAGGACGCATAATGCCCAATTATCAAGGTGTATGGAGCCTGTCAGAGCAGTATCAGAACGCGAGTGGTTGGCCTACTGCACCACTCCCCGCTGGAACAGGTTTGTTTATTGGCGGTTCTGATGGCTCTGGGTCTGTAGCATCAATAGATTTTTTAAGCATAGCAACCACAGGCAATGCCACTGATTTTGGGGATTTTGGGTTTGGAGCGTCTAGAGGTGCTTCGTGCTCATCATCAACAAGAGCGTTTTATTTCGCAGGCCAAAGGGGCAATAGCTATACCAATGACATTGCCTTTATAACGTATGTTATTGGTTCTGCTACAATTGATTTTGGCGATCAGACGCACGAAAACGGTTACGCAAGCGACCCTGCCGCATTATCCAGTGCGACAAGGGGTGTCGTTGCTGGTGGGGACGGCTCTAATTCTCCTTATTACCTAGACAAAATTCAGTACATTACAATGGCGTCAGAGGGTAATTCCACCGACTTCGGAGATTTAACGGTTGCCAGAAGTGGTTTAAGCGGACTTGCCTCGTCCACAAGAGGTGTCTTTTCTGGGGGCCGTCAGACTGGCGGGTCTATTAGTAATGTAATTGATTACATAACAATAGCCTCTACAGGGAACGCAACCGACTTTGGTGACAGTACATACTCTAGGCGCTGGACTGCATCTGTGTCTTCATCAACTAGAGGGGTTACGGCAGGCGGATCAGATGGAGCTAATCGCAACATAATTGACTACATTACTATTGCCTCTACGGGCAACGCCGCAGACTTCGGTGATTTAAGCGTAACTCGCTCACAACTTGCTGGATGCTCTTCATCTACGAGGGGCGTTTTTGGTGGCGGCAACACTGGTTCTGACAGCAATGTTATAGATTATGTGGAAATTGCCTCTACGGGCAACGCCACTGACTTCGGTGATCTAACAGCGGCGAGGAAGTACCTGCAAGGCTGCTCCAACTCCCACGGAGGGCTTTCATAATGACTAAACGCTATCTAGGCAACATCATCACGCAGAACCCGACACCGCCTGCTGGCCCGTATGAAGATGGCGCAGCATCTGGCGTGTGGTCACTTGCGGAAGCCTTAACATATAGCAAAGCGGGACTGTGGCCTACGGCGGGGAATGCTTTGCCAGCAGGCCAGCAAGCATATACTACAGCCGGATCGTATAGCTGGACGGCTCCTACTGATGTAACTTCAGTTTCTGTTGTCGCTGTTGGCGGCGGCGGTGGCGGCAGTAGTTCTAGTGCTGCTTCATGGAGCGGTGGCTCTGGCGGCGGATTGGGTTACAAAAATAACTACGCTGTCACACCGGGCGACTCTTATACGGTTGTTGTCGGAGCTGGCGGTCAAGGAACTAGCAATGGCACTGGCTCCTCTGGATCAGCCTCTTATTTTGTAAACAGCTCCTTAGTGGCGGGAGGGGCTGGGCTTTCGGGTACAAGCCCTAGCGGCGCGGGATACAATGGGGACGGCGGAGGGTATGGCGGCGCAGGCGGTCTTGGAGATGGGGGCGCAGGCGGTGGCGGCGGCGGTGCTGGCGGTTACTCTGGAAATGGCGGCAGAGGTGGCGCAGGGGCGGGGGATTATGTGGCTAAAAGCGCCACCAATGAAGGCGCTAATGGTTCCGGCGGTGGCGGCGGTGGCGGCGCTGCGTTTATTGGCGGATCAGGCTTGGGCTCAGCACACGCGGCTGGCGGCGGTGGCGTAGGGATACTTGGGCAGGGTTCTAATGGCTCTAAAGGTACTATTACCAACCAAGGCGTTTATACGGTTAGCTTTAATGGCGGTAACGGCGGTAGCGGCGGATCGAATGCTCCAGATAGTAATAGCTCAGTTTCAGCCTCTGCCAGAAGTTTTGGCGGCGCATATGGCGGCGGCGGTGGCGGCGAGCCGCAGAGCACCACAATATATGGCGGCGGCGGGGCAGTGAGAATTATTTGGCCCGGCCAGAAGCGGCAATTTCCAAGCACTAGAACGGCGGATGAATAATGGAAAAACTATATATAAAGTTGAGTGAAAATAACACTCCTGTAGGCCATCCTCATTTTGAGAGCAATCTTCAGCAAATTTTTCCAGAACATGATTTTTCTTCAGGGCCGCCCAGCGGCTGGATGGAGTTCGAGCGGGTAGCTCCGCCTGCTCTTGGACCTTACGAGAAGTTTGATGACAGCAAGGGCGGAGACATTGCGTTAGCCTTTCCTCACAATGGGCTAGAGTATAAAATTGTAAACGGAAAATACACTGACGTATGGCATGTTTTGGATTTAACGGACGGCGAAAAGCTAACAAAACAAAACACAGTAAAAAGCGATTGGTCTAGTTTTATTGCAACAAGTGATGGTGCAGATTACTCGCACTATGTTTTTGATGAGGCTTACTGCGCATTTGTAGAGCCGGAAGAATAAAATGCCTAAAGATACAGTAAAAGAAACGGCACTAGCCACGGTAGACCTTAACATTCAGCTTCCATCTGCGAAGCCTGAATACAAGTCCATGCTGGCAAACATTGCCGACAAGGCTCCTGCAATCGCACAGGCGTCTAGCAACTTCTACAAGTCGCACTCTCAGATGATGAGCGTGACGCTTGACGTTACGGCAATCACGCCGATCCGCTCTATTAAGCATACGCTTGCTGAGATTGAGAAGACCAAATCCGCCTTGCAGGAAGGTTACTTCCGCATGAAAAAGGAAGAGGTCAAACTCAAAAAGCTGGAGCGCAAGCTGAAAAATGAGGGTGACGATCTTGAGCGCGAGATGCTTGAGATTAAGATAAACGAAAAGCAAGCTAACGCTGCATCTTCACGCGGCTACGTTGAAGCCGCTGTCCGTAAGCTGAACTTCTTTACCAATCAGTACGAAAACCTGATGAAGAAGATCGGCAAGGACGAGTTGACCGAGGCTGACTATGAGCTTGAGGAAGTCAAATACCACATTATGACGTGCATGAAGCAGGCGCTAAACTCTGCCCGTCCACGCAACGGCGTGATCGACGAAGGCAATATGGTCTATCTGTTTGATCTTGGCATCAACGCAGCGCAAGCGCAGCTTGAAGTTATGTCGTATCTCAACTGGGAAAACGAGCTTGTCAAAGAAGGCAAAGCCCCAGAGCATCACCACACGGTGCAATGGCTAGAGGCTTGCGCTGATAAGTGGGCGCATTGTCCAAGCGCCTTTGCAGAAAGCCGTGGATTTGATATACTCGACGAAACATCCTTGACCAACACACTCATAGAGGATCAAACTTATGGCTCATAAAGTGGTAAAGTACCGCCTAGAAGCGGATGGGACTATCCCGACGTGGCTGACGTTTGGCGTTCCGCAATCAACTGGCGGTATGTACGCCGTTGCTGATCCCAACACTGCGTCACCGCAGGATTGGATGATGATTGGCATTTCCGAAGATGGAGCAGATACATCTGATGCAATCACAGTATTTGCAGCTAAAGCCGATCTCCAGACGTATCTGTCAACAGAAGCAACGGCAAATAGCTGGACTGACCCAGACCCCAACGATCCTGACGCAACGGTTGCTTTTGACGACGCTGCTCACGCTCAACGTGTTTGGGACGATCTTGAAGCTCTGAACGCATAGGTAAGACAATGGACAAACGAACAACATCATCCGCGCATGAGCGCATTGATGGCCTTGAGAAAGAGGTGATCGCAATAAAGACTGAGGTAAAAATACAGTTTAAAGACCTGTTTGGCCGTGTGAAGCGTATGGAGAGCATTATGATTGCCGCAACTGCGTCCATTATTGGTCTGCTTGTGGCTGTCTTAATGAAGATGTAAAATGTGGTGTGTTCTTGTATTTGTCGGGTACGGACACACTTTCGTAAACAACTACGGCACGATGTTCTATAAAGCCTGCTACTACGACTGTGGCGCACCGGGTGGCAAGAACGGCCAATGGCACGATAGACGGTACGTTGTCCACCCAGACGCCTACTGCCCAGCGAGGTACATGGACACATGATTGATCCTATTACAGCAGTTGGCCTCGCCACTTCAGCCTATAACGCTATTAAACAAGGCGTTGCTGTCGGACGTGAGCTTCAAGACATCACAGGTCAGCTTGGCAAGTGGGGCAAGGCTTGCAGCGATTTTGCCTTTGCCGAAGAGCAAATCAAAAACCCCCCTTGGTACCAATTCAAAGGCTCTGACACACACAGTGCCATAGAAATTTTTGCGCAAAAGAAGAAGATGTCCGAAATGCGCAAGGAAATCAAAAATTTCATTAGTTTTCAATATGGTCCATCAGCTTGGGAGGAAGTTTTACATATCGAGGCGAAGATGCGAAAGCAACGTAAAGAAGAAATTTATAAGAAAGAGCAGTTTAAACGCGCCCTGATAGAGTGGACTGTAGGTATTTTGCTGGTGCTTTCAGGTATCGTTGGTCTGGCGATTGTACTGTATTTCATAGGTAGAAGTCAGGGGAAGTGGTAAATGAAAAACTCTGAGATCATAAGACAGTTCGATCAGGCAGTTGAGCTTATCATTGAGGGTTTGGCGGCAAAGTCGGGGCGTCCATTCTCAGAGGTACTGGTGCTTTTAAGGCGAGAGAAAGAGTGAGCTGTGTGGTTTTTAGTTTGGTTTCAAGTTATGAATAACAACATTGAGCATTATCAACTCAATCAGTTCACTACTGAAAACGAGTGTAGAGAAGCTCTTGAGGATGCAAAAGTCTTGATAACTACAAGCCAAACGACGGTGTATTGTTTTGAGGTTATACCGCAATAAGAGGGGCGATTACGTTGTATATGACAAATACGGAAAAGTTGTTATAATAACGCACCACAAGAAGTACGCGATTGCGTACGCAAGGAGTTTAGAAGATGCCGAATGAGTACGACCTAAACGGAAACGGAAAGATTGATCCGGTTGAGCATGAGATAATGCTAGAGGACCGTCGGCGTCGCATGGAAGACGCAGACGCCAAGAGAGACGCGCAGAGGCGCATGACGTGGTTTGCGCTGTCTGGTATGATCCTTTACCCTTTGGTCATCCTAGTAGCCTCTATGACGGGCTTAGAGACAGCGGCAAAGTTGATGGCGGAGATTGCCGCTGTGTATGTGATTGGTGCATCCGGCATAGCCGCTGCATATTTTGGATTTAACGCAATGGAGAGTAAAAATGCTTCAAGCTCTGATCGGTCCAATAGCTAACCTTGCGGGGGGTTGGCTGGACGCAAAGACTACTAAGCAGGCTGCGGAAGCCAAGCTCAAGCTGACCGAGGCCGAAGCCAAGGCCAAGATCATGCTGTCTGAACATACGAGCGTTGCCGATTGGGAACGCATTATGGCCGAGGGCGCAAAATCAAGCTGGAAAGACGAGTGGTTCGTAATTGTTCTGTCAATCCCGCTTATTTTGGCCTTCATACCCGGTGCCGAGGGCTGGGTAGATCGTGGGTTCGAGCAGCTTTCCAAAGCACCAGACTGGTATTTTTATTCGTTAGGTATCGCAATAAGCGCCAGCTTCGGTGTCCGCGGTGCGCAGGCTTTATTCAAGAGGAAGTAACATGACATACAAACTATCACAGCGGAGCCTTGACCGTATGGAAGGCGTAGACGAGCGTTTAGTTGCCGTTGCTAAAGCAGCTATAGGACATACAAAAACAGACTTTGGCGTAATCTGTGGGCTAAGAACCATCGGAGAACAGCGTGAACTTGTAGCTAAGGGCGCGTCTAAAACAATGAAGTCCAAGCATATCGAGGGCCGCGCTCTTGACCTCATGGCCTATGTTGGCTCGCGTGGATCGTGGGAGTTGAATCTTTACGATGATCTTGCGGATGCTGTGAAGCAGGGAGCTATTGATGTAGGTGTAGCCGTGCGGTGGGGTGCCGCTTGGCATATTGACGACATCCGAGACTGGGATGGCACAATGGAAGAAGCCATGAACGCCTATGTGGACTTGCGCCGTAGCCAAGGCAAGCGTCCATTTATTGATGGTCCACACTTTGAGCTAATGGACTAAACTATGAGTATGGTGTAGTACCTTAGTAAATGGAGACTTACGATGCCCTTAAAGAAGCTACTGTTAAAAGCTGGTGTGAACCGCGAAAACACACGTTATACGAGTGAAGGTGGCTGGTACGAGTGTGACAAAATCCGTTTTAGGCAGGGCACACCCGAAAAAATAGGTGGGTGGCAGCGTATATCTGCATCTAATTTTCAAGGCATTTGTAGGTCACTGTGGAACTGGGTAACCTTGGGTAGTCAAAATCTGATCGGGGTTGGGACGAACTTAAAGTTTTATATAGAAAATGGTGGGCAGTATAACGATATAACCCCCTTACGTGCTACAGTAACGCTTACAAACCCGTTCGAGACTGTATCTGGATCGCCTATTGTTACAGTTACAGACGCTGCCGGGGGGTATAAAGATGGAGACTTTGTTACTTTCAGCGGCGCTACTGCTGTGGGCGGCCTTACTTTAAACGGCGAGTTTGAAATAACTTTTACTGAGGCAGTCAACGAATACGCTATAACAGCTACTTCAAATGCAACTTCTAGTGCAACGGGTGGCGGTACAGTCACCGCAGAATACCAGATAAACGTCGGCACCGGATTCGCTGTACCCGTTACTGGTTGGGGCGCGGCTGAGTGGGGTTTTGGTACGTGGGGTGTAGGAGAGACATCTATAGAATCTATTCGACTCTGGAGCCAATCTAACTTTGGAGAAGATTTAATATTTGGTCCCCGCGGAGGCGCTATATATTATTGGGAAGCTGGCGCGGGGTTGAACAGCCGTGCAGTAGAGTTAAGCACTTTATCAGGCGCATCTGGCGTACCAACAACGCAAAACTTCCTAGAGATTTCAGATATTAACCGTTTTGTGTTCGCTTTCGGCGCAAACGAGTTTGGCACATCTATAGTAAACCCCATGCTAGTGCGATGGTCTGACCAAGGCAGCGCGATAAACTGGACACCCTCCGCTACGGCACAAGCAGGGTTCCTCACGTTATCTCGTGGCAGTGAGATCGTTACATCAAAGCAAGCGCGGCAGGAAGTTCTAGTTTGGACTGATTCCGCCCTATATGCTATGCAGTATGTCGGCGCACCTGTTGTTTGGTCTGCGCAGCTTGTGGGTGACAATATATCTATTGCCGGACAAAACGCTGTAGCATATTCAAACGGCGTAGCTTACTGGATGGGCAAAGATAAGTTCTACAAATACGACGGGCGTACGCAACCTCTACGCTGCGATTTACGTAAGTTCATCTTTGACGATTTTAACACACAACAGTACGACCAGATTGTCTCTGGCACCAACGAATCATACCACGAAATATGGTGGTTCTACTGCTCAACGGGCCAAACAGTGTCAGATCGTTATGTAGTATACAACTACCTAGAAGATGTTTGGTATTATGGAACTATGTCTCGTACAGCTTGGTTGGATTCTGGATTGCGTGATAGCCCTCTTGCGGCCACGTATGACAGTAATCTCGTGAACCATGAACAGGGTGTGGACGATAATGCTGGAGCGGAAACTTTACCCATTCATGCGTTTGTGGCTTCTGCAGAGTTTGATTTGGAAGATGGTCACCAGTTTGCCTTTATCTGGCGTGTTCTACCGGACATCCGGTTTGACGGGTCTACGGCGGGTTCGCCTAGTGCAACAATGACGCTGTTACCACTGGCTAACTCTGGTTCAGGATACAACAACCCTACGTCTGAAGGAGGCAGTAACACTCGCGCTATAACACGTACGGCTGTGCTACCTATAGAAGAGTATACGGGGCAGATATACACTCGCGTGCGTGGTAGACAGCTTGCAATGAAGGTAGAGTCCACAGAAGCAGGTGTTACATGGCAGCTAGGAGCGCCTCGGATTGATATGCGTTCTGACGGGAGACGGTGATGCCCAACGAAATTGACAAGGTAGCGCCCCCTGCGCTTCCTCTTGCGCCAGAAACCTATGATCGACCTTTCATGGACCAGAATAACAACGTATTACGTCTGTTCTTCAACAGGTTTGTCGGTTCAGTAAACACGTTACTGAGCACCAATGTAGGTGGTAAAGTTCTATATATGCCGTACGGAGTGTTCTATAGCACTGTAGATCAAACAGCTTCAGCCGCTAACACGGGCTATGCCGTTACATTTAATACTACACGAGCCAACAGTGCGGTAAGTGTGGCAAGTAACTCTAGGCTTACAGTCGCAAACTCGGGAGTGTACCATTTAAAAACCACCCTGCAATTAGAATCTACAAACAGCTCAACTAAAGCAGTTTCTGTATGGTTAAAAAAGAACGGCGCAAACGTAGCTTACAGCGGTCACGAGTACACTATAAGTGGTAATGGTAAGAAAGATATAGCCAACTGGAACGGGTCTATTGACCTTGCGGCGGACGATTATGTTGAAGTGTTTTGGTCTACAGACGACACTAATGTAGAGCTACATGCACACGCAGCGGTATCTCCAAGGCCCGCGGTAGCATCAGCTTCTGTTGCAATGACCTTTGTAAGTAACGTATAGTAAAGGCACCCTCAACAAATAGGTGCAAAATGGACTTCTTAGAACTATTCGACGCTTGCGTCCGCGAAACTAAACTTCACTTAGACGACTACACAAAACCCACAACGCTAGATATTTCCCTTAAAGAAGAAGACATTGGGCTAGATAGCCTAGATGTAACTCTCACTCTGGTGCTTATATCTGACATATATGGCATACCGGAAACAGAAGACTTCAATATACCTGTAGGCTCCCTGCGAGAAGTGCGAGATTATATGTTGGAGAACAAAAACAAAGACTTTGATTCTGTAGAAGCTGCTATGGAGTCTGTCGCATGATTTACTTATCTAAACTCTTCAGCACTTCGACTACTGATACAACGCTTGTGCCTGACATAGCATTCCCGCAGCACGCGCATATTATACCCTCTACGTTTAGACGCGCTAAGTCTGGGTTAAAGTATCCTCCTCACACGTTACTAGAAACTGTAGTTACCCCTGAAGCGTTGGCTTACGTTAAAGATAACCCTGTAAAGGGTAAAACAGGATTTATCTTTGCTGCGGGCAACCAAGGTTGGATGAGCAACAGTAACAGGTACGACAAAAACCCTGACGCCGAGCTACACTACAAGGTCAAAGTTCCGTTTATTGTGCTTACAAACATATACGCAGGGCGTATCGCTAGTATGTTTCACGTGCACGATCATGTATCTACGGACGCTAGCGCCTGTGCTTCAAGCCTAAAAGTTATGATGGACGTTCAAAACTTGATGAACAACTTTGGGTTTGACCGCGTTATCGTGCTCAGTGGAGAAGACGCAGTTAATAATCTTACACTAGAGTTTTTTGGGGAAGCTGGAGCCAGCCTGCAGTACAAGGATGAAAATAGTATACGGCCTTCTGCCTTTGACAGTACCAACCAAGGGTTCTTCTTAGGGCAAGGCGCTGCACTATGTATATTTGAAAAAGACCACGCAGGGCTACATAACCCCGAAGCTAGGTTTCTTGGGGCATATACGTCTGCCGAGGACAACACAAATCCGCTTGGGCAACGCTCCGATGGCGAAGGATACTCTAAAGCGATTGAAGGTTCCTTACATGTAGCGGGGGTACGTAAGGAAGATATAACAGTGGTAAAGACTCACGGCACAGGCACCGCAGTCAACAATAAGGCAGAAAAAGCGGCCTTAGAGCGTAGCCTTGAAGAGTTTGTTGCTACCTCGTACAAACAACGAGTAGGGCATACGATGGGCGCTAGTGGGTTATTAGAGACAGGGCTGTTGCTAAATGACATGAAACACGGTATTGTACCACAAATCCTCAATAGGACCGAAGACGATGACGTGTTCCTGTCCTACGATGCGCCAGCCCCACGAGGGCCGTTCCTTAGTCTAGCCGCTGGCATGGGTAATATATACTCTGCGGCAATATTTTCTGCGGAGGTGTAGGATGCAAACTGTTGTAGACAGCAAAGAAAGACCTCTACCAGCCCCTACGATTATAACCACTGCGCTTGGAGAACTCAATCTCGGGGGTATAACTCCTGCAGCGGCCATGGCGGGCATAGCCAAAGAGATGACTATGAAAGACACCGATCTGGTGCAGATAGGCAATACTGTATTTATTGGACATCGGGGCAAAGGCGAGAACAAAGATTTAATGTACGGTCGCGCACTCAACATAGACACAGCGCAAAACTTTGTGGCTAACGGGTTAAAGTATTTTACGCACATGCAGAAAATAGGCGTCAAACGCTACGTGTCTGATTATGATGGGGCTATATACGATAGCGCGTTCAAGGCGTGGAAACGCTACGCAGACAAACTCGATACTAAAATTGCTGTGGGGCGTAAAGCTACCGGAGGGTCAAGAGCGTACGTAACCTTGGGCAAACTACCGTTGAATAGGACAGCTTAATATGTCGTTTGTTAGTAATATCATTGAAGGCGCGGTTGACCTTGTCGGAGATGTAGTCGAGGGTGCCGTTGATATTGTTGAAGACGTAGTCGGTGCGGTTGGTGACGCTGTTGAATGGGTAGTGGATGAGGTAGTTGAACCCGTTGTTAGCGGGGTTGGCGATGTAATTGAAGCTGCGCTTGACGATCCTATCACCACTATAGCTAAAGTCGCCGCAGTCGCTACAGGGCAAACGTGGGTTATTCCAATTATCGACGGCGCGTCTACTCTAGCTCAAGGCGGAGATATTGAAGATGCGCTCAAATCCGCCGCAGTATCATATGTAGGTGGTAAAGTCGGCGACGTTGTAGGTACTTATGTCGATCCTGCAATCGCAGAAGTCGCAACGAACGCAGGTGTTAGCGATGCGGTAACTACGGTGGTGACAACGGCTGTGGCAGGTGGTACGGAAGCCGCAGCTACTGCTATTATATACGGGCAAAACCCGCTAGATGCTTTTGTTGAAGGTGGTCTTAACTCTGCGGTGGGCGCTACTATTGGGCAAATTGCAGATAGCCTAGATGCTAAGTTCGGCGATACGATTGACGACACCGTTGATGGCGCTGTCACTACCGTTACTGATAGTGTTGATAGCGTTGTCACTGAAATTGCAGACGGGGTTAGCGGCACCGCAGGAGCTATAATAGAAGGTAGCGGATGGGAGAACCTGCAAGACGGACTAAAAGATATTGTCGTTGCAGGTGTGACCGCTGAACTTACTGGAGGTGAAATATCTGCTGCTCAAGTAGGTAGCATTGTAGGTAAGTATACAGGCGTTACAGAGTTCGTATCAGATTTTATAGGTGAAAACACTAACATAGACGGCGCTGGGGTTAAAATTCTTACTTCTGCAGTAACTAATGCTGCGACTACGGCCATAGCAGGCGGCTCTACCGCTGATGCCTTTTTTGGTACGTTGGACGCCGCAGGCGCAGCGGCTCTAACAGAGGTCATAGATAAACCTGTAGACAAGTTTATTGATGATGTGTCCGGCACTACAGCGAAAGTGGAAGCGGCAGCGGCAGCTCTTAGGGCTGCGGAAGAACAAGCGGCTACCGCCGCAAACGGCTTTAACGGGCTACGAGCCGACTTGAACGACCGTATCCAAGAACAGACTCGGCTTAAAGAGGTCTACAACGCCGCCTTAGATGCGTACAATGCAAACCCCAGCCAAGCCACAATAGACGCGCTTAATGCTGCGGCGAATACGTTTAACGATTACGCAGACGACCTCGATACGTACTATACCAGCACTAAGTCACAAATGGATAAGTACAAAGCTGATTACGACGCAGTAGTGCCCCAGCTTGATGACCTGCAATCAACATACGACGAAAACTCGCAGTACCTATTATCTGATATAGCCAACCTCGACGCAGCTATGAAGCCTATCTACACTGAGGCTAACAGAGTTATAGCTACCACACTGCGTCCCGGCATTGACGAAGATAAATATAGAGAACTCAACGGATTAGATGCAGGGGAAGATGTCTACACGCACTACTTAGGCAACATAAACGATGCACAAGTATTTGACCCCGCAGACTTAAACGAAGCCAACCCTGACGCTTTTGGTGAAGGCTATACGTATGACGCAGCAACCAATCGGTATTACGTAGACACCCCCGGCGGGCGGCAAGAAGTCGATCCCTACGCAGAATACGGTGCAGGGGCTACATCATATGACGCTCCAGAACTATCTACGCTCCGTAAGAAGGTAGCCCCTGCGACTCTTGGAACACGCATCACCAAGGACATGAACAACATTCTAGGAGACTCTGCGCCTGTAGGCGGTGTGGTGTTGCCGCAGCATTTCAAAGCGTTACGAGATGCAGGGTACAATATTGTCGGGATCAAGAGTGGTTTGCTAGGTGGGAGGTTAGTAGACGGTACTCAAGATTACGACGAGATGGTCCAAGAATTTGAAGAATACACCAAAAACTTGGCCAACGAAGACGCGGTTATGAATCAGGACGTGCTGGGTGATGTTGACCGTTCTGACGAGTTTGCAGCTAACCAAGACGCGGCTGATGAAGCCGCACTTATGAGCCAAATCGTATACGATGAAGAAGCAAAAGAATACATACAGTCCCTAGAACCAGCGAAAGTCTACAGCGGTAGAGGGTTAGACCCAGCAGATTTTCTGACGTACACCGTTGATGGCACAATGCAAATCACGCCTGTTATTCAAAACATAATACAAGACGCGCTAGGGTATTCGGATGAGGATGTAGACCGATATTTTGCTGTGGGCAGCCCTTTAAACGCTGATAACATGAGTGGTATGGACTCCGCTGCGATACAAAACGCGTTGATGGAAGAGGGTTACGAACCACTAGAAAACCGTTCTATCGGCACCATGGCCGCAGAGGCATACGCCGCGGAGTTAGCTAAAGACCCTAGCAATACACTAGCACCTGCCGAAGCCGTGGTTAAATCTTTTCTTGTAGGCGCTCCTGAGAACCTTGCGGAAATGGTCCGAGGTATCGGTGTCGGAAGTACA
>Ga0233432_10001812_pt1 | contig 20354 bp, 21 predicted proteins | sample SI_122_August201_6_FD_179870 | JGI IMG/M metagenome (GOLD analysis project Ga0233432, IMG submission 179870) | Seawater microbial communities from Saanich Inlet, British Columbia, Canada - SI_122_August2016_10_MG | ecosystem: Environmental > Aquatic > Marine > Inlet | place: Canada: British... | reverse complement strand
TATCTAAATATTGTGGTGAAGAAAAAGCAATGGAATTATTTGATCAGGTGATAGATAATTTTAAACGTTTCCACCCTAAACCAGAAGAAGTACAATGTTCAAACCCAATAGCAGAACCAGAATTTATTAAACCATATTTTGGGTTAAGATTATTCCCTGTATGGCACGTTGGTACTGATTATTTACATGAAATTGGTAAAAATTGGTATGACTTTTTAGTTGATGGTGGTGTTGAATTTATTTGGGAAACCAAAGTTACAGATATTGATTTTGAAGATCAAATTGTATCTATAGGAGCAGTAGATGAAATGAAATATGATGAACTTATATTTGGTGTAGGTAAATCAGGTATTGACTTTGGTAAAGTATTAGCTGAAAAATATGACTTACCAACTGAACCAAAACCAGTCCAAATAGGTGTTAGATTTGAAGCACCACAAAAACACTTCCAAAAATTAATTGATGTATCTTATGATTTCAAATTATATAGAAAATATGAAGACAAAGGAGTATCATTACGTTCTTTCTGTACAAACAACAATGCAGCATATGTTGCCGTTGAAGAAACGTATGGAGACCATTCGTACAATGGGCACGCTAAAAAAGATGAAGCGTTCCGAAATGATATGACCAATTTTGGCATATTGATGGAAGTTCAAGGCATTGATAAACCATTTGAATGGTCTAGAGAAGTAGTTAAAAACTTACAAATAGATGGTACAGGATTATATTATAGCCCATCACGTAAACCATCTACAACATCAGAAGGTGTAAATGTATCAGCTATTCAAGTAGACACATTACATAAAATAGCAAAATCAATGCAACCATATTTTATGTATGTATATGATTTTATTGAGGACATGAAAAAAGTGTTCCCAACATTAAAAGACGATTGGGGTATTTATGTACCTGAAGTAAAATATCTATCACCTGAGCCACTTGTCGATTATACCAATTTAGCACTCACCAAGTATCCTAACGTACACTTTGTAGGCGATGCTTTATCAGCTAGAGGTATAACGGTAAGTGGTGCACAAGGGACATACGTTGCTGAAAGTATATTAGGAGAATTAAATTAAATTTCGTATATTATAGACATGAAAAAACAATCAACAGATTGGCCTAAAAGCCAAAAATTAAAAAAAGTAGATGGTACTATTGCCTATATTTGGGATGGTAAGTTACATAATTGGGAAGGTCCTGCTTTAATACCTGAAGGAATTAGTAGAAAGGGAGAATATTATCTATATGGCATTCCAATGTCAAAAGATGATTGGAAAGAAGCAATATCACAACAATCAGGACTGCCTTGGTATAAAAAACCAGCAGCAAAAGGTGCTAATCATAGAAACTAAAAGATATGAAAATAGGGTTATGTGGAACAATGAGTGTAGGTAAAACTACATTAGTAAATGCTTTAAAAGAATTAGAGCAATTTAAAGGTTATAAATTTGCAACAGAACGTAGTCAACATTTAATGTCATTAGGCATTCCTTTAAATACGGATTCAACATTAAAGGGACAAACCGTGTTTTTAGCTGAACGTTGTGGTGAATTAATGCACGATAATATAATCACAGATAGAACGATATTAGATGTTATGGCGTTTACCTTAAATGCTAAATCAATACCCCATCAAGATAAAGATGCATTTGAAACATATGCAAGTGAATTTATCAGAGAATATGATTATATATTTTATATTTCCCCTCACGGGTTAAAAATTGAAGATAATGGAGTGCGTGAAACAGATGAGCATTATAGAGACTTAATTGATTTTACAATTACCACACTTATTAAAAGACATGGTCATAAAGCGGGCAAAATAGAAAAGATATCCGGATCTACAGAGGAGCGAATTCAACAAATATTGAATATTACTAGTCTTTAACATATTTATAATAAAATCTAATAATAATATAAAATCTAATGAAAAGATCTGAATTAAAAGAGTTTATAAAAGGGGAAATAGTAACATCACTTTCTGAAGCATCTCCTGAAGATGTTAATAACCAAAAGGAATTAAATAAAGAACTTGAAAAAACAGCTAAATTAAGTAAGGATTTGGGTTTAGAGGAAGCTAATATAGGTTTAGCTGATTTAGAAGAATTAGGATATACTGATGGAGACAAAGCAGTTGCTATGCATTTCAATCAGGATGTAATTGGTATTAATAATGATGTTGATTTTCAAGCTTATAGAAAAGGATTTATTCAAGGAGTAAATGATGCTACTATAGGGTTTAGTTTAAATGAAGAGGCTGGTGATGATGACGATGTAGACGCAAAAGCAATCAAAGCAGCTAAAGGGGCTAGAGGTAAACATAAAAAATTAGACTTAGCAGTTAAAGCCCTAAGAGATATTACTACTGAAATGAAATCATTAGCACGTGACTATAGCAAAGCAGATGGTGTTGAAAAAGAAAAAATTAAAGACAAATTAAAATCAAAAACTCCTAAAAAGAAAGAGCTAGAAGCTTTAGTTGCTAAATTAGAAAAGAATGTCGTCTAAAGAAAGATTTTTATATATTGCTGTAGTATTTTTTGGTGTTTATTATTTAATTAATATGTATTCTTCAAATGAAAAAGAATATATTAACGAATATAATAGTAAAATAAAAGCACTAGAACAAAAAGTTGATTCTTTACATTATGTAAATGATGGTTTAGTATATAAAATTGATACCCTAAATCAAGAAATAATAAAATTAGATAGTGCAATTTATCTACAGAATAATAAGATTATTACATTAAAAAATCAAACAAATGAAAAAATTAATGCTGTTGATTCTTTTAACGATGACGAGCTTACTAGGTTTTTCACAGAGCGCTACGGACAGTACCTCGATTCAATTAAAAAAACCAATAGTAAAACTCGTAATTAAAGATTTAATACAAGGTGACGGGTTTAAAAAAGAACTATCCCTTATATCAACTAAAGTTTTTTTATTAGAAAACAAAATTGTTATAAAAGATAGTGTTATTAATAACCTCAATTCTCAAATAAATAATTTTAATTCTATATTGTTCACTAGTAAAGAACAATTTGGATTAGCAGAGGATTTGAATGCAAAATTAAAGTTATCATTGAAAAAACAAAGACTTAAAACTAAATTAACAGGAGGTGTAGGTATTGTAGCAATTGTTGGTGTAATTCTTTTACTAAAATAACAATGGCCGATATAAAAAAAGTAATACGTCAAGAATATTTAAAATGTGCTACAGACCCAGTACATTTTATGCGTAAATACTGTTATATACAGCACCCACAACGTGGTCGTATACAGTTTAATCTGTATCCATTCCAAGAAAAAGTATTAACGTTATTTCAAAACAACGATTATAGTGCTATATTAAAATCTAGACAGTTAGGTATATCCACACTAGCATCAGGTTATTCTCTTTGGTTAATGACATTCCATAAAGACCGAAATGTGTTAGCATTAGCAACTACACAAGCAACAGCAAGAAACTTAGTAACAAAAGTACAATTCATGTGGGAAAATTTACCCTCATGGTTAAAGGTAGATGCTGCTGAAAATAACAAATTATCATTAAGATTTACTAATGGTTCAAAAATACAAGCAAAATCATCTAATGCTGATGCCGCACGTTCGGAAGCAGTATCCTTATTGATAATTGATGAAGCAGCTTTTATTGATAACATTGCTGAGACATGGGCATCTGCACAGCAAACCCTAGCAACAGGGGGTGGTGCAATTGTATTATCAACTCCTTATGGTACAGGTAATTGGTTTCACCAAACATGGGTAAAAGCAGAAGCAGGTGAAAATGATTTTTTACCAATTAAACTCCCATGGTATGTTCACCCAGAAAGAGACCAATCATGGAGAGATTCACAAGATGCTTTATTAGGTGATCCTAGACTAGCAGCACAAGAATGTGATTGTGATTTTAGTACATCTGGTGATATAGTATTTTATAATGAACATTTAGAATTTTACGAAAAATCATATATTAAAGACCCATTAGAACGTAGAGGGGCAGATCAAAACCTATGGGTTTGGGAAAATGCCGATTACTCCAGATCTTATATGGTTTTAGCAGATGTTGCTAGAGGTGATGGAAAAGATTTTTCTACTTGCCATGTAATGGATATTGAAACTAATGTTCAAGTAGCAGAATATAAAGGGCAAATAGGTACAAAAGAATTTGGCCATTTATTAGTAGGTTTAGCTACAGAATATAATGAAGCTTTACTTGTAATAGAAAATGCTAATATAGGTTGGGCTACAATACAGGTAGCTATAGATAGAAATTATTCTAATCTTTACTATTCACAAAAGAGTGGAGAAGCCAATGCTAGTTCGTATTTTGACCAATATGGAGATAATTCTAAAAAAGTAGCAGGTTTTACTATGTCATCTAAAACAAGACCTATGATAATAGGCAAGTTTCAAGAATACATTGGTGATAAGGGAGTAACAATCCAATCAAGACGATTAATTGAAGAAATGAAAGTTTTTATTTGGAAAAATGGAAGAGCAGAAGCACAAACTGGGTATAATGATGATTTAGTAATGGCTTTTGGAATGGGAATGTATGTTAGAGACACAGCATTAAAATTTAAACAAAGAGGAATAGATTTAACAAAACAGTCATTAAGTAATATGACAGTTAATAGAACACCATATCAAGGTGGTTATGGTGGGGGTTATGGTCAACAAGTAAAAAACCCATATAGTATGAATAATGATAAAGGTGGTAAAGAAGATATTAGTTGGTTATTATAACCATATTTATAAACAATAATTATATATTAAATGGCGGATAAAAGTGTATTTACAAGATTAAGGAGATTATTTTCTACTGACGTAGTAATACGAAACGTTGGAGGTAATCAAATTAAAACCATAGATTCGGGTCACATCCAATCTAGTGGAGAGTATGAAACAAATGCTCTAGTAGACAGATTTAACAAAGTCTACTCCTCAGCTCCAACTTCGTTGTATGGGGCACAATTTAACTTAAATTATCAATATTTAAGAACCCAATTATATTCAGAGTATGATGTAATGGATACAGATGCTATTATTGCATCTTCACTTGATATTATAGCAGATGAATCAACATTGAAAAATGATATGGGTGAGGTGCTTCAAATTAGAAGTTCAAATGAGGATATCCAAAAGATATTGTATAATCTATTTTATGATGTGTTAAATGTAGAGTTTAACTTATGGATGTGGGTTAGACAAATGTGTAAATATGGAGACTTTTTCTTAAAATTAGAAATTGCTGAAAAGTTTGGTGTTTATAATGTTATACCTTATACAGCATACCATATTGAAAGAATCGAAGGACAAAACCCAGAAAACCCATCTGAAGTAAGATTTAAATGGAATCCTGAAGGTTTTTCTGGTGGTTCATCTAGTGGGTATTACAATGTAGCAGGAGCTAATGGTGTTAATGACGATAGAGGTGGTATTGTATATGATAATTATGAAATGGCTCATTTTAGAATGGTGGGTGATGTAAATTATCTTCCATATGGTAGATCTTATGTTGAACCAGCTAGAAAAATATTTAAACAATATACATTAATGGAAGACGCGATGTTAATTCATAGAATTGCTCGTGCTCCTGAAAAAAGAGTATTTTATGTAAATGTTGGAGCTATTCCACCAGCTGAAGTAGAAGCATTTATGCAGAAAACTATCAATAACATGAAACGTGCTCCAATGATGGATGAAAAAACGGGAGAGTATAACTTGAAGTATAATATGCAAAACATGCTTGAAGACTTTTATATTCCTGTTCGTGGTAATGATAGTGCTACAAAAATTGATACTACACCAGGTTTACAGTATGACGGTATTGCTGATGTTGAATATTTAAGGGAAAAATTATTTGCTGCCTTAAAAGTACCTAAAGCATTTATGGGGTATGGAGAGGCAGAAGCAGGAAAAGCTACATTAGCACAGCAAGATATTAGATTTGCACGTACTATTGATAGAATACAAAGAATTTTACTTTCAGAATTACAAAAAATTGCATTAGTTCATTTATATACCCAAGGATATAAAGATGAAACTTTAACAAATTTTGAATTATCAATGACAACTCCTTCTATCATTTATGATCAGGAAAGAATTGAGTTGATGAAATCAAAATCTGAATTAGCTGGAACTTTATTAGAACAAGGTTTAGTACCATCTGATTGGATTTATCATAATGTATATCACTTCAGTGAAGACCAATATGATGAGTATAGAGATTTAGTTCGTGAAGATTCTAAACGTAAATTTAGAAATGATCAAATACTGGCTGAAGGTAATGACCCTGTAGAAAGTGGTCAATCATATGGAACACCTCACGATTTAGCATCATTATATGGTAAAGGTAGAACAATGTCTGATCCCGCTAATGTACCTGATGGGTATGCTGAAGACGATCCAGAATTAGGTCGTCCTAAAGACGGGATTACTAATAGAGGAAAACAAGATAATAATTTTGGGAAAGATCCATTAGGAGTTAAAAGTATGAAGGGTACAGATAAAAATGATGGAGATCCCTTAAAACCAAGGTTATCAGAATTTGAAAATCCTAAAATTACTTATTTAAAAAATAAGGACATTTTCAAGGGATTAGACAAAAAACAATTAATATTTGAACAAGATAAAACAGATTCTTCGTTACTTGATGAATCTCGACTAAAATCTTAATATTTATAAATAAATATATTTTTGATGAAAATTAAACACTCAAAGTATAAAAATACGGGTATACTATTTGAATTACTTGTTAGACAAATAACTGCGGATACCCTATCGGGAAAAGAATCTAAGGCTATTGACTTACTAAAGACTTACTTTGTTAAAACAGAATTAGGTCGTGAATATAAGTTGTATGAAACAATTACAAAGTCTAAAGTATTAAACGAATCTAGAGCATCCTTATATTTAAATACTACCTTAGATAATTCTAAAATATTTAATAGAGGCGCCTTAAGAAAGCAAAAGTACAATTTAATTAATGAAATTAAAAATCATTATGATTTAAATACTTTCTTCGGTTCACAAATTAAAAACTACAAAGAAACAGCAGCCTTATACACATTAATTGAAGGTGTTAATTCTAAAAGTGTAGTTGACAATGACCAGTTAATTGCTAGTAAAATTACAATATTAGAATTTTTAACTAAGACTGAAATAAAAAAGACTAAAAAGGATGAAGTACTAGAAGAATTTGCTACTTATGATAAAGATGTAAGATCCTTAACTTATAGAATATTATTAGAAAAATTCAATGAAAAGTATGATGGTTTAAGTCAGGACCAAAAACAGGTACTTAAAGAATTTATTAATTCTGTAGACTCAACACCTGGATTGAGAACTTTCTATAATTCTAAAATAAAAGAATTAAAAACTTCTTTAGTTGAAACAACTAAAAATGTAAAAGACCAAGCTACAAAAATTAAAATTACAGAAGTTACTAAGTTCTTAACAGAATTAAGTAAAACTGATAAGGTAGATAATGATAATTTAGTTGATTTATTACAATATTATGAACTAGTAAGTGAAATTAAAGCAGCAAATGGGGTACAAGTATAAGATTAAGGAAATAGAAGTAGGAGATACAAAAGTAGATAATGGGGTTAAATCTGTAGTTACAGATAAAGACCCTAATACAGGCGCTATATCCTGGTCTATAGATTATGTTCCTAATTTAACTAAATTAGTTGAAGATTCTATGGAGTTAGCTAATACTGCTAAAGGTGTATATCAAAAAGCTAAAGATGATAAAAAGTTTTTAGACATATATGAACAAGCCAAACAATTAAGAAATATAATTCGGACTCACGTTAGAAATAACTACCCAGAAGATTATAAAAAAGCTATTTTTGAAGAAGATGTAGATGAAATGTCTATGTCGGGTGCAGCAGGTAGTTATTTAACACCATATGCTTTTAAAAAACCTAAAAAACAAAAAGAACTTGAAGAAAGTCCTGAACAACCAGGTGAAGACTTAGGTCCAGGTCCTAAAGCAAGTGAAGATGGGGTTAGAGATAATGCATATGTAAAACAATTTAAATACAAGTTAGTTCCCAAAAATAATGGTACTTATGTACAAAAGGGATCAGGACTTGAAGTAAAGAAATTATATTAATATGTATAATTATAAGTTGATAAAAGAAGATGAGGATAAGGCTAAACTAAAGTTCCAAGAGGAAAGAGTTAATGCCTTTAGAGAAATAGAAGAAGAATTACAGTCTTTAATAAAACCATTAAGACAAGCAAAGATAGAAACTATAAAATATTATAGGGAAAACCCTAATAGCTACTCAGTAGTAACGGGCACAGATTTAATTAAGGATTTTATTAAAGATATCAAAACATTACTAGAAAAATAATAATATGAAAACACTACAAGAACAATACAACTTAATTCAAGAAGGCAAGGGCCGTAAGGATTTATTTTTAAAGGAGGCTAAAAAAACATATCCTAATTTATTATCAAATCTTACTTCTTACAAAGATGCTACAAATATCTTGAAAAGCAAAAGCAAAATTAGTGAAAATTTAGGTGGTGTTGTTACTTTAAAACCTTTAGTACAATTAACATCTGAAGACTTTAACCCAAACAAACAAGCTTGGGAAAGTAAATATGAAGCTTTTGTTAATGAAGAAAGAGCTAAATCATTAAAACCTATCATTGATAAGGATATTGATGAAAAAATCAATACTGAAAAGGAAGATGAAAAGGTTAAAGCTGAAGAAAAAAAAGTATCTAAAGGTGTAGAAAATATTGATAAACGTAACTACGATTATTCACCAAAAGAAGATAACATTAACAACGTTAATGCTCAGGAAATGATGAATGGTGTATATTTTGAACTTAAAGAAGACCCATCTTTAACATTAGAAAAAGCACAAGAAAAAGTAATTAAAAACCTAGCTAAAGACGAATTACATTACGTTAAAAATGGTCAATTTGGAGTAGGTATAGGATACACAGAAGCAGAAGTACAAGAAAATACTGGTAAAACCTACGGAGGTAGTGGATACAGTGATAAATTAAAAAAAGGAGATACAAAAATGAAACCAATCAAAGAAAGTTTATTTAAAAAATTAATTAGAGAAGGATTAGGTGGTGTTGTAACATCAGGAAACCCAGATTCATTGGCAGCCCAATCAGGAAATATGATTAGACAAATGATGTCTGAAGATGGATTCCAAGCTGATCAAGCAGGATCTCAATATCATTCTTCATTATATGCTGAATCAAATGATGAAAAAGCATTACCAATGGATGAAAAAGCAAAACCAGATTTTATGGATATCGATGGTGACGGGGATAAAGAAGAATCTATGAAAAAAGCAGGTAAAGATAAAAAAGCTAGAAAACCTAAAAAAGATTCAATTGACTCTAAATTAGCTGAAATAGGTAAAGAAGCTGAAGTAGTTAAAATGGAAGCACAGTTAGAATATTTATCTAACTATATTAATGAAAAACAAGATAGACTAACAGGAATTAATGAAGACGAAAATATGTTGGAATTAATGGATAAGTCTAAATTAAAAGAAATGGCTAGAGATATTAAGATGTTAGAGAAGAAAAAATCTCAAATGGAAAAAATATACGAAAAAACTTGTGGTAAAAGTTACTCTCAAAAAGAAGTAGTAACTAACGAAGAAGAAATCGAAGAAATGGATGCTGTTTCATTTAACAGACAAAATAACCCAACTCAAGGACCAGCAGGTGAACGTGATCCTAAAAAAGTAGGACAATCAACATCAGCATACGGTTTAAATAAATAAACATGAGAAAGCTATTAATAGAAACTCATACAATTAATTATACCCCAACTGTATTAACCGAAAGTGTTAATGCGGAAAACGGGAATATGATTGTTGAGGGGATATTAGCTACTTGTGAAGTTAAAAACGGTAACGGTAGATATTATTCTAAGGAATTATGGGAAAGAGAAATGGATAAGTATAGTGAACTAATTGAACAAAGACGTTCAATGGGGGAATTAGACCATCCAGAATCTCAAATAATTAATCTACAAAACGTATCACATATTATTAGTGGTTATCAATGGGATGGAAATAATATCATAGGTAAAATAGAAATACTACCAACCCCAGCAGGTAATATATTAAAAGCACTTGTAGGTAATGGTGTAACAGTAGGTGTATCATCTCGTGGTATGGGTTCATTAGAGGAAAATAAAGAAGGTGTAATGGAAGTTCAAGATGACTTCGAATTATTATGTTGGGATTTTGTTTCAACCCCTTCTAACCCTGGTTCCTATATGCATATGATTAAAGAAGGTATGGAGGCACCAAAACATAACTACACAAAAGTAAATAGTATAATACATGAAATCCTTTGTTCAAAAGGGTCATGTCCTATAACTTAATAACTTTTTCTTCGGACGCTACCGACGGATTAAACATTAGACGCTCATTTGAGCGTCTTTTGTGTTTTTAATAAGAGGTCACATACGTATAACTGCAATACATCATGATTATTCTTATATGATGTCGACAATTATTATTTCTATTACGCTTCATGAATAAGCGTATTTCACAAACTAAATTTTGGGATTATTATGGCAAACAACAGAGATTTGTTAAAAGAAGCAATCGCCGATGCTAAATCAGTTAAAGAAACTGCCATCGCGAATGCAAAACTTGCTTTAGAAGAAGCTTTTACCCCTTATCTACAAGATCAACTATCTGCTAAATTGCAGGAGATGGACGATGAAGACGATAAAGATGTAAAAGAAGAAAAAAAGGAAGAAGTAAAAGAAATGGAAGCTAAAAAAGAAAAAGTTGATGAAATCAACCTTGACGAATTATTAGCTGAACTTGAGTTAGATGAAAATGCTAGAACAGACGCAGAAGAAGAAGGCTACAAAGATGGCATGAAAGACGAGAAAGAAGATCTTGAAGAAGATGCTCGTACTGACGCAGAAGAAGAAGGCTACAAAGATGGAGAAAAGGACGAAAAAGAAGACATGGACGACGAGGAAATTGACCTTGAAGATATGTCAGAAGATGACTTAAAAGGATTCATCGAAGATGTTATTAAAGATATGGTCGCTGGTGGAGAAATTGAACCAGGTGACGAATTTGAAGAAGTTGAAGACGAAGACGTAGATGTTGAAGTTGAAGACGAAGACGTAGATGTTGAAATTGAACTAGACGAAGCAATGTCAGACCCAGACATGAGACACGGAATGAAAGGTGATAACGCAGAAGAGCGTAAAACTGAAAAAATGCGTTTCAAAGAAGGAGAAGATGATATTGAAGAGTATGGAAGTTCTAGAGGATATGACAGGGCAGATGCTGCTGCAGGTGGTCTAGAAAATATCGTTAATTCTTTAAAGAAATTAGCTGACGCTGCAGGACCAGCTGCTAAAAAAGCTTATGCCGCTTTACAGGCATTAGGTGCAGGTGCAGGAGCAGCAATGCGTAACGAAGAAGAAGATTATGCTGAAATGGAAGAACTTAAAAAAGAACTTCAAGAAGTTAATCTTTTAAATGCTAAGTTACTTTATACTAATAAAATCTTCAAAGCAAAAAATCTAACAGAAAGTAAAAAAGTTAAAGTTTTAAAAGCATTTGACAAAGCAACGGATGTTAAACAAGCAAAAGCTATTTATGAAACATTAAATGAAGGAATTGTAAATACAATTACAAATTCTAGAGTTAATGAATCAGTAAAAAGAGGTGCTGCTTCAAAAGCTAGTGGTTTAGAACCAAAAGCAACAAAACAACCAATTCTTGAATCAAATGAGGTATATGACCGTATGCGTAAGCTAGCGGGATTAATCTAAAAACAATTATTAAAATTTAAAATTAAAAAACATGAGCTTAAATTCATTATTAGAAAGCGCAAACCCATATCAGTCTATGCAGTCTGATGCGGCCAGATTATCTGGAAAATGGGCAAAAACAGGTCTACTAGAAGGTCTAGAAGGACAAAACAAAAACAATATGGGTCTTATCTTGGAAAACCAAGCTAAGCAATTAGTTGTAGAATCATCTCAAACAGGTGGTGGTGCTGCATCTTCAGGAACATTCCAATCACAAACCGCTGTTAACACAGGTGGTCAGTGGGCAGGAGTTGCTTTACCATTGGTAAGAAAAGTATTTGGTCAAATCGCAGCGAAAGAATTCGTTAGTGTTCAACCAATGAACTTACCTTCAGGTCTAGTATTTTTCTTAGACTTCCAATATGGAAGTGATAAATCACCATTCTCTGCAGGAGATTCTTTATACGGAAACCAAACGGCAGATGGTATAGATAAACCATTTGGAAACACTAACACAGGTGGATTATACGGAGCAGGTCGTTTCGGATACTCGATCAACAACTCATCTTCAATCGCTGCGGATGCATCTGCTCCTTTAGCAGCTGCAATCTGGTCAGATTTTGACTTTGATTCTGATTACTCAGCATCAGCTGCTGCTGCAGATTACTGGAAAGTATTAGTACCAACTGCATCTTTAGATTTCGTAGATGTTGCAGGTGTTTCTGCATTCCAATTATTCTCAGGTTCTCAAGCATATGATGCTATTTCAGCTTCAGCTGGAGAGCAAGTATCAGCTTTTACAAAACTAGAAGGTGAAAATGTTGCTTTTGTAGTAGCAAAAGCACAATTAGTAAACGGAGCAACTGCATTCGCAGCAGGTGATAACGTTTCTGTTGTTTACCAATTACAACCAACTGATAGATACAGAGGTGATTTTGAAGACAATAACCCAGAACCAAATAGTTTAAATTCTCCAGCTATTAGCATTCCAGAAATCAACGTACAGATGAAATCATCTGCAATCGTTGCTAAAACTAGAAAGTTAAAAGCAGTATGGACACCAGAATTTGCACAAGATTTAAATGCATACCACGCATTAGATGCTGAAGCTGAATTGACTTCAATCTTAAGTGAGTACATTTCATTAGAAATTGACTTAGAGATCTTAAGTATGTTGATCGAAAACGCAGCTGCAGGAAACGAAGTATGGTCTGCTGTAAATAATAGATCTATTGTTGCTGATGGTACTAAAATGGGTGCTATTTCAGACTTAGGATTTTACAATTCTCAAGGACAATGGTTCCAAACATTAGGAACTAAAATCCAAAAGTTAAGTAACATCATTCACCAGAAAACATTAAGAGGTGGTGCAAACTTCCTAGTATGTTCTCCAGCTGTAGGAACGATCATGGAATCAATTCCAGGATTTGCTGCTGATACTGATGGTGATGCTTCTAAAGCAACTTACGCATTTGGTGTACAAAAAGTAGGTCAATTAAATGGACGTTACAAAGTATACAAAAACCCTTACATGACTGAAAACCAAATCTTATTAGGATTTAGAGGTGCTCAGTTCTTGGAAACAGGTGCTGTATTTGCTCCATACATTCCATTAATCATGACTCCGTTAATTTACGATCCAGAAACTTTCACACCACGTAAAGGTTTATTGACTCGTTATGCGAAGAAAATGGTTAGACCAGAATTTTATGGAACTATCCAAGTAAATGGTTTAAACTCTCTATAATTTAGAGAATTAAAATCAAATACATATTTAATTTAACCCGGCTTAGGCCGGGTTTTTTTATCTTTTTTTCATATGTATAATAAACAAAAAGTTATTATATGGCTTCAAAACACCACACTGACGATGTATTCGTCCAAAAGAGAAGACCCAAAAAACCCATCAAATTTAATGTACAGCTTAACGAGGAACAAAAGATAGCTAAAGCAAAAATAATTGAGTCACCCATAACGGTGCTTAGAGGAATGGCAGGGTCAGGTAAAACCTTAGTAGCAACACAAGTAGCATTAGATATGTTATTTACAAAACAAGTAGAAAAAATTATAATTACAAGACCAACAGTATCAAAAGAGGATATTGGTTTTTTACCTGGAGATATTAGAGAAAAAATGGATCCCTGGTTGGCACCTATATATCATAACTTACATATGTTATATAACCAAGACAAAATACAAAAAGAATTAGATAATGGAAACATAGAAATAGTACCCTTTGCATTTATGAGAGGTAGAACATTTCTAAAATCTTTTGTTATTGTAGATGAGGCACAAAATGTTACACATAACCAAATGGAGACAGTAATTGGAAGATTAGGAAAGGGCTCTAAAATGGTAATTTGTGGAGATATGGCTCAAATTGATTTAAAAGACAAACGGGAAACAGGTTTTTCTTTTTTATCTAGAATAGAAGAAAGTGTAGGGGGGTTTAGTATTTCTACCTTATTACAAAATCATAGACATGATATAGTATCACCAATACTTAAAGTTTATCAAACCTTTAGAGATTAACATATCTTTACCATATTTATAAGCATATAATATATCCCAATAAGTTAAAAAATAAATTATGAATATACCTATTTGGTCAGGAACTAGCACTTTTGCTCCAGGACAAACACCTTTTGGATTTTATGACAATGATGCAGATTTTCAAGTAGATGCAAATAAAGTTGCTAATTTTTGTGCCCAAAGAATGGGGTATCCTTTAGTAGATGTAGAATTACAATCTGGATCATTCTTTACAGCATTTGAAGAAGCTGTAACTACATATGGTAACGAGATTTATGCGTATAAAATACGAGATAATCAATTATCTATTGATGGGTTACCAACTTCATCACTCTTAAATAATGCGCTTATAACACCAAGTTTTGAACCAATAGTTAGACTATCAGAACAATATGGAGAAGAAGCAGGTAGTGGAGGAAATGTAAATTACTACTCAGGGTCATTTGATTTAACCTCTAGCATTCAAGACTATTCTTTTGAAACTTTTATGACATCAAGTGGTCTTACAGGATCTGAGTATATGCATGGTATAGAAGTAAAAAGAGTATTTTATGAAAACCCTTATCCAGCAGGTGCTAGATTTTTAGGAGCAAACAATGGGTTTGGTTTCGGAGGTGTAATGGCATCAGGAATAATGGGTTTAGGAGGATTTGGTGCTGAAGGAGGATACTTAATGGCACCTTTAAATTACGATATAGCTGTTATACAGCAAATCGAAATGAGTGAAACCATTCGAAGAAACCAATATTCATTTGAAATAAGAAATAATAATTTAAGAATATTTCCAATCCCTAATTTTTCATTTAGTGCATATAGTGAAGGTAAAGTTTGGTTTGAATACATTCTTAGGGATGAAAGAATCTCTAGTGCAGTAATGCAAACACCTGGAAATGTTACTAATGTATCAAATGCCCCCTATGGTAATCCTAATTACGATCAAATTAATAGTGTAGGACGTCAGTGGATTTTTGAATATACCTTAGCATTATCAAAAGAAATGTTAGGATATGTTAGAGGAAAATATGGTAGTATACCAATCCCAAATGCCGATGTTACATTAAACCAATCAGATTTAATAGCAGCTGCTACAGCAGAAAAAACGGCATTAGTAGAAAGATTAAGAACATATTTAGATGAAACTTCAAGAATGGCTTCATTAGAAAGAAGAGCAAAAGAAGGAGATTCAAAAATGCTGGAATTACAAAAGGTTCCATATACAATTTTTATAGGATAATATGGCAATGTACACCAGACAAAGGGATGTTTCTCTTATGCGAAAGTTTAATAGAGAATTGATGGGTAATATTATTACTCAACAATGTGCCTTATACCAATTTAAATTAGAAGAAACTAAAGTTAATATCTATGGCGAAGCCGCTGAAGAAAAGTATTATGATGGTCCCTTTCTATTTAATGTTTTAATAGATAGAGGAGATGAACAATACCCAGAAGCAGGAGAAGGAGTATTATTCGAACAAGGTATTAATTTTTATTTCTTTAGAGATGATTTAGTAGATGCTGATGTTGTCCCTCAAGTAGGAGATATTGTTTTATATGAAGAAAAATATTATGGAGTACAAAGCACAATTGCTAACCAATATTGGGGAGGTAAAAATCCACAATACCCTAATAATGATTCAGATGGAACACCAAACCCATTAAACCCTGATTTAGATCAATTTGGTAACGTAATATCTATATTAGTATCAACATATTACATACCAGCAGATAAAGTAGCAATTTCACCTCATATAGAAAGAATGTAATGGCAAAACCTAGAAAACCTATACCAAAAAGTCAATTAACTCTAAGCACTAGTAAAAATACTGCTTTTAGGGGGATAGAAGATAGAGGAGAAGCAGGTAACCCTAATAATTCTATTACACCACCAAACCCAAATTATACGGAAACAGGTATTGATTTTAACAGATCAAACCAAATGAGTTTTAAGAATGATACTACCAAACAATACTCAGTTGGTATTAAAGATATTGATGAAGCAGTATTTTATTATTTCCAAAATGTAATAAAACCCTTTGTATATCAAAATGGTGAACGAAGAGAAGTACCTGTAATATATGGTGCACCTGAGAGATGGAAATCATTTCAACGTGATGGGTACTATAGAGATAAAAGTGGAGCAATTATGCTTCCTATTTTAGTAATAAAAAGGGACTCATTAACTAAAGATAGAACTGTAGCTAATAAACTAGATGCTAATATGCCTAATTTATATGGTCAATGGTCAAAAGAATTTAGTTCAAAAAACTTTTATAGTAACTTTGGTACTTTAAACAATAGAAAACCAGTTGAAAAATTTCATATAGTAGCACAACCCGATTATGTTACAATGGAATATAGCTGTATTATCCAAACTTACTATATGGAGCAGTTAAATAAAATAATAGAAGCATGTGAGTACGCTTCAGATGCTTATTGGGGTAATCCTGAAAGATTTCAATTTAGAGCTTTTATAGATACTTTTACTACCGCAACCGAATTAACTCAAGGTAAAGATAGGTTAGTAACAGGTACTTTTAATATTAGATTAAGAGGGTATATATTACCTGATACTATACAAAAAGAACTAAACGCAACTAAAGTATATAATTCTAAGGCTAAAATTATTATTACAACAGAAACAACAAATAATATCGAAGATATCGACTTTTAAATAACCTTTACATATTTATCAACAAAACAATTTATATATGAAAAATCAAAAGTTATCAAAAAAAGAGTTACAAGTATTACAAGAATATCAAAATAAAACAAATGAGGTTATTGCCTCATTAGGAGGTGTAGAACTACAAATTAGTTCGTTAAAAACCCAAAAAGAAGAAATATTAAAAGATTTTAAAGTCCTTCAAGACAACCAAGTAAAAACTGGTAAAGAATTACAAGACAAATACGGTGAAGGTAATATAAATTTAGAAAACGGAGAATTTACTCCAAAAGAATAAATTTTTGAAATACTTTTCAATATTTATAATAAAATAAAAATAAATAAACTATAGACAATGGCAGAGACAACATTAATATCTCCCGGTGTATTAACAAGAGAAAATGATTCATCCTTTATTGGGGCTAGACCTGTTACTTATGGTGCAGCTGTTATAGGACCCGCAGTAATGGGACCTGTTGGTATTCCAGTAGGAGTTTCTACTTTTTCCCAATACGAAGCAATATTTGGGGGATCAGTAGAAAGTGGATCACAACAATACACTTATTTAAATTCAATTTCAGCAAGAAATTATTTTGCTCAAGGAGGACAATCATTATTAGTAACACGTGTTGTTACAGGTTCTTTCTCTGAAGCATCAAGCTCTATAGGTAGTACTTTAACATCAGGTGCTTTAGTTAGTGGTGCTAATCAATTACTTCCTTCACAAACAGATGGAAGTGCTTTTAACATTACAGGTAGTACTGGTGGAGTTGTAGTACCAAATGTCCCTGTTGGTGGTGGACTTGGATCAGGCGCAATAGCTAGTATAACTCTTGCAACTCAAGTAGCATCAGCAACAACCTCATCTGTAACAAATATTACAATCACAACCCCAGGAACAGGATATCAAGTAGGAGATACAATTAATTTCCCATCAGAATCTATAGGTGCTACAAAACCAGGAGGTACTAATTTAACATATGATTTAATAGCTGATGATTTACAAACAACAGCCTCTTTCGTAATTAAATCAATATCTGAAGGTGAGGTAATGAATAATTACCAAGCAATAGATTCAGCAAATGGTACATTAGATAGTGGTTCAGCATATAACCTTAGATGGGAAATAGCTTCTGTAAATACAGCTTCAGGACAATTTTCATTACTAGTAAGAAGAGGAAATGATACTTCAACACAAAAGGCTATATTAGAAACATATAACAATGTATCTTTAGACCCACAAGCATCTAATTATATTTCAAAAGTAATTGGTGACACATATGAAACTGTAGAACAAGATGGTACAGATTATTTTGTTAAAACAAATGGTAATTACCCACGAAGAAGTGCTTACATTTATGTTTCAGAAGTAGGTTTAGCAACTCCTTCTTATTTTGATAATAATGGAGCAGCAAAAAGCGAATTTACTGGTAGTTTACCAAAAGTTCAATCTGGATCTTTCCAAGGTGCTGAAGGTAAAAACTTTGAAAATGGAACTGCCTTATTTAATGAAAATATAAGTGCAACCAATATACAAGGTATCGCACCAAATGATTATACACAATCAATTAATTTATTAAGTAATTCAGATGATTACCAATTTAACGTAATTACAGCTCCTGGATTAAATTCACAACAACACGCATCACAAACAACAGGTTTAGTAACACTTGCACAAGGTAGAACAGATTGTATAGCAGTAATTGATATTGTACCTTATAACGCGTCAATCAACACAGTTACAACACAAGCAAGTGCTTATGATAGCTCATATGCTGCTACTTATTGGCCGTGGTTACAAACGATAGATGCCGGAACAGGACAAACAGTTTGGGCACCCGCTTCAACATACATTCCTGCAGTTTATGCATTTACAGATGCTTCATCAGACCCATGGTTTGCACCAGCAGGTTTACTTAGAGGAGCTTTAGGAAGTGTAGTAAGAGCAGAAAGAAAATTAACATCAGGTAATAGAGATACTTTATACGAAGCAAATGTAAACCCAATTGCAACATTCCCAGGAAGTGGAGTTGTAGTATTTGGACAGAAAACTTTACAGAAAAGAGCAAGTGCTTTAGATAGAGTAAATGTACGTAGATTATTAATTGCACTTAAAGGATATATCACACAAGTATCAGATAACTTAGTATTTGAACAAAATACAAATGCAACAAGAAACAACTTCTTAGCAAATGTAAACCCATACTTAGAATCAGTACAACAAAGACAAGGATTATATGCTTTTAAAGTAGTAATGGATGCTACAAATAATACACCAGATGTAATTGATAGAAATGAGCTAGTAGGTCAGATTTATTTACAACCAACTAAAACAGCTGAATTCATTATTCTAGATTTCAATGTTTTACCAACTGGAGCAACATTTCCTGAATAAAAACAATAATTATAAATATTTATAATAAAATTATATAACAATGGCAGTATTAGACCCAAACGAAATATTTTATACAGCATTTGAACCGAAACAACAAAACAGGTTTATATTGTATGTAGATGGAATCCCTTCATACCAAATTAAAGGTATGGGAGCTGTTTCATTAACTCAAGGTACAGTTCAGTTGAACCATATTAACGTTGCAAGATACGTTAAAGGTAAAACACTTTGGAACACAATTCAAATGACATTATTTGATCCAATTACACCATCAGGTGCTCAAGCATGTATGGAATGGGTTAGATTACACCATGAGTCAGTAACGGGTAGAGATGGTTATAGTGATTTCTATAAAAAGGATTTAACTATGAACGTATTAGGACCTGTAGGAGATATCGTTTCAGAATGGATTATCAAAGGGGCTATGATTACCGAAGCAAATTTCGGAGATTACAACTGGGATAATGAAAGTGCTGCTGTAGAACTACAATTAACAGTTCAACCAGATTATTGTATTTTGAATTTCTAAAAAACAATTACATAACTTATCAAAAATTGCTTGGCTTTCGCCAAGCTTTTTTGTATATTGGTAACCAATATTAAAGGGAAAAGTTCTTTAACATTTAAAAAGAACAATATATGGAAAATTTAGAATTTATGTTAGGTGTCCTATCCACAGTAGGTGTATTCTTAGTAGGGTACGCTTCGATAGGAGTGTTTAAGGTGAAAGCCAAAGTTAAAGATATTAATCAATCTGTAGATAATGCTTATTTAGCTATGGATGAAATAGGCAAAGACTATCAGAAACAGATAAGTAATGTAGAATTAGATTATCAAAATCAAATTGATGAAATTTATAGACAAATGGATTCAAGGTTTGATAAGTTTGAAAATAGAATAAATAAATAATTAATAATCGTTTTAAGAACTTTCCTTTTTAATATTTATAATTGATAAAAACGTTTTAAC
>Ga0233432_10001811_pt1 | contig 20357 bp, 17 predicted proteins | sample SI_122_August201_6_FD_179870 | JGI IMG/M metagenome (GOLD analysis project Ga0233432, IMG submission 179870) | Seawater microbial communities from Saanich Inlet, British Columbia, Canada - SI_122_August2016_10_MG | ecosystem: Environmental > Aquatic > Marine > Inlet | place: Canada: British... | reverse complement strand
GATCCTAGTCAAACAAGGGCGCATTATTCTTCACCAAAATGATCATTTATTCAAAGCGTCCTCCAATCAACTACTTCTGCTGTGGCCAGGGCTACCCCACAACTTAGAGGTGACGGAGTCTGGCTTTATGAGCACCGTCCACTTTGACCCTATTTCTGGGGCAAATTATGGAGATGGTTTTTATCGATTTCCATCAGGACAACCCTCTGAATTTACTCCAGATGAGCCTAAACTCATGGAGCACCTTTTTGATGCACTCTGGAAAAGCTTCAAGGATTACGGCCCCCGACACAAATTGGTGATGAGTCACATCATGGCCTCTATTTTATGTTCTCTTCTCAAGTCACCCGATGAACCTCAACATCGTCAGCATCAACATAAAATGTCTTCAGTTTTAACTTTTATTAGAGATAACCTATCTGAAAGAATCGACCGACACGACCTATCAAAAGAATTAGGAGTCACTCCTCAGCACGTCAACTTTCTTATCAAAAAACACTTTAACACCAACGTTTCAGCTCTCATTCACAGAGAAAGGGCTATTGCTGCTCACCACCTTCTATCCGAGGGAATGTCAGTTGGTGATGCTGGTCGGTCCGTTGGCTATGACGACCCTTTCATTTTCAGCAGGGAATTCAAGAAACACATGGGTGTTGCCCCAAGGTATGCTATTGGAAATAGCAAGGGAACACCTTCAAAAAAACTATCACCCCAAGTTAAGTCCTTTTTCCCTCAAGATTGAGCTTCAATTTTTACCGAAGCTATAGATGATTTCTCCTATCAGCTGCTTTGAGCCAAAATCAATCTAAATCAGGAAAAAGGGAAGCTCCTTTCTCCACGCTTTCATCCTCACCTTTGACTTCAATCTCAGCGTCAAAAACCATTGAGTTTCCAACATCCCATTTCAAGACGACACCAAAGAAAGGATGATTAACAGGTGGCCTTGATTTAGAGATAGAGCCATATTTCACTACATTGTTTTGCAATCCTCCTCTCTTCCAAATGCTACTCAACCAAGCCACGACTGGTTGCTTTAAACTTTTTCTCGCCATCAAAACCTTATCTTGCTCTTTGCGGTAAGCAGGAGGTGCCTTCCATTCCCAAGGACCTTTCGATAAAGCTTGAACATCAGCACAAAATTGAGCAAAGGGAGATTCCATCTCTTTTAAAATCAGCCAAGTCAACACCTCTGCGTCAATCTCACGAGTGAAACCCTGAGCATGGGCTATTTCATGAACAACTGTTAACCAACGATAGACCTTCGTTCGTGGCAAGTCATTCTCTGCAGCCATCACAACTTCACCCGTCACAACATCATGGTAAGCTGGGCCACCGTAAGCTAACCCCATCAATCTCGTCAGACCCATCATTTCCTTGATTTTTTTAACTTCACGACCAGGGGGGTATGACAAACCATTGAGAACTCGCTTCACAGCACGGTCTACCTCTTTTAAGTTTGGAGAACTCTCAGCTTGAAGGTAAGCTTCCTCTGAAAAAACATAAACTCTTTCTTTAACTCGCTCTTTCCAACCATGAAAATTTTCTCCAACACTCACACTTCCAGCTCTGATATGAGGGGGCGCTCGAAATACTGATGGAACCCAATCGATGGTGGTGACTCCTTGAGAAAAAGCCATTATCCCCAGTAAGATTGGGCCAATCCACCAAATGATCGGCACAGAAAGTCCAATCCAAGGAAGAGATAGGCGAAAGAAAATTAACGCCAGAGCCAAGATTAACAAAATTTCAGAAATAGGGATCGATATGCCATCCACCCATGAGCCCAACAATCGAGCTGTAGGCCCACCGACCCAGGCCCAATAAGCTTCTATCAAATCAGACCTTAGTTGTGTCCGTCAATATTTCAACACCTTCTTCTGTTACGAGAATGGTGTGTTCCCATTGAGCAGAAAGAGAGCCATCACTCGTCACAGCTGTCCAGCCATCATCTAAGACTGTCGTATCCCAGTGGCCCAAATTAACCATGGGCTCAATCGTGAAGGTTTGCCCAGGGTGCAAAAGCCACCTCTTAGCAGGTGCACTTCTGTAGTGGGTCACTTGTGGGTCTTCATGGAAATTACGGCCAATACCGTGACCGGTAAAATCACGAACGACAGAACAACCTTCTCCTTCAACATAATCTTCCATCACCCCACAAACCTCGTTCAACACAATCCCTGGCTTTACGGATTCAATGCCCAAATCAAGGCATCGCTTTGATACCTCAACAAGCCTCTTGGCTTCCTCACTAACATCACCAATTAGAAGCATCTCACTTTGGTCTCCATGAAACCCCTCGACAATCGTCGTAATATCAAGATTGACAATATCACCATCCTCAAGAAATTCATTTTCACTTGGTATGCCGTGACAGATGACATTGTTACGAGACGTGCAAAGATTTTTGGGATAGCCGTGATAGCCAAGGGTTGCACAGATATGGCCATGGTCGAGGGTGTACTCTCTTACGATGTCATCAATCGCTTGGGTTGACATTCCAAGCTTAACTAGAGGTCGAAGGTGGTTCATCAACTGTGCGTTAAACTTCCCAGCCTTGCGCATACCCTCAATTTCTTCAGCTGTCTTAATGCCTTTTGGCTTTAACGCTTGGCCAAACATGCCACTCCTCGCAGAGGCCATCGCTCCAGATTTCAATTTGCAGCATTTCTTGTACTTTTGTCCACTACCGCAAGGGCAGAAATCGTTGGGTCTAGTTTTAGCCATAAATCACAAATTTAGTTTGGAGCAAGTTAAGAGCCTCTTCAACTTGAACACAAGACGAGGGAAGCTAACCATTTCAATTCAGGTCGACTAAGAGCGCCGTTTAAACATCGCAAAAAGTCTTGAAATCTGGTCGTGAAAAATCGAGAGGTTGTGTTGTTGAAATGTCATCAGAGACTGCATGCCCCTCACTTGAATACTAAGTAAGTAAAGACTGACTGATGAACAGACCAAAAGCGTTCCAAAGACCAGTTCAGCTAACATCAGAAAAAACACAACTGCTGAGTTCTCGAAATATAGAGCCGTTGGTATCATCATAAAAACAACAAAAATACCCACTGTACTGCCCAAAAGAAATATCCCTCGAGTCAGACGGTCCTGCATCACATGATAACGTTCGGACCCTTCAACATTTTTCTCACCTGCTTTTTCGACTTTGACTTTAGAAGTGGTAAGTTTTCGAACCTTAGCCTTGCATTTGGAACAACGAAATTCACCCTTTGCCCCCTCTCCCAAGTGGAAGAGCGTCCCGCAGGCGCGACATTCCGAAAAGTCTTCCATGCTTTTATTTTAAACCAGCCTGGATATCAACAAATGAAGTCTCAATTCACCATCCCAAGTCACTTCTTTATAGAATAAGGATAAAAAAAAATCCACTTCGGAAACTTTCCTATGAAAATATCCCCTACAATAGAATTTATGAGCGAAAACACCATCACCCTCCAGTCCCCCTTAGACATGCACCTTCACCTCCGAGAGGGTGCCATGCTAGAAAACGTGACACCGCTTAGCTCTGAGTCTTTCGCAGGGGCTGTTATCATGCCCAATCTTGTGCCTCCTTTGGACTCCCTTGAACGGTTACTCTTGTACCGAAAAAACATCGAGAAATTCGGTCGAGCAGACTTTAAGCCATTCATGACCGTTTTTTTCAAAGCCTACACGTATGAAGAACTCGAAGCTTTGAAGCCTCACATCTTGGGCATTAAACTCTATCCTAAAGGTGCTACGACCAACAGTGAAGCCGGGATGGACGACATTCTTGAAGCGACCTCCACCTTGGAAGCCATGGAAGAATTGGAGATACCTCTTCTTGTTCATGGTGAAGACCCTTCTGCCTTTGTGATGGATCGGGAAAAGGCCTTTTATGGCACATTTGAGCACCTCGCATCCAACTATCCCAGCCTCAAAATTGTGATGGAGCATATCACCACTGCCGGCTCCATTGAGCTGTTGAATCGCCACGAAAACCTATTTGCTACAGTCACTCTTCATCATTTGGCGATTACATTAGATGACGTTGCTGGAGGCCTCCTTAGTCCACACCTCTTCTGTAAGCCAATCGCCAAACGCCCAGAAGACCGTGATGCGCTTCTCCTTGCCGCCTTAGAGGCCCACCCAAAACTCTCTTTCGGAAGTGATTCGGCACCTCACCCTGTTCACGCCAAAGAGTGCTGTGGTTGTGCAGCTGGTGTTTTCACGGCTCCACTAGCTCTTTCAGCTTTAGCCACTCTTTTTGACGCGAATGATTCTCTCGTCAATCTCCAAGCTTTTGTGAGTGATCGCGCTCAGTCCATCTATGGGGTCAAACCTCCCCACAAAGAGGTTGTTTTAGAGAAAAAGCCTTGGCTTGTCCCTAAAAGTTATGGGGAAGTGATTCCTTATTTAGCTGGAGAAACTCTTCCTTGGTCAATTTCTTCCATTTCTTCATAAAATATTTTCTGGACAGTCTCTCGCAACCTAAACCCATTTTTTGGACGAAGTTCCGAGTTTACCTCTAAATCGCCCTTAAGTGTGTTAAGCAATTTTTTTAAATAAATCTAGCTTTCCAGACATTTATTTAATTTGGACTTGAAAATCCATTTAGTAGGAATATATTCTAGGTAAACTTTTTACCTAGCGATATGAACAGCAAAGAGCGTATTCACAATATCCTACATGGCCTACCTCACGATAGAATTGGGCTTTACGAACATTTCTGGGGCGACACCCGAAAGGTTTGGACCGAACAAGGCCACATTGAACCAAAAGAAGACTTAACTGAACACTTTGGTTTCGATATGAATCAGACCTGGTGCTTTAATAGCGTGGCCAATCTAGATTTTGAAAGAGAGGTGATTGAAGAAGATGAGAACACTATTTTAGCCAAAGACGGAAACGGTGCTTATTTAAGGAATCACAAGAAGCATAACGCCACCCCAGAGCACGTTGATTTCACGGTCAAAGATCGAGCGACATGGGAGGAACACATCGTACCCTTCCTCAAACCAGAAGAGAGAAGGATTGATTTTAAATCTTACCGCAACAACAAAGCCACAGCAGAGCAAAACGACCTCTTTTTTGTTTGGGGAGGAACCTCCGTATTCGAACTCATGCACCCTGTCTGTGGCCATGAATACATGCTCATGGGCATGGTGGATGATCCCGACTGGATTGAAGACATGGCTATGTCATACGCTGATTACACCATCAATATGCTTGAAATCCTTTTTGAAAAAGAAGGCAAACCTAATGGCCTCTGGTTTTATGAAGATATGGGATTTAAAGAACGCCCATTCATGGGACCAGGTATGTATGAGGAGTTGATTCAACCTTGCCACAAAAAAATCCATGACTTCGCTCACTCCCATAACCTACCTGTGATCATGCACTCATGCGGGTTTATCGAGCCTTTATTACCAGGAATTGTTGAGTCTGGCATTGATTGTTTACAGGTTATGGAAATCAAGGCAGGAATGGACCCAGTACGCATACATGAAAAGTATGGAGATCAAATAGCCCTCTGTGGTGGTCTTGATGCCAGAAACCTCGTCGCAAATGATGTGGATGCAATCGACCAAGAATTGGAAAAGAAAATACCAGTTCTCAAAGAAGGCAAAGGGTTTATCTTGCATTCAGATCACTCTATCCCAACAAACACTGAATATCAAACCTATCGTCACTTTGTCGATAAAGGCCTGTCTCTCGGAGTACGTTAAACCTTTAGATTTTTTAGGAGTAGAATCCTACAAAACGATAAATTCCGTAATCTCTCCACGACAAAATTTGCAGGCAGAGCCATCGCAACTAATCTCTTTCAGGTCCAAATACTAAGGCCTGATGGCGACATCAAAAGTTACTCTCCAAACCATTGCTGATCATCTAAAGCTATCAAAGGCTTCGGTCTCTCTAGTTCTAAACCACCGCGATACTAAAATTCCTATCGAAACTCGAGACAAAATCCTTGATGCCGCAAGGTCTTTAGGATACATTCGACGGCCTACCCTTCTAAGACAAAAAGATTGGCTCAATGTTGCAATGGTTGAGCCCTCGGTCGATAATTTCCCAGCCACCTCATTTTATGCTGAGGTCAGCTCTCATCTAAAATCTAAAATGGGGTCTTATAAGATGAGACTGCTCCATATTGAAGAAGATCCAATTTATATTGAAGCAGCTCTTCAACAGGTCGATATCGTCTTAACAACGAACCTCAATACCGCTTTAAGAATGAAGGAAAGAAAAAAACGATCGATTGTCATCCAAGGCAACCTCCATCCTGATTTTACTTGTATTCATTGCGACGATGAGACGGCAGGCCAAGACATGGCTCGTCATGCTCTCGAACTAGGTCATCGACATGCAGCCCTTCTCTTCGAAAACTTAAATAGCCGTTGTGCTAAGTCACGCTACAGAGGTTTCTCAGAAACCTTTGTGAACGGAGGTGGCCAAATAGAAAAAAACCTATCCGTGCCTTTTGAAAGCGATGAATATTTAAGCACAGTTCTTAAAACTCACCTCGAAGGAAACCATCCCCCAACCTTTCTCTTTTGTTTTGCAGACAATCTACTATTCAGAGTCTATCGAGAGTTAAGACTCATGAATTTGGATGTTCCAAAAGATATTTCATTGGCTGGAGTCGATGATTTAATCTGGGGTCGCCTCACCTACCCCTCCTTCTCAACAGTGAACCTTTGCGAAGAAATGTTTGCAGAAAAAGTCCTTGATGCCATCCAACACACCATGGATGGTAAAGATCCATATCATCTCAAAGTTCCTGGAAAACTCGTCCCAAGGGAAACGACTTCAAAACCTTAGTGAAACTGATCAGTCCTCTTCAGGAATGAAGGTCAAGGCATCTAGATAAAGATCTTCAAACGAGTCTAGAAGGTTGAGTTCGACAACTTTTGTTTTACTTGAAAGTTTCTCAAGACTTGGCAATAAGCCTTCATCCAATAGAACACGAGAAGCTCCTCCTAGAGAAGCATTTCCCACAATTTTAACCTTAGAGATTTCTACCCTTGGTAATAGCCCAAGATTCATAGCATGTTGAAGGTTCATATGATACCCAAACCCTCCTGCCACGATGACTTGATCAAGATCTGATACGTCCAGCCCAGCTTCTTCCAATAGAGCTTCAGCACCAGCTTGGATCGCTGCCTTTGCCTTTAAAAGCTCTGCCAAATCAGTTTCAGAAATATATATCTTATCTGCCAAAAGATGACGTAACACTTTCCCAATAATATTGAGTTCTTTAACCTCAACTCCGGGAACATCATTTTCGTATCTCCCCCTTTCTGTCAGCCACCCTTGCTGAAGGCACAATGAGATGTAATCGATATAAGCACTTCCTGAAAAACCCTTGTACTCAGCAGCGTCTTCTTGATCACCTATGAGTAACCATTTTCCATCGACATAGTCCAAATGATGAATTGAATGAACATCGGCAGGTCGCCCACACGTGAGTGATCCTCCTTCAAAAGCCGGGCCTACAGCTGTCGCCGTAGCGACCCAAGAATCTCCATTTTTTAAAAGAATTTCCCCATTGGTACCAAAGTCGATTAATAAGACCTTCTCTCCCCCGTCAATCATTCCTGAAGACAAAGCCCCTGCCACAATATCAGCTCCCACAAAGGCTCCCATACCAGGCAAAAGATTCACCTCTATTTCTCCAAAGAGCCCTAGTAATTCAGCTGACACTTTACGTGAGGCCAAAAAGTGAGGATTAAAAGGGTAACTAGCAAAACCTTCAAGTGATAGATTTAACATCGTATGTAACATCACAGGGTTCCCTGCCACAATGACTCTTTTTAACATTTCCGCAGAGCCTGAATGTTTCCCAAGTAATTTCTTAACAAGAGGCTTTAAATTTTCTTCCACAAGAGCTTGGTGAAGATCATCTCCTCCTCCGTCTAGTTCGTGCTGAACCCTCGTCAGAACATTGTCACCATAACGTCGTTGAGCATTCCCCGAAGAACTCGTGTCCAACAAAACGCCCTTTTTCAAATCCCATAGAGCCACAACAACCGTGGTTGTTCCGATATCTATCGCCAGTCCCATTCCCTCGTTTCCTGCCGATGCTTTCCAGTCCATTGAAAAACTATCTAAAGCATGAAGCACTTTCTTTCCTGAACTGACAACCTGAGGAATCACCTCTGCACCCTCTCGAAGATCTTGTGTCGAAACCTGACAAGATCGTCGTTCTTCACCATCAATTAATACACGGCAACCTTGGCAAAGGCCTCGACGCCCACATCGAGTGTCCAGTTCAATTCCTCGACGCTCAAGCCACTGCAGAAGGCTACCCTCCTGTGCATCCTTCTGAAAAACATGGGATTCCAATTTTTTCAAATCAAAGACTCTAGAAAATAATAAGTTTGTGTACCAAGCTTTTAATCGTCGATATGACCGATTTACAATAACATTCGACTACATTAAATCAAACGCTGAAACCCACTAAAAATTTAATGACTGAAAAATGACGATGGAAAGCAGAGGTTCTCGCCAGGTTTTGCTACCAAAAATTTATCTGGGCTCAGGTCACCCTTCAACAAATCAGACAACCAACCTAAAGACCCTTTTTCAACTTTAAGCTCCCAGTTCATCGAAGAAGAACATCGACTTGCTTCTTCCAATTCCTCAGCCGGGGTGATCTCTGTCGCAACATGAGTCAATCGATTATATGACGCGTAAGTACTTTGGTCAGCCTCAACCAGATCCTCCAAGACATCTTCATCCATTTCCGCATAGCGCTCTCTAAGGTCTCGTTCTCGACCTGGCCCAGGAAGCTTTCCTCCTTTGAGCCAACCTGCCGTACTAAAAAATGATTTGGGGTGGGATTTTAAAATTTCTCGATGCCGCGACACTGAACCCAATAGCACCGAAATACAGTCATGAGCTAGGGGAAGAATTAAGGTTGCGTTTTGAGCTTTAAGACCTTCCAAACCACCTCCACAGTGACCATATGCCAATAGAATTCTGTCTGGCGAGGAAGATGATTCCAAAAGGTCAATCTCGGCTTGAAGCGTACCTTTCAAAAGTGGAGGGTGATCATGAAGCCCTATCTCAAAAGACTCAACGGTCCAGCCTTCAGGTAAGAGGCCCTTCTTTCGAAGAGCCTCCAATTCCCTGTTGAAGACTTCACAGCAAAGGATGACTGTTGATCCCAAAAAGAGACTCCTTAGGCCGCTAGTAATATTTTAGCAACATCAACAGCACTAGCTGCATCTGGAGAATATCCGTCAGCTCCAATTTCATCGGCATATTCCTGTGTGATTGGGGCACCACCAACTAAGACCTTCAAGCCCTCAAGGTTTTCAGCTTTCACAGCGTCAACCATCGCTTTCATCGCAGGCATCGTGGTTGTCAGTAAGGTGGATAGTCCTAACAGTTGTGGTTTATGTTCACGCAAAGCGGTCAATAAATCAGGAGCTGTTACATTCACTCCTAAATCGACCACCTCAAAACCAGCACCTTTCCACATGATAGCCACTAGATTTTTTCCAATATCGTGAAGGTCACCTTCAACCGTTGCAATCACAGCTTTAAACTCTGGTGTGATACCAGCCTCAATGAGCTTGGGCTCGATCAATAACATTCCTTCCTTCATAGCCCTAGCAGCGACCAACATCTCAGGTACATAGACTTCATTTCTTTTGAATCGATCACCGACTTCAGCCATGGCTGGAACCATGCCATCGTCGAGGATGGAACGAGCTTCCACCCCTGCCTCTAACAACTCAGGCACGATCACCTTAACATCTTTCCGCTTGCCTTTGATGACAGCTTCTTTTAATTTTTCTAGACTCATGACCTCTCCTTTTGGGATCAATTAGTTAAAAACGAATGATGGGTTGGTTTAGGTTCTGCAGGACTAAAAGCATTTATTCTTTTAACCTCAGCCCTAGGCCAACTCAAATTTAATTTTTTTATCAGTGAACTTTCAAGAGCATTGGGATCTGCAGCTACTCTAGCATTTACAATCAACTTTGCTTTCCCTTTTTCTTGAAAACCTTCCCCCATTAATTCTGGAACACTTTGGCCACGACTACTCTGTGACTGCAACCAACCATCGGCATTCTCCAGACGTACCTTGAGATGAGCCACCTCTAGGTCCTTCGAGGCCCATTCCTCATGAAGGTCATTCACAAAACCGTCGAAAACTTCATTTGTATTCTCTTTAACATGGACTTCAGCAGAGGCATTCATCCAACCCAACAGAGCTTCGCCCTCAGCATAAATATTGTAATCCACTTTCATTAAATGACGATCACTATCTCCAAACTTTTCCCACAAAGTAAAAAGCTCTTCTAGCCCCTGGTGCTCTCTTGCTGATAAACCCAAACATTTTTTTAGAGGAAATTCCTCTCGAAGGCTACTCAATAGCTCTGAGAACTCTCCTTCAGAAAGCTGATCCATTTTATTGATGATTAGAAAACTCGCCTCATCTAACTGAGTGCGGTAGATATACCTTACAGGCTCAGGAAAGAGAAATGCCCCTATCCCTAGGGCCGCCTTCAATCTAAAAGGGTCACATAAAACGGTCAAAGGTTCAACCTTAAAGGTTTCCCCATGAAGTTCCGATAACGGCTTTAAAACAGTTTCAGTTAAGTCAGTACAAGAGCCAACTGGCTCTGCCAAAATGAGATCGACTCCAGAGGCCAACAACTCCTCTGAGGATTTTATCAATGCTTTAAAGTCACAACAAAAACAAGAGCCAGCAACTTCTCTAAGCTCAGTTGTAGCATTTTTCAAATGATGGGAATCCACCAAATCTTCAGCCTGGTCATTCGTGATCACACCTACTTTTAATCCCTGCTTTCCATAATGATTTATGAGTTCAGTGATGAGAGTCGTTTTGCCACTACCCAAAAAACCACCAATGAGCCTAATGGGAATAACTTTCTTTGGATCGTTCATTGATGTGCTCCATCAAACCGATGAATCCACAACTCTGGCTTAGGAGCTTTTGCAGAAGTGATAACAACAAGTTGGCTATCATTCATCTTTTGTCCTACTCGATTGTCACAACGAGACCCTACAGCATCGAATTCAATCCAGCCCTTATTGGTTTCCACACATCCTTTCGCTCGATGAACAAAAGGGCCGTATTCCAGGAAAAAGTCCTCTAGCTCTCTTACGCTCGTTCCAGGTTCAACAGCCATCGTGTGACTGAGGAATGCAGGATCGACGCACTCCATCAACTCTCCATCTAATTTTTTTCTCACGATGGCTTGAAGCACTTCACCTCTCACTTTGCCATTTTCGCACTCTAGGATCGATGCATGAGTATTGTGTTTACGAATGATAGCTTGGGTATGTGCCAATGTTCTCATATCAACCGTATCTACTTTTGAAAGTAAGATTAAGTCAGATGCCGATAATTGCTCTCTAGCAGCTTTCAATGTCGCAGTTACTTTCCCTAGGGTATGAGGGTCAGCCATGGATATGATTCGTGCTACCTCGAAAGTCTTATCCAATTGAGATTCCCTGAGCATTCGATCCACGGCAGATGGATTCGCCATTCCACTCGCCTCGACCACGACTCCATCTAAACTATTCTCACCAAATTTTAAGGGTATTTCTGATAACTGAAGAATAAATTCATGCACAAGGCAGGTGCAAAAAATCGAGCCACCCGGAATCACCACGGCTTCGCCTCCTAGACCTTTTAGTCTTCGTCCATCAACATCTTTTCCTGAAAATTCATTCACTAGAAAAAGGTATTTTCGTCCTTCTTCCTTAGCTTTTTTTGCTAAAGCCAGAAGCAAGGTCGTCTTTCCGCTTCCCAGAAAGCCAGTGATGAGATAGAGGGGAATCATCGGATCTGAATGCTTTACTTACTTTCTGCTGCAGCAAAAATGGCTTTCACCAATGTTTTGCGATCAGGTATAGTGGAAATAAAAACTGCTTTTCCATCAATACAAATTGTCGGCAAATTAGACAAGCCCAATTTAACAAACATTCCAATACCTTCTCTAACTTTAATTTTGTGTTCACGAACAGAGACTCTAATCCCAGTTTCCTCTGCTGCCTTCTCAGCAGCAACCATCATATACTGGCAAGGAGCACAGCTTTTGGAGTCTAAAGTAACCACATCCAGAATGACTTCTTTAGCGTTGGCATAGTCAGGCAAGACGATATCTTCAAAGGTATCATTGAATTCAATGTTTAGACTTCTTGCCGTCTCTCGAGCATAAGCATCTCTCGACATTAATCCAGCAGCGGCAACATTTTTAGGAGGAGTATTGAAAGGGAGGTCACATCCTGGAGCTAAAATAAACCCCGTGTTCTTTCCCAAATCTAAACAACGTAAAGCATCTACCTTTGCATCATCTTCTTTTCCAAGAAGAAGTACCAGAGTTAATTTAAGGTTTCCTCCGACTGAAGTGTTGTTAGCACTAGCAATGTCTATCAGTTTCTCTAAATCCACGTTCTCATCAACAGAAATGTTATCGCAAGAGGTTTGACACATCACCTCAAGGTTTCGGGTGGCATCACCACAAACAAAAATTGACGCCAAGCCACCTTTGTCGTGGACATGATCAAAAGTGTCATTCAAAGCTGGACTAACAAATTGCTGCAAATGTTCTGGCGAAATTTGAGAAAGCATTGGATCCACGACAGCAATAATATCACAACCGTTTTCTAAATAGGCAGAAGCTACTTCTTTACAAATTTCCCCACAGTGGTCCACCAGTGCCTTCACTCCGTCCTCATCGTCGTACATCTCTAAAAAAAGCTCGTTCCCCATCAGGTGTAAAGCCAGAGTGAATGGTCCACAGATTAGGCCGTATAAACCGACTTGATCTCCCATTGATTTAGCCACTCTTTTTGTGGCTTCCATAGCCATAGGGACACGTCCCCCATTAATATCAAATTTTGGCAAAATAGACAGATCCAGTTCACCATTAAGGGGATGACTAGAAACCGAAGGTGGACCATCATTCGGCCAGTGAAGATCACAGCCCATAATTTCAGCCTCCATCTGCAAGTCAAAAATAATGGGTAAGCCATCTGGCTCATACAGTTCTCTAGATTTTTCCAGACCTTCCACAATCAGATCTGCCGATTTCAAATAGACATCAGCTGGTTTATTAATTAGATGAGCACCATGGGATCCAACAAAAGGTACCCATGGGGTTCTTTCGGTCTCTTTTCCTCTGAGGGCATTGAGAAGGATTTCCTTACCTGTCATTGAGTTCTCTTAACATGAAAAGTCTGTCAACAATCATAGAATAAGACTTAATTCTCTCTTTTATAGTTGAATAATAAGATTTTTTGGTAATATTATACGATATGAAGATTGATTTAGAAAAATCTACCAAAGAACAGCTCTGTCTGCGTTACAATCGAAGTTTTCCAGGGAAAATCTCGTTCCACTCAACTGCTGGAGAGCTTCTTCCTTCTTCACCTCCTCCCCTATTGGAGCCAACGAAATGGATCAAACAGTCGATTCAAACGGCTATTCGGGATGCTCACCGTTTTGGCGAATCGACCCTCACCTATTGTCACGAAGGGGTGCTCATTTTTGCCGTTCCTACAATGACCAACCAGCACATCAGCGGAGGTGCCGTCGTTTTTCTAAAAGAACACGAACTTTTTTGGCCTGAAACCAATGAATCTCGTTTTGATTTCAAAAAAGCCCGCATACACCTTCAGCAATCCATGATAGACCTCAACCTGACTAATGGTGCAGCCTTAAGTGAAAATCACCGTCATCATCAAGGTGAAAATAGAAGAGCTGAAGCCATTTCTAAGTCGAAGTCATCCTCTCAGAGCATTGATATTCGTAGACTTTACCTCACTGAGGAGCCTGCTTTGTTCGCAGCCATTTATCAAAGAGATCTGCCTAGAGCTCGCCAAATCTTAAATGGCATTCTTCTTGCAATTCATCAAATCAGTGGTGACCACATCCCTTTAGCCAAAGGTTTTTTTCTTGAACTCGTCGTCTCTATTCATCGCCGTGCCATTGAAGGAGGCTCCGACCCCGAAGACCTTTTAGGAGAAAATGACCTAGCCATGCAAACTCTTAGGGAAGTCAACGATTTGGAGTCATTGACTCAATGGCTAGTCCACACCCTTGAAACCTTACTTCACTCCATTGCAAAACAACATATTAAAAAGGCCGACTCCTTATTAGAAGATACTCTTTCCTATCTTGAAAAACATCTCCACGAACCCATCACTCGAGATAGTGTTGCAAAGAGCATGGGACTTTCGCCCAATTATTTTTCAACGATTCTGCGAAAACAAGCAGGGGCACCTTTCAGTGATCTCCTCAATCGAATGAGAATCGATGCGGCCGCCACACTTCTGCGTCAAACCGATGCCTCTTTATCTACCATCGCGCAAAGAGTCGGCTTCACCGAGCAGAGTTATTTCACTAAAGTCTTCAAAAAACAAAGGGGGCTCACCCCATTAAAATTTCGAAACACAGGCTGAGTTTTCAATAAGTTACCCATACGTGGAAACTAAACTCTTCCATTTAAACTCCGGGTTCACTTTGATATCCTTAAAATCATGACCCAAGCCTTCATCCACGACGACTTTCTCCTTCAAAGCGAAGCTGCCAAACGCCTATACCACGATTACGCAAAAGAACAACCCATCATTGATTATCATTGCCACCTCTCTCCCGAGGAAGTCGCAACCAATCAAAGCTGGGACAATATGGCACAGGTTTGGCTAGGGGGTGACCACTACAAATGGCGAGCGATGCGTTCCAACGGCATTTCAGAAGATTTCTGCACTGGAGATCGCCCAGATCGAGAGAAATTTCAAGCTTTTGCTCAATGTATGCCGAATCTTCTTCGCAACCCACTTTATCACTGGTCTCAACTTGAACTTAAACGATATTTCGGAATCGATACTCTCCTCAATGGCGATACCGCCGAAGAGATTTGGACAACTTGTAATGATCAACTAAAACAAGACAGTCACCGCGCAAGGGGCTTTATGAAAAGCTCTAACGTTAAACTTGTCTGCACAACGGATGACCCCATCGACAACCTAGAACACCACACCTCCATCGCCAAAGAAGGTTTCGAAGTGAAAGTCCTTCCAACTTGGCGTCCAGACAAAGCCATGGCCGTTGAAGTTCCAGAAGTTTATAATGCCTATCTAGAAAAGCTCGAATCGGCATCAGGCCTTAGCATTTCCACCTATGACGACCTCCTTGCCGCCTTACAGCAACGACACGATTTCTTCCACGAAGTTGGATGTCGTCTATCGGACCACGGCATTGAAACAGCCTACGCCGAAGACTACACCGATGCCGAAATCAAAGCCATCTTCAATAAAGTTCGCTCAGGAAACCACCTAAATGAAAACGAGATCCTCAAATTCAAATCAGCCATCATGGTCGAAGGTGGCATCATGGACCATTCAAAAGGTTGGACTCAACAGTTTCACATTGGCCCTATCCGTAATCAAAACACAAGACTCTTCAACCAATTAGGCCCAGACACAGGTTTTGATTCCATCGGTGATGATTTAGTCGCAAAACCTCTCGGTCGTTTCCTAGACCGTCTCGATACTAATGGACAACTCACCAAGACGATTCTATATAATATCAACCCAAGTCACAACGCCGTTTATGGAACGATGATTGGAAACTTTCAAGATGGATCATCACCAGGGAAGATTCAGTTTGGATCAGGCTGGTGGTTTAATGACCAAAAACTGGGTATGGAAGACCAGATTAATTTTCTATCCCAACTCGGACTGATCAGTCGTTTTGTTGGTATGTTAACAGACAGTCGTTCTTTCCTCTCCTACACCCGCCATGAGTATTTTAGACGTATTCTCTGTAATCTTCTTGGCAACGACATCAATGAGGGGCAAATCCCTGAGGACTACGAACTTGTCGGTCAAATGGTGAGCGACATCAGCTACAACAATGCCTCGTCTTACTTTGGATTTGACTTAGACTGAAATCCTTCCTCTTTCTTTAAGTAGAAATTGGCACCAGAAGTAACTCTGTTCTAGATTGATTCAGCCCTTTTCTTGACTCATCAGTGGAGAGATCGTCACGCCTCTCCCTTTTTCTAAATGGCAGAGTCGTACGTGAAAGCCTTTCTCAGGTTGCCACTCAGGAAATCGACCAGCCCATTCAATGAAGCTCAACCCATCGGGGGCCATCCATTGCTCTTGGGAAACGTCATCCTCTTCAAGCATACCCTCTAATCGATATAAGTCGACATGAAGCATCGCTCCCTCAGCCAAAGGGTACTCATTAACCAAACTATAACTGGGGCTTGAGACCAAACGCGGATTCTCTCCTAGCGCCTCATAGACATGAGTCGTGAAGAAAGTTTTCCCGGAGCCCATCTCCCCTTCGAGTAAGCAAACATCTCCCTTTGATAAATAAGGGGCAAATTCATGAGCAACTTGAATAAGGTCGGCCTCTTCAAGGCAGACAATCTCCCGATCAAATAAGGGAGAGGTGTTACTGTCCTGCGTTGTCGCTGTTACGCTCTATTTTACCAACAATACGAGCCACTTCGGCGGCTAAATGCTTGGAGTTTGTGCTCTTCGACAACTCCTGAAGACCTGGGATCGAGCGTGTATCGGCGACTCGCCCCAAGGCATTAATTGCTTTATTATAAACTGAAGGTTCTTTGTCTTTGATTGCAACGAGAAGGTGATCCTGGGCGAAAGGATTATCGCCCAGGATCTCCAAAAATTCAACTGCTCGGACCCGATCCATAATGTCTTCGGATTTCAGGCCCGTCGCGGCATACTTAGCCTCGTCTCTCCAAGATTCTTCCTCACTCTTCTCTTCAACAACCTTCTTGGAATATTCCTTTAGAAGGACGCGAAGTTCTTCGCGAGTATCTGCAAGAGCGGAAGACATCCTAAAGAATTAGTCCTCTTCTTCGATTGGAGTGATCATTTTCTGCTCTGCTTCATCCTCTAGTTTAGAGAGATTATGCAGATAGTCTTCAGTTGGAAGACCTGCAGAAACGGCTTTCTGAGAAAGTCCAATACGACGTTTCTCACGATCAACGTGAAGAACCATCACATCGATTTCCTGATCAACTTTGAGGAACTTCTCAGGAGCAACAACTTCTTGTTCTTCTGGAACCAAGATTTCAGACGTATGAAGGAGACCTTCTAGTCCATTGTCACCCAAGTCGACGAAGGCACCAAAACTAGTTACCTTAGAGACGGCACCCTTCAAAGTCATACCCTGTTGATATTTGGCAGGGATAGAGCTTTCCCAAGGATCTTCTTCTAGTTCCTTGAGGCTGAGGGAGATACGTTTCTTATCTGTATCCACCTTGAGGATACGGGTCTTGATGATATCACCTTTCTTAAGTTCTTGAGATGGGTGCTGTACCCTTTTGGTCCAAGAAATGTCAGAAACGTGCAGAAGTCCATCGATTCCCTCTTCCAGTTCAATGAAGGCACCATAAGCCGTCATGTTGCGAACCTTACCGTGAACCTCAGAACCTTCTGGATATAGACGAGACATCTCACCCCAAGGGTCAGGCTCAACTTGTTTCATACCTAGGCTGATCTCTTCTTTGTCTTTATTGACGGCAAGGACAACAACATTGACCTCGTCACCAATGGCAACCACCTCAGATGGGTGATGGACTTTTTTGGTCCAAGACATTTCGGAAACGTGAACCAAGCCTTCGATTCCCTCTTCGATTTCAACGAAGGCACCGTATGGCATGATATTAACAACTTTACCCGTGAGCTTCTTGCTAACTGGGTATTTTTGCTCGATGTCCATCCAAGGACTGTCGGCCAATTGTTTCATCGATAGAGAGATGCGCTCGTTCTTGCGATCGAAGCTGAGTACACGTACACGCACACGGTCGTTCAGATTGAGCATCTCGCTTGGGTGTGTGATACGAGCCCAAGTCATGTCGGTGATGTGTAGCAGACCATCGATACCACCCAAGTCGATGAAAGCACCGAAATCGGTGATGTTTTTAACCACACCTTCAACGGTTTGTCCTTCGGCCAAGTTACCCAAGAGCCCTTCTTTCTGACTGTTGCGTGACTCTTCGATGAGTTTACGACGTGAGACGACAATGTTCTTTCTTTCGTGGTCAATCTTGAGGATTTTACACTCCATGTCCTGATCGATGTATTCTGAGATATCAGGAGCACGACGGATATCGATCTGTGAAGCAGGGAGGAAGACGAGGATTCCAACGTCAACCAAAAGTCCGCCTTTGATCTTGCGAATAACTTTACCGGTAACAACGTCACCTTCTTGTTTCGTAGAAACAAGTTCTTCCCATCCACGGATACGAGCAACTTTCTTTTTAGAAAGACTCATGTTGCCTTGGCGGTTTTCAACAGCTTCGATTAGGAACTCTTCTTCTGGGTAGGTTCCATTTTCTTCAGGTTCTGGAATTTCTTCGCCGAACTCTTCAAAAGGAATCACACCTTCTGATTTAAGACCAACGTCAACGACGAAAAAATTGTTTCGTTTTTCAATAATCCGACCTTTAACGATCTTGCCTGTGACAAGATTCTCGACCGAACGATCGAGCATGATCTCGAGGTCCTGATCTTGGGTGGAAGTGAGTATTGCGGAGGTTTCGTGATCGATGGCCGCTTGATCGAGTTGGTTACTCAACTCAAAGGAGATTGCACTCATTTTGTTAATTTTCTTTAAAATAAGGGTTGCAAACGTCGCCACCACCATGATGGCGAATCCGCGGGGAGGCTAAAGGGCACGTCGCCCTATCAAGCCAAGGGTTTACTTGATGAAACGCTTTTTCGACCTCAAAAAGGGCGACGGCCCATCTCCCTCTCCAAAGTTCTCAGATCAACCCCTTTTTTCAGCAAACGTTCCTTTTCTTTCTCAGCTAAGGGCAAAAATTTGTCCAACATCTCAGGGCGAGTCATCACATTTTCTTCAGGCAAAGCTTCAAGTTCTCCCTTAAACTCTTCAATGGCGTCTTTTAGGTTTTGAAGTTTTGCCATCACCTCTTTTTCTCCAAGGGATTTTTCCATATCTGAAGCAAAGGTATCGAAACGAAGAGCTCTCTCCATCAACCAACTCCATTTTGCTAATCTGGTTGGGTTCATTCGGTCTCTCCTCCAATACCTTGGGGGGATGGTATGGAAAGCCTTTTCTGCCCACTCTTGGGTCATTTCCTCATATTTCTCAGATTGAAAGTGGTCCAAAAGGCCTTCCACTCCAGTGAGCATCGACAGCATCATTTTTTTGGGAGAAGCATGTCGAAGCGCTAAGTTCTTAGCAGAGATAGCGACTCCTTCATTGAGGGGCAGCTCCAGCATTCGAGCTTTTGTTTCATGACTTTCGAGATAACGTTTCTCCCCCAAGGGCATCGCATCTAGGTCTGGACTCATCAATTCATCCTTAGGTAGCAATGGCCAGTCGTCGCTTCGATACGGCGGAATCGGGTCATAAAAAGGCCCAAGGTTAGCACGAGACCACCCCTCCCATCCATACCGCAGTGCTGCAGGCTTTGGAACCATGGGACTTGAGATGCTCAAAGTGGTCAAACCGTCTAATTCACCAGAGCCTCCGACGACTCCAGGAAACCAAACTTGATTCTCTCCAGCGATCATAAAGCCAGAAATAGGAGCTTGGTTATTGGCTCTAGGTGTTACCGTTTTGGGCTCAGTCCACTCTCCATTTTTTAAGGTCACTTCTTCAAAAGAAATGATAGCTTTTTCCTTTTCAAAGATCACATCTTTAACTCTCGTCTTTTTAACGCTCCCCAAGACACCATAAACATCTCTCAAGGCCCAGTAAACAGCTCTCTCTGAGAGAGGCCTTTTGTAATTTGGATGAATCCCTCCTCCAATGTCATGGGCAACGATGTACCCAGTGTTTGGAGTTTTCAGGTGAGTCTGCAAATGGATTGACCTAGCAATGGAATAACTAGAGATGCTATAACCCTTTTGAGCACCCATTCCTTGAAGAGAAATGATGCCAAAAGGTAAATCAGGGCGATCAAGGGCTTCTCGATATGACTCAATCACTCCAGGAAAGGTTTTTTGGTACTCCACCAGTGTTCCTGACAAAGCTTCATTCTCACCTTGAAGGTAAATAACGCCGGAAACCGATAAATGACGAATTGGAAAAAGTCTAGCGTTGAACAAAGTCGCTGGGCCACGAATGCCTTTAAAGTTTGGGTCGTCGATCGCTTTTTGATCAAAATCCTTTAGTGACTTCGAAATCAAAGGAGAGTCCGCACTCTCAAGCACCTCTCGACTACACCATTCTGAAGAAAATGAACCTCCCTGTGCAATATTGATGATGCCAACGGGAACTTTGAGTCTTTCATGGAGAAATTTTCCAAAAAAGTAAGGGATCGTTGAAAAGGTTTTGGCGACACCATCTTCTGCTCTCATCCATTGAACCGGATAGCCAATCGTGTCTT
>Ga0233432_10001810_pt1 | contig 20361 bp, 14 predicted proteins | sample SI_122_August201_6_FD_179870 | JGI IMG/M metagenome (GOLD analysis project Ga0233432, IMG submission 179870) | Seawater microbial communities from Saanich Inlet, British Columbia, Canada - SI_122_August2016_10_MG | ecosystem: Environmental > Aquatic > Marine > Inlet | place: Canada: British... | reverse complement strand
ACGATGTTGAATAGAAGGATTCTCTATTATAACAACAGATTCTGGCCAAAACCAAGCTTGACCGAAGACAACGCAATGGATCTTATGAAGATTCATAAAAATGTTGTGGCAAGTATTCTGAATCAAGCACAACAAGAAAAGAAGGCCTTAAGCAGATATCGAAAGATGTTCCCTGAACAAAAGGACAAAGCATTAGAAGAATATTACAAAGGCCAGAATATTCCTGAAAATCCGGTGTCACCTGAGGATATCGATTTAACAAAGATCGAGGCAATGCAAAACGCGGATTACTTCTGGGGGAAGACAATGAAGCAAATCAAGCTTGTTGGCAAAAGGACATTCTTTAGTGATAGCCAGATCATGACTAATCTCGAGAAAAGAATAGCAGGTAATAAAGATATTTACCTACCGACCTTAATCAAACAAGACTCAAAACTATTTACGGATACCATGGATGACAAAACATACAAAGCATGCGTCGCCACTTACGTTAAGAAAATATCATTTTAAGAATGGAGAATTATAAAGACTACATCAAGGCCGAAATCAAAAACCTTGAGGCAATTGAAATTAAAGAGCAAAACATAGACGGACAGGATACCATCATGTTTACGATAGCCTTGAATAAGAAAATATTCACGTTCATCGTATTCCATTCTACACACGATGGATTGGTTATTATCCAAACGTTCACCACGTTTCATGCCTCCTACTCCGCACCTGATGTTGAGTTCTATCAGATTTTGGATGAAATGAATTTATCCAGTGTATTGGGCAATCTCTTCTTTACAAAAGAGGGGGAAAACCATCACATCTCATACAGGTCAAACTACCTATCGAGAGAGGATGATTTTAATGGGCATTCATCTTTCAAGGAGTTTTTGGCAGCGTCTGTTGGCATGATCGACAAGTATGATGGCGAATTAGCCATCCTATAACAAGGATAGTTTAGACTCGAAACAAAAGTCATTGAACACGTGTCCAAATGGCTTCTCTTTTACTAAACAAATGTGACGACCAAGACGGGATCGACTTGCCAATAACACTATATACTTTAGGAGATCATCGATGATTTTTCTCAGCAAACTAGGTTGATAAAACCTCTAGCTTATAATAGCTTTCTACTTTTACTAACCACATAGATTGCTAAACAAGCCAAATTATTGAATTCATATTGTGAAAGCAATTACACGAGACGCATACGGAAATTCAGATGTTCTTCATATCGAAGAGATACAAAAACCCGAGCATGCTGATAACGAAATCCTAATTAGAGTTCATTTCACAACGGTTAATAGAACTGACTGCGCAAACCTTTCTGCCACACAATTCCTTCTTCGGCTCTTCCTTGGACTGCGACGACCTACTTCAAGGGTTCCGGGAACGGACTTCGCTGGTGAAGTAGTGGGCATTGGCACAAAGGTGAACGCGTTCAGCGTTGGCGATCGTGTTTTTGGCCTCAACGATGTGGGATTAGCATCGCAGGCCGAGTTTATGGTAATAAAGCAAGATCAAGCAATCCAAACAATTCCAAAAAATGTGGGATATGATCAGGCAGCTGCCTGCGCGGAAGGCGCACATTACGCCTATAATTTCCTCAATAAGGTTCAGCTAAACAAAGGAGATAAAATCCTTGTGAATGGTGCTACTGGAGCAATTGGATCGGCACTTTTCCAGATTCTAAAAAGCATTGGAATCTACGTTACAGCAGTTGGGAATACCAAGAACATGGAACTTCTGATATCACAGGGAGCCGACAAGGTTTACAACTATGAAACTGAAGATTTCACACAGATCGACAATGATCAGTACGATTTTGTTTTTGATGCCGTAGGGAAAAGCTCATTTGGAAAATGCAAGAATCTACTAAAACCAAAGGGCATCTATATATCATCAGAGCTAGGACCGGGATCCGAAAATTTGTACTTGCCATTTATCACCTCATTACAAGGCGGTAAGCGTGTGGCATTCCCGTTTCCCAAGGATAAAAAGCAAAGCATCTCGAGCATACGGCAATTGCTTGAAAACGGAAAATTCAAGCCTGTCATTGATCGAACATATACTCCCGAAGAGGTAAGAGACGCATATGATTATGTGCAAAGTGGAAACAAAACCGGAAACGTATTGATTGACTTTTCCCGTGCGGAAGAGTCATCTTAGATAAACTCTTGGTTTCATAAAGCTGGGTTCACATTATACATCTCATGTTTGATCCAGGAGTTTGCATTTTACTTTAGCAGTCTCATTGACAAATGACCCAAAAACGATACACCCTTCTTAACTCCATCCTGATTCTAATCGGGATCATCCTGCTTTATGAGGTGGTCAGGAATTCGATGCGCGACGGCGATTTTGTTGGCTATGTGCTGGCTGGAAACGATGTGTTGAATGGTCAATATCTATATGGAAGCTATTTAAACACATGGCCTCCGCTCTTTTCGATTTTTAGCGTTGTCTTGGCTTTGGGCGACAAGTTTAGCCCATTCTTCATTCGATTCATTTGGCTATCCGGCAGTGTCATTTCTATCTACTTTATTGTGGCTGAGACGGTAAAACTCATCTTCAAAAAATCACTCAGCCTTAGACCACGTGGACATCATGTGCTCCCTCAAGACCCCATTATTCTGATCCCATTGCTCATAATATTGCGATTCGTTTTGGATAACCTAGCCAATCTTCAAATCAACATATTCCTTCTACTCGGCGCCATTCTATCGATTCGATTCTTTATTGAAAAAAAATATGTTTGGGTTGGCCTTTTATTGGGCCTGACCATATCGCTGAAGGTCTATCCTATTTTCATTCTCTTCTATTTTTTATACAAACGTGAGTTCAAACCAGTGCTCTGGACCTTTCTGTTCATTGTTGTCTTAAATTCTGTCAGTTTCCTTGTCTTTGGATTCGAACAGGCCATTTTCTATTATCAACATTGGGCAAGCGAGGTGGCTCCAAAATCCTACATAGCAAATCATAAAAATCAGAGTCTTTTTGGTATGTTTTTGCGACTCTATACATCGGAAGACCCAGGACATGATTTGCACGTAAATATTCTTAGCCTCAAGCCATACTCAACCAAGGTATTAACATATGGCTTCATTCTAATCTCGTCTCTAGTTCCTGCTTATCTATTTCGAAAGCGGTTTCAAGATCGAAGCGACCTTTGTGCCTTATTGCAGTATTCAATTCTCTTCACCGCCATTCCTCTTCTCTCGCCAATTTCATGGAAAGCATACTTCGTCTTCCAATGGGTTCCCTACTTCCTACTTTACACGATCCTATTTCGATCACGAACAAAGCTCCCGACACGCACATTGTGGTTTATGAAAGTTGCTTTTGGGTTATCGGTTGTCCTGCACATCGGTTCAGCCGAAATCATTGCCGGCAGGTATTTTTCCGATGTACTTGAGGCTTATTCCGCTATAACGATCGGTTCGATTGTGCTTCTACTTGTGCAGCTCTATGCTTTTGTTCAACTGAAAAAATTTGATTTGGAGACGGTTCACCTGCAATCCGTGACAAGGCATGAAGTATAAACTTCCTAAAATGTAAGTTTTACCATCTAAAATCGGCTTCAAATTAAAATGCACTTCCTCTTAACGGCTTTCATATTTGGCTGCTCCTTTAGCCTTTTCGCTCAGGATAGTATTCTTCAAAGTTTCAGTCTGAATCAAAGTTCGAATGGTGTCCAAATATTATGGACCATCAAGGAAGGAAACACATGTCAAGGTATTAACATTCTTCGTTCAACGGACAGCCTGAATTTTAGCGAAATAGGCGACATACAAGGTGTTTGCGGCAGTATAGATCAATCTGAATCATATACCTTTCTGGATCAAGAGCCCCCAAAAAACCAAAGAATTTTCTACCGATTGGAACTGGGGTTTAACGGGTTATCAAGAATAATCCATATCGACTATTACTCCATAGAAGGCGACTTCCTTTTATTCCCAAACCCAACTAGCAACAAAGTCAATTTGATACGCTCGAACCCTTCTAGGCAGCAATTAAAAATTAAGGTTTTCACGTTTCAAGGTGAACACATGTTCGATATGCAAACACCAAGAGAGACGGTACAAATCGATGTTAGTACATGGCCCTCGGGAACGTATCTCATTACAATTCATAACCAGGATGCCTTGATGGAAAAGGTGCAATACGCTAACTTCATTGTAACCAATAATTAGTGCCCAAAATCACAGATTGAATGAACATTTAGTCTGACATTCGCCAAAACATTTAGCGTGAAAAAAGGATCAAAACTGTATTCTATTTTAGGTCAAAAATGCCCTAGATGCCACGAGGGCGATATGTTTGAGAAACGCAATCCTTATATCTTGAAAAATATCTGGGACATGCACGACGGCTGCTCAAATTGTGGGCAGCGATATCAACTAGAACCTTCCTTTTTTTATGGGGCCATGTACGTTAACTATGGCATCACCATCGGCATTGCGCTTACAATCGCAGCAATAATGATGATTTCAGGTTCCTGGGAAAAGTGGCACTACCTTGCAGCTATTAGCGCAGGTATCATTGGATTGGCTCCAATTACCTTTAGAATAGGTCGAATGGTTTGGATAAATATGTTTGTCGGCTACAAGCCCGACGAATCGGATTAAACCAATTCCTTAGGGCAGTAAATACCTAGAATCGTTAAGCCAGTTTTTCCAAGAGGGAATCGTATTGTCTTTTCGTCTTCGACTCTAACAGACTTATTAAAGCCCGAGTTACTTCCAAATAAGTCGCGTACATGTCGTTTCGATCGCTTAAACTTTAGCACAAAACTATCTGCTTCTACAGACCATTTTCCTTTCAAGATCATCTTCTTTCGATCCTCTGCTTTTTGAAGATCCAATACAAATTTTTGATCCTCATTCAAGGCCAAGGAAATATCCGCAATCCCATTACCAATAGACCGATACTTGACCGCTCCAAAGGAGGCATGAGCCAGAGCCAGTGAGAGTGCAAGCGAGGCATAATGTCGCTTTCTGTTCTTAACTAAATAACGATACTTAAAAAATCTAAACAAACCCATAACAAACGTCTTATTGTTAGTAAGACGCAATTGCTACCAAATGGTTTACAGTTCAAGACGATAACCTATATCCGTTCGCCGAATGCTGTATAAAGACGTATGAATTAATTACTGACCTCAACAACCAAGTAATCAGTTACTTCCCAAAATGCTTTTCGGTCTAAAATCTTTATTGACTCCACTGTCTCGTTTTGATCCAGCACAAACTCATAGGAAGACTCCGGATGGTTTGTAATCACCTTAGCTTTTTTGGAATATAATGGAATACTTATTAAATCTCGTTGATCTACCTCTTTGAATAACGATCGATCCAGCTTAGATACATCCAATTTTTTTGAACTACCAACGCCTAAAATTCCGCCTTCCTTAGTAACGACTCCATTCTTCTTCAGCTCCTTTGCATCACCTACCGTGTAGTATACCGAGTGTAATTCTTCATCCATTTTTATTACCTCCTCGGTCAGCTCAATGTTGTTGACGCGCATGCTATCCATCGTGCTTAATATCTCATCTATCTGAATATCCTTATTTGCTAGTAGTTTCATTAATTCGCTGACCTGCTCCTCTTTTTGAGCAATGCGGTCCAGCATTCCGCTGATTCGGCCCTCTAGCTTTTCATTCGCCACCTTGCTATCCTTCATTCTTGCATAAAGATCAGCCAGTTGCTTTTGGTTTGCTTCCAGCAAGTTGTCCAGACTCTCAACTTGGTCAATGATGGTTTCCTTACTAAGCAAAACATTCTCGCTTGTGTCAAGCTTAAATATGCCGTTTGACGTGCTTACTTCATTGACCTTGGAGGCAATTGATTCCAACTCACTTTTGAATAAATCTAAAAGCGAATCTTTTTGGACTTGAAGCAAAGAGTCTTGGTTTTGAACGACCTCTTTTTGCTCCGATGATCCCGTACAATTAAAAAGAGTAATTGCCGCTAGAAGGGCAAAACCCAGTGGATATAACTTATTCATGGTAGATTTTTGGCAAAAGTACGGAGGAAGGTTAATCAAATTCCCTAGACCTTGATCGAGATTTCAACCGACAAACCGAATCGTCTGTGTATAAATCGTCGGTCGAGAATGTACATTTGCAGTCGATTTAATAGCCCATTATGACTGCGAAAGAAACTGCCGAGAACTGGATTAATCAAAACTTAGATGAAAACTCGAAGTTTGAGATTAAGCAATTACTTGACGGAGACGCCTCCCTTCTCGAGGATGCGTTTCACAAAAACTTGGAATTTGGAACCGGAGGAATGCGTGGAGTAATGGGTATAGGCTCTAATCGTGTGAACAGGTACACCTTAGGTATGGCTACACAAGGTTTGTCTAATTATTTAAACAAGCAGTTTGCAGATCAAGCCATCAAGGTGGTGATCGCATACGACTGCAGAAACAACAGCAAGGAGTTTGGGCAATTGGTCGCGGATATTTTTTCGGCGAATGGCATACATGCATACCTATTTAGCGCCTTGCGCCCTACCCCTGAACTATCATTCGCCGTTCGTCACTTAGGATGTCAAAGCGGAATCGTCATCACCGCTTCGCATAATCCACCCGAATACAATGGATATAAAGTTTATTGGGAAGACGGCGCTCAAATTGTTCATCCCCATGATGCCGGCATTATAGGGGAAGTCAATGCGATACAATCTCTAGATCAAATCAAATTTGACTCCAATGCGGAGAACATAACATTTATTGAATCTGAAATTGATAAGGCTTTCATTCAGACATCCATAGAACAGCGAAAGACCACCAAATCAGATCCACTAAAAATTGTTTTCACATCACTGCATGGCACGTCGATTACGGTTATGCCCGAGCTACTAAATCAAGCTGGATATACGGATGTTCATATCGTTGAAGAGCAGGCTATTCCAGACGGGAACTTCCCAACCGTGGAGAGTCCCAATCCAGAGGAACGCGCAGCCCTTGATCTAGCATTAAAAAAGGCAGATGCAATTAGCGCTGATATGGTGGTTGGCACCGATCCTGATAGTGATCGACTCGGAGTAGCAATTCGCAATGACAAAGGTGAGATGCAACTTCTAAATGGGAATCAATGTGGGGTTTTATTGACCGACTATTTGCTCGACAAAACAGAACTGAAAGGCAATGAGTTTATCGCATACACCATTGTGAGCAGCGAGCTCTTTGGCGATGTAGCAAAGCACTACAATGTCGACTCAGAAGTGTGTTTGACGGGGTTTAAGCATATAGCCTCGTTAATACGGAACAATGAAGGATTAAAAAAATTCATTGGGGGTGGAGAAGAGAGCTATGGTTACATGATCGGCGACTTTGTTCGCGATAAGGACGCGCTTACATCAACGCTCTTGTTTTGTGATATGGCTGCTGAATTGAAGGCAAATGGCAGTAGTGCATTCGAACGGCTTTGCTCTATCTATGAACGACACGGATTGTATACGGAACACCTGATTAGCATTACCAAAAAAGGAATCCATGGGGCTCGAGAAATATCTGCTATTATGGATCGTTTGAGGTCAGAGTCGCCAAAAACACTTGCGGGCGAGACTGTTTGCCAAGTGGATGACATTAAAGTAGGAACATCCCGAGATCTAATTACGGGGAAACAATCCACGCTCGACTTACCCACGTCGAACGTGTTGCAATTCTATACGGAGAGCGGAAGCAAGATTTCAGCACGTCCTTCAGGCACCGAACCAAAGATTAAATTTTACTTCAGCTTACGAGCAGATTGGAACCCCAGTTTAAATTATATGGCGCAAGAAAAAATCCTCAACGATAAGATTGAACTAATCATTGAGGATTTAAATCTTTAGAGATATTCCCGTGTTTAATCGAGGGCGTCTTCTTTCATTTTATAATAGGACTCGATAGCATCCTCGTTATTGGATATCCACCAATACCATGTTTCTTCACGGCTTAAGTTTTTCATTCCTTTCTGAGGAACTTCATATTGAGTCATGAATTCCTGAACATAAGACGTATTTTCAGTCGGATTTGCATACCAGACTTTCCATTCGTTCCAGACGTCTAGAGGATCATATGACGTAGTTGGTGCCACATCTGGATGATCGTATTTCTGCTGCTGAGCTTGGGCTTGAAAGGCACAGGCCATGACAGCGATACAAAGTGTGATAATTACTCTCATTGATCTTTAGCTTTTGATATCACGAAGTTTCCGTAAATCTTTTCTTTAATTCTATTTGTCTGCTTGTATTCAACTGCATAAGCATAGGATCCAATTTGCATAACTCGACCTTGGTAAAGGCCATCCCATCGTGCATTTTCGTTTTCACCAAAAAACACCTCATGCCCCCATCTATCATAACCCATAGTCGGACAAACTCTAAATCTTCTCCCTTAACCTCAAAGTAATCGTTGATTCCATCGGCGTTTGGTGAGAAGCTCTTAGGCACAAACAAGGTCTGATGATAGTCGATATCTACGCCCTTAATTAGCATAGCATTGCAACCGTAATCAGACTCTGTATACAAGGAAACTTGATACCTACCTGAGTTCGCATATTCATGATTAATTGGGTCGCGCTTTGTACTTGAAGTGCTATCGCCAAAATGCCACAACCAGTTCACTCCACCTTCAGAGTAATTTGTAATCTCAACTACTGGATCAAGTAAGCTGTATACTTCAGCGCCAAGATCAAAGTCGGCGATTGGATTTGAATAAATCACGACGTTTTCTTTAAGCCGAGTGCTGTCATAACAACCTTCAAGGGTTGTCACTTTTAGTCCCACTGCAAATTCATAATAATCTTGTCCATCCTCGACCGAATAACAATGTGTCGGATTAACGTCTGAACCAGTATCATCATCTCCAAAGTACCAACTATATCCAAGCTTGTCTGGGTCAACCGCAACCTGTGATTTATCAATAAACGTAACACAATGAGGGCTACATCCTTCCAGTGTGTCCGCCACAAAGTCGGCAACAGGGTTATGGTAAACGACTGCGTTTCGCACAATGCTATCAATACACTTATACTGTGTTTCCACAATCAGGCTTGCCTGGTAAGTTCCTCCCTTGGCAAACGTATTTGTTGGGTGCTGCTCGTTCGATTCATTTCCGTCGCCAAAGAACCACTGCCAATCAATGACACCCGTGGTATCATATGTATAATCAAAGTAGGTCTCATCTCTGTATCTAATCGGAGTTTCCGCACAAACGTGGTCATCCATTACCAAAATCTTTGCTTTTGGACGAGGACGAATTAGGATCTCAGTCTCAACAGTAGTATGACAACCATGATTCGAGAATGGAGTATGAGCTAAGATGTATGGTCCTGGTTCCTGATAAAAGTTTCCTACTCTTTCGTTGCTAGCGACTTTCCCATCACCAAATTCCCAATCCCACTGCACTAAAGTGGAACTAAACATATTGTCGAGTACTGAAGAATCTTTAAAGCGCACCGTTTGTTCTTCGCATTCTCCATTCTGGGTGAAGTAAGGAACAGGCACTGGATAAATGTCAAGTGGTTTCACCACAATGTTTGTACAACCTTTATCGGTACCAACAAGCAATTTAACGTTGTATGTGCCATGAATGCTATACTCATGTTCTGCATTTTGGGTGTATAGCGGCGGTGTACCATCTCCAAAGTCCCACTCCCAATAATTAAGGTTACCCTGAGTGGACACAGAAATATCTGTATAGGCCGCAGTATCATTCGAGCAAACGTTTGGTGATATAAAATCTACATCCGGTATACTGAACACTTCTACCGTGTCTTCGAGAATTATAGCACACCCGAAGTCACTGGTTACCGTTAAAGTCACAACATATAGTCCATCCTGCGGATAAACATGGGCAGGATCTTGTGCCCCGCTAGGTGAAGAACCATCTCCAAATTGCCATTCCCATGTATCAAGATTACCGGAAGATATTGTAGTTAAATCTGTAAATGCCATTGGAGAGCCTTCACAATCTGGGTCATAACTAAAGTCAACTACAGGATTAGGATAAACGAACACAGAATCGATCACAGTGTCCTTACATCCAAGGTTAGCCGTGGTAATCAGTGTACACAGATAAACGTTTGGAACAGTATAGGTATGTTGAAATTGATTCGTTGAATAATCAAAGGTTCCGTCACCATCTACGTCCCAATCCCAATCAATAATGTTTCCTCCTAGAGCGTAACTATTATCTACAAACGTGATTTGATTATCAGCACAACCATCATTCAAGATCATTTGTGCAACAGGTATTGGGTTTACTGTGATATTAACCTCATCAAAGACTGTATCGCAATTGGCATTACCTACAGACCATCGGAGTGTATTCACCCCAGGAGCCAAACCGGCTACCTCTGAATCGTAAGCATTTGCATTGGTAAAGGTTCCAGACCCACCAACTACTGACCATGCTCCAAGTCCATTATTTCCCTGAAGCTGATATGTTGTCGAACAAATTGATGTATCCGGTCCTGCATCCGCCGTAGGTGGGTTAATTGTAACTGCAATACATGTATCAATACTCGAGCATGAATCTTCTAGTGTGACGCAAACGGTATCATTAACTAAGTTACCATTGAAGACTATCTGTACAGACGAACTGTCATTGTTCGCACCAACTATGTTTCCAGAACCTCCTGCCGACCATGTATATGATTCTGCGAAAGCGTAAGGAATAACACTGTAGGTAAACGTATCAGACGAACATAGTTGCGTTGGAGCCGCAGCCATTTGAATGGCCGGAGGAGGAGGGCAACAGTGATAAAAAAGTCTACCATTCCATATTCTAGGGTTAAAACTTGTTCCAAAAGGGTAATCCTTGCCGTACGCAACAGAAAGGCTTAAATCTGCATTAGTTACGTATGCATTTCCAGCCGTACCTGTACCGTTTGTGTATCTCATATAGGGACCAGCAGAACCCACAAATGCACGCGTGACATACAGCCCAACTGTCTGTCCTGCAGGGACATAAAGATTCATCCAAATTGGCACGTGAGTGAAGTTGTTTACCCCAGCCGATGTAAGGTTGACAACGCTGTCAATCATTGTCCAGCCTGTTGCGGCATTTGCGTTTCCGACCACAGTGCCAGATCTCCACCAAATTTCAACTTCTTGAATCGTGCCAGCATCAAAATTACACCAGACCGAGTCTAGGAATATGTTGTTGATTGCGGTAACATTAAACATGTTTCCATCTTGCCCATTATTATAGTTCATAATGGTGTTGATAGGGCTTGCACATTGTGACTTGAGGCCACTAAATGGTGCGAAGACCAACAACGCAACTGTTACTATGTAGAAATACTTTCTCATCTTATTCAATTCCTAATACTGAAACGCTACCAAAGTGTTCGAACACTTCGCCCGTTTTATCAGTGTATCTGATTTTGTAGAAATAAAGTCCTTGCTGAATTATCTTATTCTGGTTGTTTCTGCCATCCCACGAAGCATCCAACCCGTTTGTTTCATAGATCGCAGTTCCCCATCGATCATATATAGCCATATCCATCTCTGTAATATCCTCGAGACCGGCGACAAAGAAAAATTCGTTTTTACCATCTCCATTTGGCGTGAATGCACTTGGTATATAAGGAACATTGACATGGTGAACGTTCACATCGGTTTTGGTCGTATCCGTGCAACCATAGATGTTGCGCGCAATCATAACCACTTCATAATCTCCAGCCTCGGCCCATTCGTGAAAAGGATTGTGTTCTGAAGATTTCTCTTCATCGCCAAAGCTCCAAACGTATCTGTTCGCTTGGCTAGAAGTATTGATAAACTGAGCTACTGGTCGTTTGGTTGACAAGGTTAGAAGATCTTCTGGTGTGTGCTGAAATGAAGCCGCCGGCTGAGGCACTACATAAACTATGCTATCCTTGGTAACTTCGGAGTAACAATTCTCCTCGGTGAGCACTTTGAGGGTGACATCGTAACTCAGGTGTTTTCCAGAATAATTCAAATAGATATTTTCTGCAGTATACAAGCGCGTATTTCCATCTCCGAATACCCAGCTTCGCTCCCATGACACCCCTGACTCACTCGCTGTGCTGTCAATAAACGAAACCGTTAGTGGCGAACAGCCGCTATCTGGGGTTGCGTCGAAACGCGGAATTAGTCGCTCGTAAATCTTAATTGGATGCTCAATCAGCGATGTACAACCTCTAAAAGACTCGACATATAATGACACATCGTACAAGCCAAAGTCTTCGAAAACATGCTCAGGATTATGCTCATCCGCTAAAACGGTGCTGTCGCCAAAATCCCACTCATATTTCATTACTGGCTCGAGAAAGAAGGTAGTATCCGTAAATTGAACTTTATTGTCTTCACATCCATCTGTGAAATAGAAATCTGCCTTTGGGATTTCATAAACCGGTACTGATTTAAGAATAGAACTTTCACATCCCTTTTCCGATGTTGTGGTTAATCGCACACTATAGTCACCAACCGCGTCGAACATATGGAAGACTTCTTTGCCATTGTAAAACCAAGTCGAATCTACTTGCCAATCATATTGGGTCATAGCACCATATGCAATATGCGAAACAGCATCTAAGTCCAATGTATCTCCCAGACACACCTTATTTGTAAAGTTAAACTCACTTACCGGTGTTGGATAAATCTCTATGTAGCCAATACTGTCGTCAAAACAGCCTTGTGACGACCAAACCTGCAAGTGAACTGGCACAAACCCATTGATATTGTAGTCATGTGAAGGATCTTGAATAATGCTAGAATCGCCTCCATCTCCAAAGGTCCATGTCCATGCATCAACGTCGGCGCCAGTTACTGTACTCTTATCTGAAAATACTGAAGTTTGATATTGACACGAATTGTCAACTACAAAATCGGCCTTAGGCAAATGGTAGACTCTTACATCTATTTGCTGAGAGCTTTCGCACGTACTATCTGAGACGGTATTACATGTAACTGTATAAAATCCAGGATCTTGATACAAATGAGAAACGTTAGTGGCACTAACCGCCGGTGTACCATCTCCAAAATCCCATGTCGTGGTTGCAATAGCTCCTGTGGCCACCGAATTCGCATTATTAAAGGACATAACCTCATTGAAACAAACATTGTCTGCAGAAATATCCATATCCGGCACTGGGTTTACATAGACATCTTTAAAAAGAGTATCCGCACAGCCCTGAGCATTCGCTATTAACCGAACTGAGTATGTTCCTGAGTTTAAATACTGATGAATCGGATTCTGAACAACGTGATTATTCACTAAATCTCCATCCATATCCCATAGCCATGAATTTATTGTTGCTCCATTTCCGGTACTCTGATCGTTAAATGGAACTGGCCCACCTTCACATACGTTTACAGTACTAAACCCAGCTGTTGGCGTAATATTGATTGTCACGATCATTTGATCAGAGGTAGAAGGGCAACCTCCTGCTGAAACAGTCCATTGAAGAATGTGTGTTCCAGGAACACTTGACAAGTAAGTCGAATTATGTGCGGTTGAATCACTGAATGTTCCCGGTCCTGGAGAACTTACAACTGTCCATTCACCCGATCCTATATTGGCTGCGTTCGCTGCTAGTTGTGCCTTATGATCTGAACAAACCGTTCGGTCTGGGCCGGCATTCGCTACGTTCGGTAGAGTCATGGTATTCACCGTAATACAAGTAGAATCGCTCCATGCACACGAATCCTTAACTCGAACACAGATTTCAGCGTTTCCAACGGAGAACGATACATTAATTGCGTTGCTATCCTCATTCGACAACAAAGTTGCATTGGTAATGGACCAATCATACTCTAGAATTCCGTTAGCGGCGACCACACTATACCATTCACTGTTGTTCTGACAAACAGAAGTCAAGCCTGTAATACTGCTTGGCGTTGTTGGTTGATTGATTGTATAGGTGAAACACGTATCACCGCTCCATGTGCAGGAATCTTCAAGCTCTACACAAATTTGACCACCCGTTGAATTTGGGCCAATCGCAACAGTTATCATAGTATCTCCCTGGTTTGCGACAATTGAATCGCCCACAGGAACCGTCCAAGAATAATCTTCGGCAATTGAGTCTAATGGTATCCACCATGTCACTGTATCTCCCTGACAGATTTGGGTTGGCCCGTTGAATGGGCCCTGCGGCTTCGGTGGTAGTGGACAACAGCTGTGATAACCAATAATTCGGCTAGTGTTGTAGCTAACCTCCGACCAAATGTTGTGCATTTGTTGATTATTCAGCGGGAATTGCATTCCGCTTCTTCTAAGTGTGGTATTGTTACCCAAGATGCTCGTGACAAAGTTCGGGCTGTCGTAGCTATTCGCCATCGTCGTTCCCACAGAAGTACTGCGACTTCCGTAGATCCCAATTACATCACCGGAGGCGACAACCACGTTGCAAGTGATGGAATTATTGCCCGTTACACTGTCAGCATAAAACTGGCTAACAAACGCATTTGTTGTAGCGGGAAATGCCGGCGGGGCTGTGCTGCTATTAAATTTCACAATCTCCACATGCCACATGTTATTATTCATGGAATTAGGCACATACACTTCACATATTCTAAAAGCCGATTGGGCAGTGAAGTGATATCCTCTAACCCTATTGGCCGTGTATGACGTAATCTGTGCTCCTGGGCTAAAAGGCACTTGAGAAATGCCGTCAATCGCAAAGAATGCCGCCATTAAGGCTAACAGCACTTTGAATCTTGATTGAACCAGTATGGAAATAAATTTTTTCATTTTTCTTAATCTAGATTCTACTTAATCAATGCTGGATTGAAGTATTTATCATAGTTCTTTTTTGCACGTATAAGCAATTGCTCAATCGCGGCAGGATGAGTTGTCACCCATTCTGTTAACTCTTCGGTTAACTCTGAACTCATTGGAACATTTGGCGCGATGGCCGGAAAATCATCCTCTTCAACGAGAAACTGGATATACTCATTGGTTTCATGTGGAGCCTCGAATCGTTCCTTAATAATATTGGTAACCTCATCCACTTGATATGGCAGGATGGCTGCGTCACTAGGGATTTGAGCAATCGTTGAATTGGAAAACCCAACTACAAAAAATGCTAGCAAAACCAGGACAAAAGAATACTTCAACTTCATAATAACCATGTTTATCTCAATCTATAGACAGCGCAACCTTTAAAAGGATGCCTCTAACTCGTAAAATTAAGAATTAATGTGTTTAACAATTGGTTAAATACACTCAATTTCAACAGGATAGATCATCAAATTAACCTGCTAAATGTGCTGGGCGGAGAAGATCTTCCAATTCTTTGACAGGATTGAATGTCGAACTTGGCACCTCCACGAATACTGTAATCCAATTTGCCATGGCGCCATTCCACAATCCAGGCCATTCGAGCGCTTTGATTTTTTGATCTGCCACAGATTTTTCAGAAATGAAATATTGATCGTGGTTTACAAACTCTAGGAGGTCAATTTTATTTCCATCCAAGTCTCGAATCGAACAAACTAAATCAACTGGATTAAAGTGTGTTGCTGAATTCAAAATCATTTCTTGACGCATCTGCGAAGTATCAACTTGAGATTGTTCGATAATCTGCAAACTCTCGCCAGTGAACTTATCTAAGCACCAAAATGGCCCCCCACCTGGCTCGCCTTCGTTTTTAACCATTCCGCATACACGAACCGGGCGTCGTAGGTATTCCTTAAGCTTTAAATAGTCTCGAGGCACTCTCAAATTCCATTTATCTCTTACCTGATCGATCGTTACGGCATCGACCAATCCCTTAGAAACCTGCTTATTTAGCGCAATTAGCTCACGACGGATGTCAAGCAAAGTTCCACCGATGAGCTCTTTACTCCGAACTGTATCGGACATCAATCTTGGGTGCCCCGTATTGTCAACATTCTTTATGAAAACAACATCTGCCTCAATTTTATTCAGGTTATGAATCAATGCACCATGACCACCGGGACGCATTACAAATTGACCACTTTCATCCGTCAGCGGATCTCCATTAGTCTGAACAGCAATAGTATCGGTTTTTGAATCTTGGTAAGAATACGTTGCCCGAACTTCTTGGTTAGTTAAGCCAGCGTTGAACGTATCGACCATTGCTTGGAATTGAGGCTCGAAATTTTTGTTTATCGTGAAATGCACCTCAGGGCCTCCAACTCCATTGCCATACAACAGCGCTTCGTTTAAGTGCGCTTCCACAGGAGTCTCCAGCTTTTCACTGAAGTGAAAGGGAATGAGACCCTTTGGCATTTTCGCATACCCCAGATCTCCGTTCAATAAAAGTTTCAACCATTTAACCTTGGAGTCTAAGCCACCTTCGTACGTGTCAATTCCGTTCGCTTCTGCACATCGAGCCCATTTTTCAAAAAAGGCAAATCGAGTAATCTCCTTGAAGAATTTATTGATCTCTTTTCTGTTTGCTGGTGGAGCCCCAACCCAGGTGTACATCTTCCTGAACATTCTCGTTGCCGCACCAGATGCAGGCACAAACTTAACTACCGAATGCTTTGGCATTTCAGTACGATACGTATCCACAAGATCTAGCCTTCTTTCCCTATTAAAGGCATGGATACCTTTACCAGCCATGGCCGCTCGCAGTAATTTCACATGCTGAGTGCCCGTTTGAAACAGTTCAAGTTGATCTTGGATTTCTGGGGTCAGGTCGGTTTGGGTTAGGTCTGGCATAGATCGCAAAGTTAGGTCCAAACTTTAAGCTGACAACTCTCTTCCATGAATGAAGTTATCTTCGCGCCAGAAATGAAGTCGAAATCCGCAAGAGAATCAATGTTCCCTGTAATGGAAAAGTTCACCACCCTTCAAGGCGAGGGAAAGTTTGCTGGAACGCTAAGTTATTTCGTTCGCCTTGGGGGATGTGATGTGGGCTGTCATTGGTGTGACGTAAAAGAAAGTTGGCCAATTGACGCACATCCTAGCGAGTCCGTGCAATCACTAACCGACGACGCCCTTTCCTCAAATGCCAACATCGTGGTGGTCACAGGTGGCGAACCGACCATGCACAATTTAGAACCCTTAACCGAGGTTCTCGGTGAAAACAATATTCAAAGACATATCGAAACCAGCGGAGCCCATCCTTTGACAGGCACATGGGACTGGATTACATTTTCACCGAAAAAATTCAAGTCGCCGGTAAATGGATTTGGAATGTTGGCATCGGAATTGAAAGTGATCATTTACAATCGAAGTGATTTTCAATTTGCTGAAGAACACGCTAAAACGGTATCAGGAAATTGTGAGTTATATCTGCAATCTGAATGGGATAACCGTGAAAAGGCAATGCCACTGATCGTAGATTACATTAAACTCAATCCAAGATGGAAAATCTCGATCCAGGCACATAAATACATTAACATACCATGAGAATTCTTTTAACTCTTCTGCTACTTTTTTCTGCGGGATTAGGGTGGGCACAGGATGGAACCACTAGCGACAAAAAAGCTCAAAAGCTTTACGACCTTGCGAAGGAAGACTATAGATGGAATCGATGGGAAGGAGCTGAAATCAAGCTTACTTCGGCGATTGAACGAGATGATAATTATTTAGATGCGATGAACCTTTTGGCAGAGGTGTACATTAAAATGAACCGCCTTGATGAATCTAAGGAATGGACTAAACGTGTAATTGAAAAAAACCCAAACTACAGCCCCAACCTGATTCTCATTCTCGCAGCATTAGAGCATCATGGTTCTAATTATAGTCTCGCACTTCCACTTTATTTACAATATTTAAAAATCGCACCGCCGGAATCATCAAACTATCAGGCGGCAAAGTTGGGCGCCGCAAGTTGCGAGTATGCAGAATGGGCAATGAAGAATCCCGTGGAATACGACATTTCGAACCTCGGTGAGAATGTAAACTCCGAACATGACGAATACTTCCCGGCATTAACTGCAGATGAAGGATTGCTTATGTTCACCAGGGCAGTCCCTGTAGAAAGGGGTACGTATTTTCTAAATGATAGAAATGAGGATTTTTTCTTTTCAGAAAAAACGGAAAACGACACCTGGGGGCAATCATATAACCCAGGAGGACCTTTAAACACGCAGTTTAATGAGGGCGCCCCTACCCTCTCGCCTGATGGGAAATACCTGATTTTCACCGCGTGCGACCTCGGAGACATGGGCTCGTATGGTCCAGACAAAAAGGGATTTGGTCGATGCGATTTATTTGTGAGCGTGCGGCAGGGAACCAGATGGTCGAAGCCCGTTAATATGGGATCGACTATAAACTCAAAGCATTGGGAAAGTCAACCATCATTTTCAAGCGATGGAAAGACAATCTATTTTATCCGTGGGAAGTATGATCGATACGGCGATCAGCACACTGATATTTACGTGAGTGAAATGGTAAATGGCAGGTGGTCACAAGCCAAACCACTTCCAAAAAACATCAACTCAGATGGCGGCGAAGAATCTGTGTTCATTCACCCAGATAATCAAACTTTATATTTTTCATCTGACGGTCATATCGGCCTAGGAAAGATGGACATATTCATTAGCCGAAGACAACCCGACGGAAGCTGGGGCGATCCAGAAAATCTGGGTTATCCAATTAACACCTCCGATCATGAAAATAGTTTTCATGTTTCTGCTTCCGGAGATTACGCCATCATAGCCAGCGATCGCGAGGGTGGAGTTGGTGGAATGGATCTCTACAAACTAAAGCTTCCAGAATCAGCAAAGCCGCAAAAAATCACCTACTTAAAAGGTAAAATAAAGGATGCGGGCACTGGTAAGCCACTTGAAGCATTCTTTCAATTGATAGACCTAAATTCGGGTGACACTGTAGTTCAAGCACTTGCCGATAAAAAAACAGGCGACTTCCTAGTTGTGCTTCCGGCAAGCGAGCAATATGCCTTATCCGCAGAACATGATGGTTATTTATTCCACAGTGAAAACTTTGAGTTGGATTTCTCCAAGTCGTTGTCACATTACAAGAAGAATATCGAGCTACAACCAATGGTTACAGGTAGCGCAGTGGTGCTGAAAAACGTGTTTTTTGATTCGGATAAATTTGAATTGAAACCCAAATCAAAAACAGAGCTAGACCGACTGGCGCAACTATTAAAATCGAACCCCGAACTGAAAATAGAAATCGCCGGCCACACAGACAATCAAGGCAATGCAGGAGCAAACCAGGTATTATCTCAAAATAGAGCTCAAGCCGTACGCGACTTCTTGGTGCGTGTAGGAATCGACGAGGCCAGGCTTACCTATAAAGGATATGGGCAGACTGAACCCATCGCCACCAATGAAACGGATGAAGGACGCCAGCAAAACAGAAGGACTGAATTTCGCATCATCGAAAAATAGTTGGTGCTCTTCTCCAGCTTAGAAGTATTTGATTTTAGGCCACGTACATTTGGTTCATTCAACGCACAAATCATGATGCGATGCGTCAAAAACAGCACACAAGTCATCTAGGCTAAGATATTATCGGCTTTCAGCGCGCCTGTAAACCTGAACCGTTGATGGTCCCATGGTATTTTCAAAGACAAGCTCAAAACCAGCCAACACCCCACTATCCGCCCCATTGCAGACAGCGGTTGGAGACTTTATTATGTAATCAACGTTCTTGCAATCCTTGCATATGTCAGGAAACCAGCGACGCATAAAATTCGAATCCCCAACGTGCCCCCCATACTCATTGATTAAGTAGTTTGACATCACAAAATCCGTGCACACATCAGCGTCTCGATCAATGTTTTCGGTGATCCAAGCGATCGATATTTTCTGGTTTTTAAGATCATCATGAACTCCTAGATCCGTATCGCCAATTGTCCTTAAATCATATGTTGCGAATAATGAGAGTCCAATGCAGAAAACTGAAACTAAGTACTTCGACCATGTAGGCATGAATCTCTGACTCCAAATAATTATGGCCGTCAGAAGACTGATAAGAATAAGACTTGCGAGCAAATATCGCGGCGTAAAAAAGTTCATAGCCGAAAAGATTACGAACCCAATTGTCACAATGAAGCCTAACCCAATTGTGTTCGCTATAATCCCAAACGACCGTCTTTCACGAAACCTCAACCAAAGCGCGATTGGAATAAAAACGGCTGCAAGTAAGATTATTGGAAACAGCCAAGTTGGCACAACCCACTTCCAAATCAAAACTTTATACGCTGAAAACCCGATCAGCACAACCAGCAGGTTGATCCACCACTTTTTTAGTTTGAAGAGAAAGGCACCACCAACTAGAACGGGGTATAGCATCCAGCCTCGATACTGCCCCTCAAACAATATGCGATAGATCTTGCGAACGTTGAAACGAACATCCTTCATTTCTAAGGTTACTAGATCTGTATGCTCTGGAAACAAAAACCATCCGTGATAGAGGTATTGCAGCAGGAGATGGGAAAGAAAAAAAAGCGCTGGCCAC
>Ga0233432_10001808_pt1 | contig 20371 bp, 18 predicted proteins | sample SI_122_August201_6_FD_179870 | JGI IMG/M metagenome (GOLD analysis project Ga0233432, IMG submission 179870) | Seawater microbial communities from Saanich Inlet, British Columbia, Canada - SI_122_August2016_10_MG | ecosystem: Environmental > Aquatic > Marine > Inlet | place: Canada: British... | reverse complement strand
GCGGAATCGTTTAGGTCTCGAGGTGCGCGCGATGAGCGCAGAGGAGAAAGTAGCCCTTGACGCAGCGCAAGGGGTCTTAGTAATCAAGGTTGGGGAAGGCCCAGGGGCGTTGGCGAATCTAAATGTCGGCGATGTGATCACAACGATTAATAGCCAATGGGTAGACTCCGTGACGGAATTTAACACTGTGATGGCGACGCTGCCGGTGGGCGTTGCATTGCCTGTTAGAATTATTCGGTCAAAACAGCCACAGTTTATCGCAATAAAGATTGATTCTTAGCGGTAAGATCCGGGAAGTCTGATGGCGAAATCCAGCAATTTCCATTAGACTCCGGCGCATTTCATAGGGTTAGTACCGTTTTGATGGATCCTAAATTTATCCGAAATTTTTCGATTATCGCCCACATTGATCATGGGAAGTCGACCTTGGCTGATCGCTTTATCCAGCTTTGCGGCGGCCTGAGCGAACGAGAAATGGCGAGCCAAGTACTCGACTCGATGGATATCGAGCGAGAACGTGGGATCACCATCAAAGCTCAAAGTGTCTCTTTGAGTTACCCTGCAGCGGATGGTCAGGTTTACCAGCTCAACATCATCGATACACCTGGACATGTCGACTTCAGTTATGAAGTATCGCGCTCAATGGCGGCCTGTGAAGGTGCCTTGCTCGTGGTTGATGCCGCCCAAGGCGTTGAAGCGCAATCGGTTGCGAATTGTTATACGGCGGTAGAGCAGGGCCTTGAGGTCTTGCCAGTCTTGAATAAAATTGATTTGCCACAAGCAGAACCAGAGCGGGTTTGTCAGGAAATCGAAGAAATTATTGGTATTGATGCCAGTGCCGCGATTTCGGTCAGTGCAAAAACGGGTATTGGCGTTCGGGACCTGTTGGAAAGTCTGATTGAGCTGATCCCTCCGCCAAAAGATTATCGAGAAGAGCCTCTCCAAGCACTGATCATCGACTCTTGGTTTGACAATTATTTGGGTGTGGTTTCGCTCATTAAAGTGATTAAGGGCCGGATCAAGAAGAAAGATAAGTTCATTATTCATTCAACCGGCAAGACTCACCAAGCCGATGCGGTTGGTATCTTTACGCCGAAACGGACCGAAACCGACAGCCTTGCAGCAGGGGAAGTGGGTTTTGTTGTGGCCGGTATTAAAGAGGTACGAGGCGCACCCGTTGGCGACACCATTGTTAGCCCTGGTTCTGGCACCGAAGCCTTGCCTGGCTTTGAACGGGTTAGCCCGCAGGTCTATGCCGGCATGTTTACGGTCAGCGCTGATGATTTTAATAATTTCCGAGATGCTCTAGAAAAGCTCACTCTGAACGACGCTTCACTGATTTATGAGCCAGAAAGCTCTGATGCCTTGGGCAGTGGGTTTCGCTGTGGATTTCTGGGCATGCTCCATATGGAGATCGTGCAGGAGCGTTTGGAGCGCGAATATGACTTAGACCTGATTACCTCAGCGCCAACGGTAGTCTACGAGGTGCTCACAAAGAATGATGGGGTGATAAGCGTTGATAATCCCTCGCAGCTGCCGGACATGGGTAGTATCCAGGAAATGCGGGAACCGATCGTCTTAGCAAATATCTTGGTGCCTTCGGAGCATTTAGGCAGTGTGATTATGCTCTGTGAGGAGCGGCGTGGCGTTCAAAAAGATATGCAGTTTGTGGGCAAGCAGGTTGCCTTGGCTTACGAGTTGCCGATGAATGAAGTGGTCCTGGATTTCTTTGACAGAATTAAGTCAGTGTCCCGCGGTTATGCCTCCCTAGATTATAGCTTTGTGCGGTTTCAAGCGGCGAAACTGGCGCGTTTAGATGTGTTGATCAATGGCGATCGAGTCGATGCGCTTGCCATTATCGTTCATACAGAAGACTCCCGAAGTAAAGGCATGGCTCTCACCAATAAAATGAAGGAACTGATTCCGAGGCAAATGTTTGATGTGGCAATTCAGGCTGCGATTGGTGGACAGATTATTGCGCGCCAGACGGTTAAAGCGCTTCGAAAAAACGTCACAGCGAAATGCTATGGTGGCGATATCACCCGAAAGAAGAAATTGCTCGAGAAACAAAAAGCGGGCAAGCGAAGAATGAAACAGGTGGGTAGTGTCGAGATTCCACAAGAAGCTTTTTTAGCGGTGCTGAAAGTCGACCGGTAAGGATGTTCTGGCCAAGGAGGCAAGGCAATGGATTTGAGTATTAACTTCCCCTTGATTTTGGTCCTGTTAACCGGGGGCAGCGGCTTTATCTGGTTGTTAGAGGCCTTTTGGCTTGCACCTCGGCGACCGAAAGCCGAAGCCAACCCTGATCAGAGCAATCTTGCACAACCTATGGTCGTGGAATATGCGATCTCTTTTTTTCCGGTACTGTTGTTCGTTTTGGTCTTACGTTCTTTTCTCGCGGAGCCATTTCAGATTCCTTCAGGGTCTATGATTCCAACGCTTGAAGTCGGTGACTTCATTTTGGTGAATAAATTTGCCTATGGGATTCGGTTGCCGGTGGTTGGCACCAAAGTATTTGAGGTCGGCGAACCGGCTCGCGGTGACGCAATGGTCTTCATTCCGCCTCATCAGGAAGACTATTTTATCAAGCGCGTGGTGGGGCTCCCCGGCGACCGGATTCGGTACCAGAATAAAGTGCTCTTCATTAATAATGTTGAGCAGGTGCAAACCTACCTTGGGGAAGTGCCGAACACGCGACCAGAACAATTGCGATTTAGCGAGGTATTTGGTTCGTCGCAACATGAAATCCATCGAAACCAATATCAGGATGCTAGAGTCCAGGAGTGGTTAGTGCCCAGCGGACACTATTTTATGATGGGCGACAATCGCGATCAAAGTAGCGATAGCCGGTATTGGGGCTTTGCCTCAGAAGATAAGATTGTCGGTAAAGCCTTCGCGGTCTGGCTGCACAAGGAGCCGGGGCTATCTTTACCTAATTTCTCCCGAAATGGTTGGATTGAATAAGATGTTCCAGATGATACCTTTCAGGAAGACCGAAGGATGGGCCTTTAGTGAAATTCTGATTTGGTTAACAATCCTTATTGCCGTTAGTTCGATTGGCGCTAAATTTGTGCCAGTCTATTTGGACCATCGAATGGCGGTTTCGATTGTGGAAGGCTTAGCGCAAAGCGCTGAAACGGCTAATTTGGAACCCAATGCTCTGCAAAAGATTATTGAACGGCGGTTTAAATTGAATAACCTGCACGATTTCATTAAAGAAAATCGAATCGTATTAGAATCGGATTCGGAACGGTCGGTTGTGCGTCTGCAGTACGAGGTGCGTGGGGATCTGGCTGTGAACATAGACTATGTCATTGCCTTTGATGACACGATCCAATTAGACGACTGATATTTTGCCGGCCCAAGACAAGATAGAACAACTACAAGCCCAATTAGGGTACGTTTTTACCGACGTTAACCATCTTAGACGTGCTCTGACCCATCGCAGTGCAGCAGGTCTTCATAATGAGCGTTTAGAATTCCTGGGAGATGCCGTTTTAGAGCTTGTAGTGACGCATCGGTTGTATCATCAGTTTCCAGGGGTTGACGAGGGTCGCCTAAGCCGATTTCGGGCGCAGTTGGTACGCAAAGAGAGCCTGGCCGGGAAGGCTCGTGAGCTTGGGGTTGGGCGGCATCTGATCTTGGGTCCGGGTGAGCGGCAGTCTGGCGGGTGGGAGCGAGATTCTATTTTGGCGGATAGCCTTGAGGCGATTCTCGGCGCGATCTATCTGGAGGCGGGATTACAGACTGTGACCGGGCTCATTGAGGACTGGTTTGAGAACCAGCTGGATAGTTTAGATGCGCGTCGTGTGGTCAAGGATTCCAAAACGGCGTTGCAGGAATTTCTGCAGGCCGAGGGTATGCCCCTACCGACCTATGCGTTACTTAAAACGACGGGCCTCGGTCATCAACAGCGATTCACCGTCACGTGTACCTGTCAGTTGCTCGTAACCCCGGCGGTTGCAGAGGGCGACTCAATTAAGCAAGCCGAGCAGAAAGCTGCAGAAACTTGCCTTGCACAACTACATCGAGAGAAATCAGATGGATGAAGTTAAGACGCGTTGTGGTTATGTGGCGATAGTGGGCCGCCCTAATGTTGGCAAGTCTACTTTGTTGAATGCCTTGCTCGAGCAAAAGTTAAGTATCACCTCGAGAAAGCCTCAAACCACTCGGCATCAATTGCTCGGGATCAAGACAATCCAGGATGATCAGATCCTCTATGTCGACACACCTGGGATTCACGTGGCGGGTAAGCGCGCGATTAATCGGTACATGAACCGAAATGCGCTGAGCGTGATTCGCGATGTTGACGTGGTGATCTTTGTTTTGGATCGTAAAAACTGGAATGAAGATGATCAACTTGTGGAAGACGCCATTCAAAGCACCAAGGCGCACTTGATTATTGCGGTCAATAAAGTGGATCTGATCAAAGATAAGGGGAGTTTGTTGCCGCAGCTTGAGTTGTTGCAAGCGCGGGCACCTAATGCGGTCGTGATGCCCATCTCCGGGGAAAAGCGCGATAACCTAGAAGCGCTGGAGGTAGAAGTCTGTGCGCATCTCCCCAAAAGCCCATTTTACTTCCAGAAGGATCAGGTAACCGATCGTAGTGAACGCTTTCTAGCCTCAGAGATTATCCGAGAAAAGTTGATGCGCCAGCTCGGTGACGAGCTGCCGTATGCGTTAACCATTCAGATCGATGCTTTTAAGGAAGAAAGAGGTGTGGCACACATTACAGCCACAATTTTTGTTGAGCGTGAGGGTCAGAAAAGTATTTTGATTGGCAGTCAAGGCAAACGACTGAAACAAATTGGGATCGAGGCTCGTAAGGATCTCGAGGCGTTACTTGCTCAAAAGGTGATGCTGAATACATGGGTTAAGGTGAAATCGGGTTGGTCGGACAGCGATCGAGCCCTCAAGAGCCTAGGCTATGACGATATCTGAATCCGATTGTTTGACGGGGTATGTTCTGCATACCCGTAAGTTTCAAGAAACAAGTCTGCTCGTCGAGTTTTTTTCGCGAGACCAAGGACGATGTCCTTTATTGTTTAAGGGGATTCGCCGCCAGCAAAAAAAACAACTATCAAGCCGGGCAGAGCTGCACTTGTTTCGCAAGTTGTCCGTTCAACGCGTAAGCCGAGGAGAGCTTGCTGCGGCGAAGGTGGTAGAAAGTCTTGGAGATTACGTCCCGCTAGTGGGACAAGCCGCGGTTGTTGGGCTTTATGTTAATGAATTGATTTACCGTTTAGTGGGACGGTTTGAGGGACAAACTGCATTATTTGATGCCTACGATCGATTGATCCAAACCTTACGGGTTACGCCGCTCGATTTGAAAGCGCTCCGTATTTTCGAATTAGCGATGTTGGCGGAGCTTGGGTTTGGTATTGATTTTCGATTCGACGCACGTCGACAAACCACGATAAAGATGGCGGAGCAGTACGACTTCTTCCCGGAACAAGGGTTTCGCTCGCTAGCGCGGCCCGAGGATTCTGGCTACAGTGGCGCTGATCTGATTGCTTTGGGAGATGGAATCATGAGTGATCAGGGGGCCAAAATTGTTAAATTAGTGGTTCGCCAAGTCGTTCATTATTTGTTGGGCGGTCGACCGTTAAAATCACGGGATTTGTTGGGGTCGCCTTAAGTATGATTATTGGTGTTGGCACAGATCTCGTTTCCATCGATCGGATTGCCCGGGTTTTGGCAAGACATCCACAGCGATTTGTCGGTCGAATTCTAAGCGAGGCCGAGCAAGCACGGTTTGACACATTCGAAATCGGGCTCGGTAGGAGTGCCTATGTGGCAAAGCAATTTGCAGCAAAAGAGGCTGTGAGCAAAGCGCTGGGTACCGGTATGCGCGAAGGCGTGCAGTTCAATCGAATCGAAGTTCTGCGAAATGGCGCCGGGCAACCGAGTGTCACATTATTGGACGAGGCTTCTGTAAAAGCGGCCAGGTTGGGTGTCGAGCGCTGGCATCTATCACTCAGTGATGAGGCCGGGTTCGTTGTGAGCGTGGCCATTGCCGAAGGCTCGGCGCCGGTTACTTAGACGTCGCCTCCCACGAAGCATAGGTCATCAGGGCCAGAAGCTGTTCACCGGCAAGCATGACCGAACGCACTGTTGTGAGATCCTCGCCTGTTTTTAAGGTCTGTTTGGCGAGCTCGACCGCTAGCTCCAGCTGACGCGCACCGGTTAGCGCAAGCGCGCCGGATAATTTATGTAATACTCGTTGTGCCTGACTTAAATCATTGTTGTTAAGCGCCGCCGCGAGAACAGCAAGGTCCTGGCTGAGACTGATTTTGAGTAGATGATATAGGTTCATCGCCAAGATCCGTTGCCCGCGGGCGCGTTCGATGGCAAGTTTTTGATCGAACAGGGATTCTAGGTTCGTGGTCTTTAAGGCCAGGTCGGACATCTGATAGTTGACCTCTGGACGTCCTAAAGGGGCGATTCCTGGGGATGATGTCTGATTTTGATGCAAGGGGTTAATGTGCGCGGACGCAGCGAGATTAACGGATGCGAGCAAGGACAGCTGTCGTCGTAATTGTTGATGGGACACGAATCTTTCTGGATTCGTGCTTGGCGCCTGATTACCCTTGTCGTTGACGACGGCGCGCGCATCCTTATAGTCAAAGAGAAGCTTGGGAACACGGCTCGCTTGGCCTGCCTGGCCTAAATGAACCGCATCGATGAGAATCAAATCTGTTCTTGCGATTCTAATGGTGCGTTTGATAAAACGCTCGATCGGTATTAGCGTAAATGTTTGATCTAGATCGATGAGCAGTCGCGTCAGTATGGCTCTATTGGGATCCAGCGCGTAAGAGGTCAACACGAAGATGAGATTTTGGGATTGGAGGAGGGCTTTGGTCTTGGGGTCGCCGGGCGCCATTACGGACGGATGCGCCTGTGTGATATTGCCGTTCGTCATGAAGGCTCCTTTGGCGGTGCAACAATAGTAGGCCCTATGCTGTGTTAAAGCGTCGTATCAGCCGGCTCGATCATCGCAATGGCGTTCTGGTTTCAGGCAATGTCTTAAACGTCTGTGCTATCCGGCGTAAACCCTGAATCCTCTGACCAAGGCAGCAGGATGAAAATTGCGTTCAGCCTGTTTGATTACTTAATGATCGTGGTTTGTTCTGATTTTCGATTGGATCGCCACTTCCTTTGAGTTGTCGTTATTCCGAATTGAACTGAGCTTAGAGGCAGGCAGTGGTTCAAGGAAAGACTGCATTCGATTAAGCTTTTGTAATCCATTACGGCCAGTGAAGCAAGGAGCCTATTATCCAGTACCAAACGATTGAAGAATGCGTCGGAGAAACGCCTTTGGTTCGCTTACAGCGCTTACCGGGGAAGACAAGCAATACTTTGCTCGCAAAGCTTGAGGGCAATAACCCGGCAGGCTCGGTCAAGGATCGGCCCGCGCTGAGTATGATTCAGCGCGCAGAACAGCGGGGGGTGATTCGACCGGGCGATGTGTTAATCGAAGCGACGAGCGGTAACACCGGGATTGCCTTGGCCATGGCGGCTGCCATAAAAGGGTATCGTTTGAAATTAATCATGCCCGCGCACATGAGTGCCGAACGCAAGGCCGCGATGCAGGCCTATGGTGCCGAACTCATTTTGGTGACTCAGCAGGAAGGTATGGAAGGTGCACGCGATCTAGCACAGTCGATGATGCAGGCAGGCGACGGTATTGTGTTGGACCAATTTGCAAATCCTGACAACCCGCTTGCGCACTACCATGGCACGGGTCCAGAAATCATGCGGCAGACGAACGGAGAGGTTACGCATTTTGTGAGCTCAATGGGGACCACAGGGACCATTATGGGGGTCGGCCGATACTTCAGTGAAGTAAAACCCGAAGTTGAAATCATCGGCTTGCAGCCCGTTGAAGGCCAAGCTATTCCTGGCATTCGTCGCTGGCCCACAGCCTATCTTCCGAAAATTTACCAGCCAAAAGGTGTCGATCGAGTGATCGATATTGATCAGCAAGATGCCGAGGCTATGATGCGCCGGCTAGCTCGTGAGGAGGGGATTTTCGCTGGAGTTTCGTCTGGCGGCTCGGTGGCGGCGGCACTTGCAATCAGTGAGGTCGTCGAGAATGCAACGATTGTTGCCATTATTTGTGATCGTGGCGACCGGTACTTATCGACGGGTGTATATACTGCCGACTTGCCTTAAAATGGCGACAAGGCCCTGAAGGATTACCTAGGGCCGTCCACCTAACATTGCCGGCAACCATTATGCGAAAGAGGAAACTCCCGTTTACCGATGTCGGTCATACTTTGACGATTGAGGGTACCTGCGTCAGCGAAGACGGTCGATTTGCAATCCATGGGCTCTTGCCTGGGGAGCAAGCACTGATTGTACCTTTGAAGAAGAAAAAGGGTCAGTGGGTGTGTCAATCCCAAAATATAGAACAAGATCATCCGGGGCGTGTGGTCCCCGTGTGCGCGCATGCAGCGCAATGTGGCGGTTGCTCCTTCCAGCATTTTGATCGATCCGCGCAACTGGTGTTCAAGCGCGATTGGTTGCAGTCTTTATTCGACGACTGCCCGCCTGACGCGTGGATCAAGACGCTTTCGGGTGATGCCGTTGGCTATCGGAGTAAAGCCCGTCTTGGTGTTAAGCATGTTGTTAAGAAGGGCAAAACCTTGATTGGTTTTCGGGAGGTTGGCTCAGCCTATATTACCGAGATGACGTCCTGTCAGGTGTTGGTCCCTGAACTGGCGAGACTGATTGAGCCACTGTCACGACTAATTGACGGCCTAGACAGTCGCAGCAGCATTCCCCAAATAGAAGTGGCTGCCTCCAGTGGCGATGTGGCCTTGGTCGTTCGTCATCTAACGATGTTGTCAGCTGAGGATCTGGCGGCGTTCGCTGCGTTTCAAGATGCGCACCAGGTTATGATCTTGTTGCAATCTAAAGGTCCTGATTCGGTCAAGCCACTCGACGAAGCGGTCAACCCTTTGTTGCATTATCGCTTAGACGATCAAGGCCTGCTGTTTGAGTTTCATCCGATGGATTTTACTCAAGTCAATCAAGCCGTGAACCAAAAGATGGTGAACCTAGCCCTAGATTTGCTCGGCTTAAATTCTGAAGATCAGGTCTTGGATGCCTTTTGTGGCATTGGTAATTTCTCCCTCGCGATCGCGCAGCGGGCTGCTTCCGTGGTTGGTATTGAAGCATCCAGCGCCAGTGTTAGCAGAGCGAGCAGTAATGCGCAGCTCAATGGTTTAAAGAATGCCTTCTTCGAGGTTGCAGACCTCTACCAATCTGAAAGTGCGTCGCTGGTTTTACCGCAGATCAATAAGGCACTTTTGGATCCACCAAGATCCGGCGCGGAGTTGGTTTGCCGGAAACTTGTTGACAGTGCGTGTCAGAAAATCGTTTACGTATCTTGTAATCCAAAGACGCTAAAACGGGATGCGGACATTCTTTGTGCAGGGGGGTATCAGTTGGATCAACTTGGGATGATCGATATGTTTCCTCATACCGCGCATATGGAGTCGATTGCCTGTTTCAGTCGAGGCTCGGCCAATGGTTAAACCAAGAGAGCAGCGAATAGTTTTTGAAGCGGGTCAGTTTGATCTGGCGCAATGGTTAGAGGATCTTGGTTCAGACCGAGAGGACTTAGATCTAGCCAGAATTAGTCGAGCCTGCGATCTTTCGGCGCAAGCCGAGGAAAAAGCGATCCAGTTGGGGTCGGGTTGGCCGTCGGGTCGCAGTAGTTATTTTATGGGGTTAGAGATCGCCGACCTTTTACGAGATTTTCGAGTCGATGAGGATGGCTTGATCGCAGCAATCGTTTATCGCGCCGCAAGAGAGAAACAAATTACGGTCAATCACATCCGCAAGCAATTTGGCGAAAAGGTTTCAAATCTGGTGGAGGGTGTGCTGAAAATGGCCGCCATTAGTAATATCCATATCTTAAAAAATGAGATGGTCTTAGGGGAGACATCGGATCAGGTTGAGCAGGCTAAGAAAATGCTCGTGGCTTTGGTCGATGACATTCGTGTTGCACTGATCAAGTTGGCGGAAAGAACCTGCGCTATAAGGGCCGCCAGCCACGCTGATCGAAGCAAGCAATTAAGGCTTGCGCAGGAAATCACTGAAATATATGCGCCCTTGGCCCATCGTCTTGGTATTGGTCACTTGAAGTGGGAATTAGAAGATCTCGCCTTTCGATTTACAGAGCCCGATGCTTACCGCCGGATTGCTGCCTTGCTGGATGAAAAACGGACGGTAAGAGATCGGTACATTGGTTCTGTACTTGAAACCCTCGAGTCTAAACTTGGACTGGTTAAGCTCGCTGGAAGTCTTGAAGGTAGAGCAAAGCATATATGTAGTATATGGAAAAAGATGAGCCGAAAAGGCATCGCCTTTTCTGAAGTCTATGATGTTCGAGCGATTCGAATCTTGGTGAATTCGTCGGATGATTGCTATCGGGCGTTAGGGATCGTGCATAACCTTTGGCGTAACATACCGAATGAGTTCGACGATTACATTGCCAATCCTAAAGACAATGGATATCAGTCGCTTCATACGGCGGTAATCGGCCCAGAAGGAAAGATTTTGGAGGTTCAAATTCGGACCGAAGGGATGCATCATGAAGCGGAATATGGTGTTTGTGCCCACTGGACATATAAGGAAAAATCGCCAACCGGCCGCGTTGAGCGTTATGAACGCCGTTTGTCGTGGTTGCGGCAAGTCATTGAATGGCAGGACGAGGTAAAAAACTTACCCGAGTCGGCGAGCGAGATGATGGCGAACGTTAGTCTCGACCGAGTCTATTTGTTTACCCCTGACGGCCATGTTATCGACATGCCCCCCGGGGCAACTCCGGTTGATTTTGCCTACAAGGTCCATACTGAGATTGGTCACAAGTGTCGTGGCGCGAAGGTCAATGGCAAGGTGGTTCCGCTCAACCAGGTTTTGATATCAGGGGATCATGTCGAGGTGATCACTGGCGATGAGGCCTTGCCCAGGCGCGAGTGGCTCCATGCGCATTTGGGGTATGTGACAACCTCCAAAGCGAAAACCAAAATCCAAGCCTGGTTTGGACTTCGCGAACGCAAAAAAAATCTGGAGGAGGGGCAGCGGCTCGTCGAAGCAGAGCTCAGGCAATTGGGGATTGATGCGGCACGGAAAGTTTTAATTGGTGCGGCTTTTGGTTTTTCAGATGAAGAAGAATTTTTGGTCTCCCTTGGTCGTGGTGACCTACAGTTATCAGATGTTGCTGAATGGGTAGCTGTTAATGAATTAGACATCCGGAAGTCCTCTCAGCTTCCCCTCGGCTTTGATACTGATCTTGCGCCTAGATTGATTAAAGGCCTAGGTGGTCGAAGCCATCAAATTGCAAAGTGTTGTAATCCAGTGCTTGGAGATTCAATTGCGGGTATTATCAGCGACGCAGGGATTGTCGGCGTGCATGTCCAAGAATGCGTCGAGGTGCTACAGGGCGATGCCTATGGTCGGTTGATGCGATTGTCGTGGCAAGAGGGTGCCCACGCTGTCTTTTCAGTTGACTTAAAAGTTGAAGCCTACGATCGGTCTGGCCTTCTGTTTGACATAACCGCGTTGTTTGTCAAAGAAGCCATAAACGTGATTGGGTTACATTCTGTTACGGACCAGGTTGCACAGCGCGTTGATATTGATATGACGATTGAAGTTGAGTCTTTGAAAACCTTGATTAAGGTTTTAGAAATGATGCAAAAGATTCCGAATGTCGTGTCCGCGCGTCGATTCACAAGTTAAGAAACAGCTAAAAAGGTAAGGGAATATTATGCGATTAATCTTGTTAGGTGCGCCGGGTGTTGGCAAAGGGACTCAAGCGCAGTTCATTACTGAAGCCTACGGTATTCCACAAATATCAACCGGAGACATGTTAAGACAGGCGATTAAAGATCAAACGCCTTTGGGACTGGAAGTGAAAGGAGTGATGGATCGCGGCGAATTAGTTACCGATGAGATCATTATCAATTTAGTGAAAGAGCGCTTGCAAAAAGACGATTGCCAAGAGGGTTTTTTATTTGATGGGTTCCCTAGAACGATTCCTCAGGCCGAGGCGTTAAAAAATGCCGGGATTGAAATTGATCACGTAATCGAGATCACGGTGCCTGATAACGAGATTATAAAACGATTAAGTGGGCGCCGGGTTCATCCGGGTTCTGGGCGGACTTATCATGTTGTATACCATCCGCCAAAAGTGGCTGACATTGATGATGAAACAGGCGAGGCTCTTGTTCAGCGAGACGATGATCAAGAAGACACGATTCGAGATCGGCTGCGGATTTATTTGGATCAAACCGCACCGCTTGTTGCGTTTTATAAGTCGCTAACCGAACAAACCGGCGCGCAATACACAATGATTGACGGGCAAGGTACGACCAACGAAATTAAAGCGATGGTTCAAAAAACATTAAAGACACTGTAAGGCTCGACTGAGAACTGGCGTTACAAAAATCAGTGTAGGTTTTCGCCGTGTTTTCTTTGAAAAAAAAAGGTGTGCAAAGCTAAGAGAATTTTCTAAACTTGACCCCAGTGCATCGCTGTTACCCCAGCTCTGAATTAAGCTATGATTCTGAGTTATGCCGAGGAGATGCTTCATAGCCAAAATGAGTGAGTCTTAAAAGTAAAAGTCACTAAAGGAGTATTAACTGTGGTCGCAAAAAAGAAACCTGCTGCAAAGAAAAAGCCTGTTGCTAAAAAGGTAGTTGCTAAAAAAGTAGTCGCTAAGAAAGCGGCCCCTAAGAAAGCTGTTGCTAAGAAGGCCGCACCTAAGAAAGCGGCTGCTAAGAAAGCAGCTCCTAAGAAAGCTGTAGCTAAGAAGGCCGCACCTAAGAAAGCGGCTGCTAAGAAAGCAGCTCCTAAGAAAGCAGCTCCTAAGAAAGCAGCACCTAAGAAAGCGGCTGCTAAGAAGGCAGCTCCTAAGAAAGCGGCTGCTAAGAAAGCAGCGCCTAAGAAAGCTGTTGCTAAGAAAGCTGTTGCTAAGAAAGCAGCTCCTAAGAAAGCGGCTGCTAAGAAAGCTGTTGCCAAAAAAGCCGCACCTAAGAAAGCGGCTGCTAAAAAGGCGGCACCTAAGAAAGCAGCTGCTAAGAAAGCGGCTCCCAAAAAAGCGGCTCCTAAAAAAGCTGCTGCCAAGAAGCCGGCTGCAAAGAAAAAGAAGTAGATGTCAAAACCCGCAGTGCTCTTCAACGCACTGTAAGATAGAAAAGCCCTTTGATAGGGCTTTTTTATTGTCTGAAAAAAGTTCGAGCACCTTCAGGTTTAGCGCCGTATTGCATCGATGTTTTTCCGATTTGCATTGGGCCTAAACCAAGCCGCGCAATGTGCAGTTTTTTCATCTTGTTGCCGCTGCCTATCTCGCTTGAGGCTATGGCGCGGGCATAAAATTGTCTGGGGTATTAAAGTTTGTGAAGGCGTGGCTATCATCACTTTCTAGCACCAAGAGCGATAACGACTCTAGCCATTTTCTTACAGAGCGTTGGTCTTGTTCTAGCTCAGAATCGATTGACGCCAATGCCAAGGTTTTGACCGCGATCAGGCCGCATTGCAGGAAACCATCTTGCCGATAAACGACGGCGTCTACTTGGTGCGCCTGATCGAGCAAAGCCCTTTGTAAGAATTGAACTAGATCAGTGGTCAGCCCTGGTAGGTCGCAGGCGATAATCAACGCGTAATCCGTTAAGACCCTGCTGGCGCAGGCTTGAATGCCGAGCAAAGGGCCGCCATAGTTTGGCGTGTTGTCTTCAACAACGACATCCGCAAAGGCTTCGTATTGCATGATATTTCGATTGGCGCTGATGATCACGGCGCCCGTGCATTGGCTTGCTAATCGCACGCTGCGATGGATGAGTGGATGACCTCGATAGAGCACGAGGCCTTTATCTTGCCCGCCCATTCTCTGGCCTTTTCCGCCAGCGAGTATAATGGTCGAAAAGTCATTGTTCATCGTTTGTAATTCCTAAGATAAGAGGCCAGCATAAGCGCAATTTATGGTTAGTTCGATGGCTATGTCCGATTACCAACTCAAAGCGCTATTCTCCTCAGAGGGGTTGGTGAGTCAAACCCTGCCAGCTTTTCGGTCGCGAGCGGGACAAATTGAATTCGCGCAGGCAATCCAGGCGTCTTTGATGCAGTCGGGTGACTCGGTCATCGAAGCCGAGACCGGAATTGGTAAGAGCCTCGGCTATCTAATCCCCGTTCTTTTGTCCAATAAGCGGGTGCTCATTTCGACCTATACGAAACTGTTACAAGATCAAATTTTTCACGAGGATCTTGCGACCGCAAGGAAGGTTTTAGCATCGGCTAAAAAGGTGGCGGTCCTGAAGGGCAGACGCAACTACCTTTGCCCTTTTAAATTTGGGCAGTTGTTCAAGTCTCCCTCCAAGACCTTGCCCGCCGACGCTCTTGCCGAGGTTTCCGCAATCAAAGCCTGGTCGACGCGCACGCATACGGGTGACCTATCTGAGCTAGAAATTCTGAGTACGGATGTGATGGCCATGATTACGGCAAGCGCGGATGAATGTCAGAAACGACGCTGTCCTAACTTTGATCAGTGCCCACTTTATGCCGCTCGTAAGCAGGCTGAGACAGCCGACGTGGTGATTGTGAATCATCAGTTGTTAATGTCGCGCTATGAAAACCCAAATGATGATTTGGTTGAGTTAGTTGATCAGATGGAGGTGCAACTGATTGATGAAGCCGATCAATTCCTGAGACTTCTGCGAGAGACGAAGCAGGTTGCCTTTAGTTTTAGTTGGATGCGCGAAATTGCGTTCACGCTCGGTCGGATTAATGCTGATCCCCAGCAACATGATCCGGTGCTCGGTGATTGGGCGACGTTGCTTGGTCGGGAACAACGGCGTTTTGAAAGTGCTTATGATTCGGTTCTTGGACGCTCCTTTTCAGAACCGGTCGTGAAAGCGATGGTGTTGGAACAGATTGATGAGTTGGAGTTGCTGCTCGGTCGGTTAACGCGGGTTTTAGAATCAAGGCTGAATATTGGAAAAATTTTGCGCGATGCTCATCGCGACCTAGCCGGGCAAATGGATAAACTTTTGGCATTTGCGGCGGATGTTGAAGAGGATGCACAAAGTTATTGGTGGGAGCAGGATGCTCGCGGTGGCGCTGCGTTTCGCAGTGTTGTGCCACCAACCGCTGAGGCCATGGGTGGGGAATTAAAATCCTCGGCGCCAAAAATTTTTGTATCGGCAACGCTCAGTGTGGATGGGTCTTTTGCGTTTATTAGCCAACAAATCGGTTATGACGCAGACAAAGCGATCAAGGTCTCCAATGCCTTTGCCTATTCTAAGCAAGTTATGGGTTTTCAGAGCGCGCAGCGGATGGCGCCAGATCATCCTGATTTTATTCCAGCGTTGTTAGAGGATTTAAAGATGTTGCGCGGGCTGAAGACGCTCATGTTGTTTACCTCGCATCGTGCTCTCGCGGGTGCCGCGAGTTATCTGGCGACGTCGTATCAAGGCAATTTATTTGTCCAAGGCGAACGCCCCCGCCAGCGGTTGGTTCAAGACTTCAAAAATGTGACGCATGGATTTTTGTTAGGAACGAGTAGCTTTTGGCAGGGCGTTGACTTTAACGGGGCGGGTGTCGAGTGTCTGGTAATTGATAAATTGCCGTTCCTGCAACCCGATGACCCGAAGTTGATCGCGCGGCGTAGAGCGTATGAATTAGCGGGTTTGGATTTCTTTTCTGACTATATTTTGCCAGACTGCGCACTAAAATTACGACAAGGCTTTGGCCGGTTGATTCGAGCAGAGGGTGATCAAGGGGTGTTTATCATCGGAGATCCGCGGTTTTGGAATGCGAGCTACTCGGGGTTGCTGCAATCGAGCTTACCCCAGTTTAGATGGACGCGGAGTGCCTCAGAGGCGCTGGACTTTATGGATAAAAGATAATGATTTTAGGACTCGATACTACTGGTCGTGATTTAAAGCTCGGGCTTACAATCGCAGGGGACGTTCGAAGTCGCTTGTTCAGTAATGATCTGCGGCACTCACGCCAGATTTTGCCTCAAATTCTTCAGTTCTTGGAGGAAGAGGGAGAAGACTTAGAATCCATCCAAGCCCTAGCGTTCAGTCAAGGGCCTGGATCCTTCACCGGCTTAAGGATTGCAGTTGGTGTGATTCAAGGCCTTGCATATGGCCTTAATCTGCCTGTTATCCCTGTTCCAACCATGGCGATCCTCGCACAGGCAGCGGGTCAGCAAGCTCGAGTTACGCGGGTATTGGTTGCGATGCACGCGCGTGAAGCGGAGTTCTACGGCGCCTTTTATGAGGGATGTGATGATGTGATTCCGTGTCTTATAGGGCAGGCTCAGGTCTACACCGCGGAGATGCTCGCCAATCATGATTTAGCGTCTTGGTCTCTTGCAGGCGACGGTGTTTTTCTTATGGAAGAACAAGCGGACCAAACTCAAGGTGTCATTGACATTACGTCGCCTGATGTTCAGAACCTATTACAGATTGCGGAGGCGATGCTTGCTGCTGGGGAGGTCGTCTCAGCGCTTGAAGCGGCACCCCTTTACGTTCGTGAAACCGTTGCTCAGAAGTCTCGTCAGTAGATGCGTTACGGGTTAGAGATGCTCCCAACTGGATTGGCTTTGGTTGATCACTACCGCCAGAAACCCCCGCTCAGCGTAGACTACGGAAGTCCATCATTAAGACTTCGGCAGAAAAAGATTTCGGCCAAGGGCGAGCTTTTGGTTCGGGCTGTGAAAGAAAAGCCGGGCGCACGAGTGCTGGATATGACCGCGGGGCTTGGTACTGATGCGTTTATTTTGGCGTCCTACGGCCATGACGTTACGATGCTTGAGCGCTCTAAAACGGTCTACTTATTGGTTAAGGATGCGCTTAAGCGGGCGCGGCAGGATGCAGAATTGAAGCCGGTCGTGGCGCGGTTGACACTACACCATTGGGATAGCACGCGGCCCTTTCTGCCAGCAATTGGGTTTGATGCGGCGTTGGTGGACCCAATGTTTGATGAGAAAAAGAAGTCTGCGCTGCCGCCTGGAAACATGCAGATGCTGCAGGCCTTTCTCGGTCGGGGTGCTGAGCTGCAACCGTTTTTGACAGCAGCCCAAGAGCTGGGTATCCGGCGGACGATCGTGAAACGGCCGCGCCTCGACCGAGCACCGGCGAAAAACGCCGTTCGCCCCGTATATCAATTAACTGGTCGTAGCAGTCGATTGGATGTTTTCTTCAACCAGGTTTAGGGCCAGTTTCTGCAGGCTTAGTTGATCCTCTGCGCTGATCAGGTTGAGGATTGCCGCTTGGGGCTTTATCCCTGGCGCTTTGTGCTGCGTGTTGGGGTCTTTGATCGACTGATTAATCGACTGAGGTTGGCTGAGTGCCTGAATCAGTTGCTCAGTTACAATCAAATCCTCTGGGTTGAAGGCGGTGGTCTTGCTGGTCAAGGCTTTGAGTCTCGCATTCATTGGCATGAGATCGTCCAGCAAGTTCGGCTGAATGTCGAGCAGCGCGCAAACTAGGGCGATCCGATGTAGGTGGGGCGCGATAATCTGAGCTATTGGGCCGAGGTCAGGCGTCAGGTTGGTGGCATCCACTGCGGGTTTGAAATCGAAGATCTCAAGTATCTGAATCAGACGCTCAGTGTTTGGCGCAAGCTCGCAGAAGTAAATCGCGTCTAGCAGTGGGGCGAGCGCATGAATCTCATCTGCAAGCGACTCAATGCCAATCATCGAGCCTTGGCGAATGCGGTTGGCAACAAGGCTCGGCAAAACAAATAAATGCGCGACGCTACTGCTGTAATAGCGCATATCAATGAGCCCACCCGTAGTAATGGTAATTACAGATTCGCCTTCTCGGAGCTGTCGTTCGGCGCCAGAGGTTGATAAAAAGTAGTCGATTATTTTTGCGTCGGGTTGGTCAAAAATTGAGGACATTTGATCCGCGTCGATTAGGGTGACCAAAAATCGAAACTGGCGGCGTAGTTTTTCTTCAGGGATCTCGAGACAACCCGCATGCACAAACAAGGTTGCCAGTATCTGAGTTGGGTTCACAGGAATAGCGGCGTTGATGCCTTTCACTATGTGGTGTCCTAGGTCGCGACAGATTGCTTTGTGCACGTCTGGCTCGATCCGCTCTAAGTCCGAGTCCACTCGGTCAGATAAAAACTGCTCAAGAGAAATGGGCTGGCCGAAATTAACGGAGACCTGGCCAAAATCGAGTTTAAAATATCGAAACACGCCGAAAAGATCGAATAAGGACTCGGTCTTTTTTTGATTTCCTTTGCGTTCATCCAGATAGCTGCTGATCTCAAGAACCCGCTCGTAGGAGAAGTAAACCGGAATGAATTGTATGTCTCGATGATGATCTCGGTAGTATCCCCTTAAGGTCATGTTGATCATGCCAGGTCGAGGCGTGAGCATGCCGCCGGTCCGACTGCGGCCACCTTCAACAAAGTATTCTAGGCTGTAGCCCTTGGATAAAAGTAAGTGAATGTATTCATCGAAGACTGCTTTATAAAGCAGATCCTCTTTGAAGCTGCGACGCATAAAAAAAGCGCCGGCGCGTCGCAAGAGTGGACCCACAAGAAAAAGGTTGAGATTGATGCCTGCAGCGATGTGTGGCAGCGCCAAGCCGTTGTGATAGAGCACGTAGGACAGTAATAGGTAATCGATATGGCTTCGATGGCATGGGACGTAAACGATCTCGGCGCTATCTGAGACGGCCCTTACGCGCTCAAGATTGCTGACTTCGATGCCGTTGTAGAGCCGGTTCCAAAGCCATGTCAGGATGATGCTAAAAAAACGGATCACTCTGTAAGATTGATCCGACGCAATCTCAGAAGCATAGCGGTAAGCTTGTGCAGCGACCCGATGTCGGGGTCGTTCGCTGGCCTCGGCGACGGCCATGATGGCAGCGTCGACCGCAGGTGCCGCTAACAGTTCATCAAGCAGTGTTCGCCGATGCGACAAATCCGGACCGATAATAGACTGTTTTTGACTTTTGAAATGGCGCCGAAGTACTCGATGGACTCGTTTGGTTTTAAGCGCGATCGAAGGCAGGTCGCTGGTAAGTGCGTCGACATCAAGCGGGTCACCAAAGTGCACTAAGATATGCTGCCGAGTGAGCGCAATACACAATATCTTTCGAAATTTTGAGGTGGATGCCCATTGATCTGAAAGAAGAACTTTCCACATGGACAGTGCTCTGTCAGGTTGGTGCCCCCAGTAAATGGAGACGGGTATCAGACGTGTTGCCAATTCGTCACTGCCGACGGGGTCTACCTTAAGTGAGGTGGATCGTGCGTCCCCTCTGGCCGAGCGGCGACCCCAGAAGCCTTCTCGATGATTCAGGCAAAAGTAGGCATTAGGCGCGTTAGGGTCTAACGTGAGTGGCTCTGGCAAGCCGCTCGCCTCACAGCCCAGTTCCAGTAATAACCGGTCGGCCAAGGAGTCGGAATCTAGGATATAGCGAACGTTGACCGGGTTTGCGTGTTGGGCAAGCGCCTGGGCTGCTTGCTCGTGGTTAATGAAGGTTGGCCGTAGCCAGAGTCTAAAGAAACGCAGAAGTTGGTAGTTAATGGCTCGATAAATAGAGCCACGAGGGTGACTAGAGCGTGCCATCTAGCAGGTCGGAAAGACGCTCGGCGGTGTTTCGCCCATTGCCTTCAATTTCAACTTCAAATATGCGGTTAAACTTTCGTTCAGAGGCCGCAGCGACATCCGCACCCGATCGTAAAACAGTCGGTCTGAGAAAGACCAACAAATTTTGTTTTTCGATATTCTTCGTGCGACTTCGAAACAGTGCGCCAAGCCCAGGAATGCTGCCGAGCAAGGGGACTCGTGACTCGGCTTGAGTCTCTTTATCTCGAATCAACCCACCGAGAATAATAACTTCCTCGTTTTCGACCAAAATGGTGGTATCGATGGTCCGGATATTCGTGATTAAGTCGGCCGCAGCCTCGGAGCCGATCACAGTAAGGCTGGAGGCATCGACCTCTGAGACCTCCTGGTGAATCAAAAGCCGGACTAGGCTGTCGCTATTGATGTGCGGCGTTACCTCAAGCGTTAATCCCACATCTTCGCGTTGAATGGTGGTAAATGGATTCGTTGTGCCTTGGCTCCCCGTGACCGTGGAGCCGGTTCTGAAAGGAACGTTTTTGCCCACAACGATTTTGGCCTCTTCGTTGTCCATTGTCGTGATGCTTGGTGTTGATAGCAGATTCACATCACTGTTGGCCGCCAAGGCCTTTACGATAAAAGCAAAGCTGGTCCCGGTTGCGGATACTTTACCGCCTGCGATAAGCGGTGACTCACCTAAGCTGGAAGGTGCAGTAATTGCGCCAGCGGGTGCGGCGAGGCCTTGAAGAATTTGTGCCAAGGTGCCGC
>Ga0233432_10001806_pt1 | contig 20375 bp, 20 predicted proteins | sample SI_122_August201_6_FD_179870 | JGI IMG/M metagenome (GOLD analysis project Ga0233432, IMG submission 179870) | Seawater microbial communities from Saanich Inlet, British Columbia, Canada - SI_122_August2016_10_MG | ecosystem: Environmental > Aquatic > Marine > Inlet | place: Canada: British... | reverse complement strand
GAAAACAATTCTCTTGGTCTTACTTTCGTCAAGTTTTAATGCCTCAAGTAAGTGCCAAGCGATAGCTTCTCCCTCACGGTCCTCATCCGTTGCCAACCATACTAAAACCGATTTCTTGGAAAGTTTTGTGAGCTCATCAACTACCTTTTTCTTGTCAGTAGACACTTCATAGGTTGGTTTAAAACCATTTTCAATATCAATAGCCATTCCACCATTCTTGGGTAAATCGCGAATATGACCGATACTTGATTTTACAATGAAATCCTTACCTAAAAAGCCTTCAATAGTCTTAGCTTTAGCTGGTGACTCGACAATTACTAGATTTTTTGCCATGAGAGAATAAGTTAGTTTGGTTTAATTTTGGTACAAATATATTACTCCTTTACCCAAACTTCCAAACCATGACATTGCATAATTTAAATTATATTATTATATAATATAAGATTTTTGAAAAAAAATATTTTCTGTCAATTTGTCAGTTTTTATTAATTTTGCAGACTAATACTGAAGTAGATTTATGAGCGAAGAAAAAATAATTGACGCAAGCAGACAAGGGGAAGCCTTATCGATTAAAGGTCATTCCAACCATGGCAAAAAGATGTATATAGAGAGCTATGGATGTCAAATGAATTTCTCTGATAGTGAAATTGTAGCATCAATTTTAACTAAAGAAGGATTTTCGACAACGCCAAACCTTGAGGATGCCGATATCGTCTTCGTTAATACTTGCTCTATTAGAGAAAAAGCCGAGCAGACCGTTCGTAATCGGCTGAAAGTCTACAACGCTATTAAGAAAAAACAAAATCCAAAAATGCTCGTAGGTGTATTAGGCTGTATGGCTGAACGCTTGAAAGACAAATTTTTAGAAGAAGAAAAATTAGTCGATATGGTTGTTGGTCCTGATGCCTATCGCGACTTGCCAAACCTTATTGATGAAGTTACGGATGGTAGAAAAGCCGTTAATGTTATACTATCTAAAGAGGAAACATATGCGGAAATAAGCCCAGTTCGATTGGGTGGAAATGGTGTTACCGCCTTTGTATCTATCACTAGAGGATGTGATAATATGTGTACGTTTTGCGTGGTGCCATTTACTAGAGGAAGGGAAAGAAGTAGAGACCCGAAAAGTATCGTTCAAGAATGTCATCAGCTTGTAAAAGATGGCTACAAAGAAGTTACTCTTCTAGGACAGAACGTGGACTCTTACCTTTGGCATGGAGGTGGATTAAAAAAAGACTTCAACAAACTTAGCAAAGAAGAACAAGAAAAAAGTACAAACTTCGCTCAACTATTAGCAATGGTTGGAGAGGTAAGTCCTGAACTTAGGGTTCGCTTTTCAACCTCTCACCCTAAAGATATGCAAGACGATGTGCTTCATACAATTGCTAAATATGAAAACATCTGCAACTATATTCACTTGCCAGTACAATCTGGAAACAGTCGAATATTAGAATTGATGAATAGAGGGTATAGTAGAGAATGGTACCTCAACAGAATTGAATCTATCAGAAAAATTATTCCTGATTGTGCCATTTCTATGGATATTATTTCTGGCTTTTGTTCTGAAACAGAGGAAGAGCACCAAGACACACTTAGTCTAATGGATATTGTAAAGTATGACTTTGGCTATATGTTCAGTTATTCAGAACGCCCTAACACACAAGCACAGAGAAAGTTTGAAGACGATATTCCAGCAGAGGTTAAAAAAAGGCGTTTGCAGGAAATTATTGACAAACAAATGGGACACTCCTTGATTAGAAACCAAAATCATGTAGGTAAAACCCACAAGGTCTTAGTGGAAGGCGTTTCTAAAAAATCTAAAGAAGAATTATTTGGCAGAAACACTCAGAACACTGTGGTTGTTTTCCCAAAAGAAGACTATAAAATTGGAGATTATGTTTTAGTGGAAGTTGACCAATGTACATCTGCCACACTAAAAGGTAAAGCGATAAAAAAAGCATGACAGCTCATCAAGACATAAAACAGCGTTTCGGTATTGTTGGTCAATCCAGCAAATTAGAACGTGCTATTGAAGTTGCGGTTCAGGTTGCACCTACCGATATTTCTGTTTTAATAACGGGTGAGAGTGGTACTGGTAAAGAGTCTATGCCTAAAATCATTCACCACAGCAGCCAACGCAAACACAACAACTACATAGCCGTCAATTGCGGAGCTATTCCAGAAGGCACTATCGATAGCGAACTTTTTGGTCATGAAAAAGGGGCTTTCACTGGAGCTAGCGAAAAACGAAAGGGGTATTTTGAAGTAGCTGATGGCGGCACTATTTTTCTAGATGAAGTAGGCGAATTACCAATGAGTACACAAGTGAGATTGTTGAGAGTACTCGAAAGTGGTGAGTTTATGAAAGTTGGCTCAAGCGAGATAATAAAAGTAGATGTACGAGTGGTAGCTGCTACCAATGTTAATATTGAAAAAGCCATTCAAAACGGCAAGTTTAGAGAAGACCTTTACTACAGACTCAACACCATCAATATAAAAATGCCTTCTTTAAAAGAAAGAAAAGAAGATATCCATTTACTATTTAGAAAATTTGCCGCCGACTTTGCTGACAAGTACAGAATTCCTGCCATAAGACTTAATGAAGAGGCTGTAGATTTATTAGAAAGCTATTCTTGGCCAGGAAACATCAGGCAGCTCAAGAATATTTGCGAACAAATTTCTGCCGTTGAACAAAACAGAAGCGTTAGTAAAGAAACACTGAGTCAGTACATTCCAAAAGAAAACGCTACTCCAGTATTATTTGGAAAAGGAAAGGCTGAAAACGATTTTTCAGAAAGAGAGATTTTATACAAAGTTCTCTTTGACATGAAAAATGATTTGAATGATTTGAAAAGAGTCACCAAAGAGCTAATGGATGGCAATGTCGTTGTTCCTGAAGAAAATAAACTGAACGAAAACTTCATTATTCAACCAAAAGAAGAGGTGTCGCAAAATTTAGCTGAAAAAGAAAAGGAGATTTTAACTCTTCAAGAACAAGAAAAAATCCTCATCGAGGAATCTTTAATTAGGCATCAAGGAAGACGAAAAGATGCTGCTGAAGAATTAGGCATTTCAGAACGAACACTTTACAGAAAAATTAAAGAGTACTTACTTTGAGACACCTAATTACATACATAGCACTACTAACCTTAGCATTTAGCTCATGCGGAGTCTATACCTTTTCTGGTGCCTCCATTTCTTCTGATGTAAAGACCGTTGACATTAAATTCTTTGAAAACAAAACCTCTTTATCCCCATCGAATTTATCGAATAACTTTACGGAAGCCCTCAAAGACAAACTGTCTTCTGAAACAAATCTTAGCCCAGTATCTTCGGATGGTGACTTAACATATTCTGGTTACATTTCGAATTATGTCATTAAACCCATTGCCATTCAAGCCAATGAAACAGCTACGAAAAACAGATTAACTATTTCTGTAAACGTAACGTTTACCAATGGCGTTCAAGAAGAATATAATTTTGAGAAAACATTCAGTCGGTTTGCTGACTACGACAGTAATGAAGATTTTAAATCAGTAGAAGAAGCACTAAATGAGGAAATTACCGAGCAGTTGATAGACAATATTTTTAACGAATCCTTTTCAAATTGGTAGAGCTGAAAGAAAAATACACGCATTGGATTCAACAGCCAAACTCTCTGAACAGAGAAGATTCAGACTCTTTAAAAGAATTGGTTGAAAATTATCCCTTTTGTCAGACTAGTCGATTACTTTATCTCAAGAGCTTACAAAACATCAACAGCATACACTTTAACCAAACGCTAAAAGTAACCGCTGCTCATGCTGGCGACAGGCATCAACTTTTTCATTTACTGACCGATAAGAAAGTAAAAGCAGAAGAAATTAAGCCTAAAAAAGCTGACAAAGTCGATTTAAAAAAGACGAAAGAGACTCCAAAAGAAGTCATCAAAGAATCATTGAACATTGGGCAACCTCTAGAGTTTGAAAAAGAAGAAACACACTCATTTAGTCAATGGTTAAAACTAAGTCAGGCTAAACCAATTGTAAGGGAAAAAGAAGAAAACAAATTACAGAAAAAGGTCAGTCTAATTGAGGATTTTATTGCCAATAGAGAAAGAAAACCACAAAAGAAAGAATTTTATTCGGCTACTAATCAAGCCAAGAAAAGCGAGAAATTTGAATTTGATATTGTTACCGAAACCCTCGCCAAAGTATATCTCGAACAAGAACATTACGAAAAAGCCAAAGAAGCATATCGTCAACTTTGTTTGAAATATCCCCAAAAAAGTTCTTTATTTGCATCCCAAATTGAATTAATCGATCAATTAATTGATCAAAACAATAAATAAGAGTTATGTACACTATATTTTCAGTTCTAATCATCATCACATGTATTCTACTTCTTTTAGTAGTATTAGTTCAAAACCCTAAAGGCGGTGGTCTTTCGGCTACTTTTGGTGGTGGAAATCAGGTAATGGGTGTCAAAAAAACAGCTGACTTTTTAGAAAAAGCCACTTGGTATTTAGCGATTGCATTATTATTCTTTTCGTTAATGTCTAACCTAAGTATTTCGTCAACTGTTGATGAAAATGGTCAAAACGAATCAATTATTCAAGAGCAATTAGACGAAACGCCAATACCAACTCAGAGTTTACCAGCACTTCCAATTCAGGAAGCACCTGCAGAGTAATACATTCTCTGTCATAATTTCAAACTGGCTGAAAAAAAGTCATCAAATCTATAAAGTGTGCCCTTGTGGCACACTTTTTGTCTTATTACTAATAACAAACATTAATTAAATATAATCTTATGAATGTAAAACCACTAGCAGACAGAGTATTAGTAGAACCAGCACAAGCTGAAACTACTACCGCTTCTGGAATTATCATTCCAGATACTGCACAGGAAAAACCACAAAAAGGCACTATTGTTGCCGTAGGTGATGGCAAAAAAGACGAGCCACTAACAGTAAAAGTTGGTGATACCGTACTTTATGGCAAATACTCAGGTACAGAATTAAAATTTGAAGGAAAAGACTACATGATAATGAGAGAGTCTGACATTCTAGCAATTATTTAAAAAATAAGAAAATGGCAAAAGAAATAAAATTTGATATTGAAGCAAGAGACGCCCTAAAAAGAGGTGTTGATGCTCTTGCAAATGCAGTAAAAGTTACATTGGGACCACAAGGAAGAAATGTAGTGATAGACAAAAAATTTGGCGGACCATCCATCACAAAAGATGGGGTATCTGTAGCCAAAGAAATTGAACTCGAAGATACTATCGAAAACATGGGTGCTCAGATGGTAAAAGAAGTAGCCTCCAAAACAGCTGATATTGCTGGTGACGGAACAACTACTGCTACTGTTTTGGCACAAGCTATTGTTTCAAATGGTCTTAAAAACGTAGCTGCTGGTGCAAATCCTATGGATTTAAAAAGAGGTATTGACAAAGCCGTTGCTGTTATAGTAGAAAACCTTAAATCTCAGTCACAAGAAGTAGGTGATAGTATTGAGAAAATACAACAAGTTGGAGCTATATCTGCTAATAACGACAACGCTATTGGCTCCTTAATTGCTGAGGCAATGGACAAAGTAAAGAAAGAAGGCGTTATTACTGTTGAAGAAGCTAAAGGAACAGATACCTATGTAGAAGTTGTGGAAGGAATGCAGTTTGATAGAGGTTACCTATCCCCTTACTTTGTTACCAATGCAGAGAAGATGCTCACCGAAATGGAAAGCCCATACATTCTTATTTACGATAAGAAGATTTCAAATATGAAGGATTTACTTCCTGTATTAGAACCAGCGGCACAATCTGGAAAGCCATTATTAATAATTGCTGAAGATGTAGACGGTGAAGCATTAGCTACGCTAGTTGTAAATAAAATGAGAGGCTCACTAAAAATCGCTGCAGTAAAAGCTCCAGGATTTGGTGATAGAAGAAAAGCTATGCTAGAAGATATTGCTATCCTAACAGGAGGAACTGTAATTTCTGAAGAAAGAGGGTTTAAGCTCGAAAACGCTACGCTAGATATGCTTGGAACAGCTGAAAAAGTGAGTATCGATAAAGACAATACAACAGTTGTAAATGGTGCTGGTGAAAAAGAAAACATTACTGCTCGAGTAAACCAAATCAAAGCACAAATAGAAACGACTACTTCTGACTACGACAGAGAAAAACTACAAGAACGCCTAGCTAAACTGGCGGGTGGTGTTGCTGTACTTTATGTAGGAGCTGCCTCTGAAGTAGAAATGAAAGAGAAGAAAGACCGTGTTGATGATGCCCTTCACGCTACTAGAGCTGCTGTAGAAGAAGGTATTATTGCAGGTGGTGGAGTTGCTCTAGTAAGAGCTGCCGACTCATTAAGCCAATTAAAAGGCGATAATGCTGACGAAAATACAGGTATTCAAATTGTAACTAGAGCGATTGAGGAACCTTTAAGACAAATTGTTGCCAATGCAGGTAACGAAGGTTCGGTAGTTGTTTCCAAGGTAAAAGAAGGAAAAGCAGATTTTGGCTACAATGCCAAAAAAGAAGAATATGAAAATATGTTCGAAGCCGGTATTATTGACCCAACGAAAGTAACTCGAGTAGCTTTAGAAAATGCCGCTTCTGTAGCAGGTATGCTGCTTACAACAGAATGTGTATTGGCTGATATTCCTGAAGAAACACCTCCAATGCCCCCAATGGGCGGCGGCGGCATGCCAGGAATGATGTAATAAAACAGTACATAAAAAGTACATTTAATCACTAAAATCCCCATTATTTGGGGATTTTTTTTAATTTTAGAGCCCTTGAAATTACTTTTTATACTTAAAGTTATGTACTCAACTCAACTCAACTATGAAAAAGATTGTATTCATAACCGTCTTGGGATTATTTATTAGTGCCAACTCTGCAGCTCAACTAAACGCCGACCAACTCATAAGAGTAAACAATGTAGCAAATATAAACAGCATGAATGCCATTAATTCCCCAAACGAAGGGAATTTGGTATATGTTGAGTCAGATGACAACTTATACATCAGAAAAGGCAATAACTGGAGCACCATTTGGACTAATCGTGGAAACTCTGCCACCAACACTTGCTTTATTGGACCTACATCTAATCATGATTTTAACATAAAAACATATAACACTCTAAGAGAAAAGATTACAAGCTCAGGTGACGTTTTCATTAATCATCTTGAGGTTGATGACTTAGAATTCGCAGTAGGAAAACCAAATAACCAAACAACGGCATTATCATCATCTATAACAGCTACTGCCTCAATAGGGTCGTGGGGAGCACCTAATTTAAGTGATAATAATAATAGCACCTCATGGGCTCCAACTGGTAACTTCACAACTTCTATGCCACAATGGTGTAAATATGATTACGGAGGCTCAACTAGAGTAGTAACTAAGTATAGAATTGAAACTTCTTCAGTTTATAATGCTGGAACTACAGGACCAAGAAGTTGGACATTCGAAGGCTCTAATGACAATAGTAATTGGACTATTTTAGACACTAAAACTAATGTTTATTATACATACTCATATGAAACTGAAATAGAAAATTTTGATGCCTACAGGTATTATAGGCTTCATTGTACATATTATAGACAAAATGGAAATTCTATACAAATACAAAACCTAAAATTATATGGTCAAATCTTTGAAACTGACGATTCTAGGTTGGTTATCAAAAACAATGGATTTGTAAGGATTGGTCTTCAAAACCCAACTCAAAAATTACATGTTGATGGTAATATTATAGCTTCTGGCACCATAACACCCGACTACGTTTTTGAAAACTATTTTGAGGGAAAAAGTGAACGCAATCCTGAATATGAATTCACCCCAATACAAAAAGCAGAACACTTTGTAAAGAAAAACAAACATTTGCCCGGTGTACCTTCAGCAGCTGACATTGAAAAGCAAGGAGGCATCATCGTAAATAGAGCCACTGAAATTAACCTCGAGAAAATAGAAGAAGTTTACCTCTACATCTTCGAGCTTAATGACCGAATAGACAAATTAGAAGAAGAACTCAGTAAATGTAAACGTCCTAAATAGCTTATTACACCCTAGCTCTAAACACCTGCAAACTTAGGTTGCCGAACAATATAGTAGCAAACACTAAATGAGCAGTTTGTACTAATCCAGGCATATTAAAGTGTGCTAAAAGAACACCCGATAGTAATTCAATAAGAAGAATGGCATAGAGCCATCGAACAATTGGGTACTTCTTGTTTTTTTCATTTTGGTAAGCAATAACAGTAAGCAATGCTAAGACCAACCACGAGAAACTACGGTGTATGAAATAAGGTAAACTTAAGTATTCCGTCCACTGCTCACGACCAATTCCCATACGTGTTAACTCATCAATAGACTCTCTTACTTGAGTACCTAAAAATAATTGTACAACAGTGATGATAAAGCACAACCAAATCAAACTAAAATTCAACTTATTAAAGGAGAGGTTTTTCGATTGACTAGGTGCTACTAATCGGATAATATACAACTGAATAAAAATAATTAGAAGAGCGAAAAATAAATGAACTGTAATTGTCCATGGCACTAAATTTGAGGCGACTACAATAGACCCAAACCAAGCTTGAAAGCCCATAAAAAGAAGATTTATAAACGACAAGAACAGTAACACCCTGTGTTTTCTGTAAAATAATACAATCCAAGCAAATAGAAACAATACCGAATTTCCTGCCAAAAAACCAAACAAGCGATTGACATATTCTGTCCATGTTTTACGGACATTAAAATCCTCTTCCTTAGTGAGGTTAGGATCATTTTGCATTTGAAGAGCTACATCAGACATTCCAATAGCAGACAACAGCTTTCCAAATTTCACTACTTTTTCTTGACGTTGTTCAACGAATTTTTCTTTGTAATTCTCCGGTACTTGGCTTATTTCAGTAGGTGGAATCCATTGGTCAAAACATTTTGGCCAATCCGGACATCCCATACCACTACCAGTGATTCGCACAAAACTACCAGCAATAACCACTAAAAAAATAAGGACTAACGCCAACCAATTAAACCGAACAAAGAGTTTAGAAAAATTCATTTCAAATATTTAGTGTGTGTCTATTTTGACTTGTTCTACAGCTTGAAGTATTTCCACCTCTACAGAACTAACCTTGTATAAGCTATCTTTTAGGGTATTGATTAAGTCAATAATAGCATATTCACTAACCAAACTGTTATCATAATCAACAACAGCCAGTTTACTTTCAAAATCCACTTCAGATTTTACAATCCCATCTAATTTCTCTAGTTCTTCATCAATAAAAGCAGCACAACCAGCCTGACAGACCATGCCTTCAATTATAAATTCAGCTTTTGCGTCAGCTAAAGCCTTATCTTCAGATTCAACAGTCGAAGTGGTGTTTTGTCCACAGCTAATAAGAACTAAAATTGATAAAACAGTTAAAAAGTTTTTGAACATAATTTCACATTTTTTTAATGGTTACAAAAATACTAACATATCTTCGCAAAAATTATTGTTTGTGTCATTTTCTAATAAAAAAGTTTTTACATGGCTTTTACTTATCCTTCTCGCATTCATTTGGGGAAGCTCCTTTATTCTGATGAAGAAAGGCTTAATTGTATTTAACGACTTAGAGGTTGCACAATTAAGAATGGGTATCGCCTGGTTAAGTCTTTTACCATTTGTTTGGAATAAGATTACCAAAATAAATAAACACCACATACTGCCCATAATCATAGTGGGACTATTTGGGAACGGAATACCTGCCTTTTTGTTTACCAAAGCACAAACCCAATTAGACAGCTCACTTGTAGGCATTCTAAATGCTTTAGTCCCCATATTCACATTTATCATCGCCGTCTTCTTGTTTAAAAACAAAGTGAAAAGAAGTCAACTTACAGGTATTATAATTGGACTTTGCGGGGCAGTGTCACTGATAGCATACGGAGGAGTGAATTTTGAAAACATGAACTATTCCTATTATGTCATTGCCGCTACACTTTGCTATGCCATAAGTTTAAATACCATCAAAAACTCACTTCAAGACATGTCAGCTATGGATATCTCTGGCTTAGCATTTTTTGTAATTGGTCCATTCTGCTTACTGGCACTCTATTTTTCAGAATTCAGTTATAAAATGCAAAATAGCGAAGGTGCAGTAACAGCTTTACTTTACATTATTTTACTATCAACCGTTGGTACTTCTGTTGCCCTTGTTGCCTTCAACGTTTTAGTGAAAAAAACCACTGCAATATTTGCTTCCTCAGTAACCTACCTCATTCCAATAGTCGCTATTTTTTGGGGCTTTATAGACGGTGAAATTATAACGTGGAACCACTTCGTGAGTATTGGTATTATTTTAGGAGGGATTCACCTAGTCAACAAAGGGTAATTTTATTTTGCAAGTTGTTGATTAATTATTACATTTGCACCCCACAAAAAATAGTGGATTAAAAAAAACATTTAGGAATGTATGCAATTGTAGAAATAGCAGGGCAACAATTCAAAGTTGAAAAAGACCAACAAATCTTTGTTCATCGTCTAGATAACGAAGAAGGTTCTAAAGTTGAATTCGATAAAGTTTTATTGATTGACAATGGCGGAAAAGTAAACGTTGGCGCCCCGGCTATCAGTGGTGCAAAAGTAACTGCAAAAGTGCTTGGCCACATGAAAGGTGACAAGGTAGTTGTCTTCAAAAAGAAAAGAAGAAAAGGATATAAAGTGAAAAATGGTCACAGACAATCGTTTTCTCAAATAGAAATTCAAAGCATTGTTGAAAAAGGTGCTACGGCTAAAAAAGCTGCCCCAAAAGCAGAAGCTAAGCCAGTAGCAAAAAAGGCAACAGCAGCTAAAACTACTGCCAAAAAAGATGCAGCTCCTAAAAAAGCAGCGGCAGCAAAGCCAAAAGCAGCAGCCAAAAAGCCTGCCGATAAAAAAGCAACAACTGCTAAGAAGACAGCAGCTAAAAAAACTGACAAATAGTTTAACAACATAAAAATTAAATACTATGGCTCATAAGAAAGGTGCAGGAAGTAGTAAAAACGGTAGAGAATCAGAAAGTAAACGACTTGGCGTGAAGATATTCGGTGGTCAAGGTGCTATTGCTGGAAACATTATCGTAAGACAAAGAGGAACTAAACATCATCCAGGTGAAAATGTTGGTATTGGTAAAGACCATACGCTTTTCGCATTAACCGATGGAATTGTTCAGTTTACTAAAAAAACTAACAATCGTTCATACGTATCCGTAGACCCTATAAACTAAAAGGTAGCGTATTAATAAAATAGTTAAACTCCCTGCTTTTTAAGTTAGGGAGTTTTTTTTGATTAAGAATGTTATTTTTGTAATTCTAGAAACACAAGCATGTTACAAATCAACTACATAAGAGAGCATAAGGCAGAAGCATTAGAACGCTTAAAGAAAAGAAACATTGACGTAGACAAACTCTTAAATGAAATCATCGAGAAAGATGATCTAAGAAAAGATACGCAAAGCAAACTTGACAATGTTCTATCTCAGTCCAATCAAATTGCCAAAGAGATTGGCCAATACTTCAAAAATGGCGAAAAAGAAAAAGCCGAAGAAGCTAAACTAAAAACAGTTGAGCTAAAACAAAGCAGTAAATCCTTAACCGAATTACTGAATAAAGTCAGCGACGAACTCACCGATTTACTAACTCAAATACCTAATGTACCCCACGAAAGTGTTCCTTCTGGTAATTCTGCGAACGATAATGAAACGGTTTCTGAAGAAGGCAATATTCCAAAATTACATGAGAAAGCTCTGCCTCACTGGGAACTCGCACAAAAATATGACCTCATAGATTTTGAACTTGGCAACAAAATATCTGGTGCAGGCTTTCCTGTTTACAAAGGAAAAGGGGCGAAACTACAACGTGCTTTAATCAATTATTTCTTAGACAAAAATACCTCTGCAGGTTATCAAGAAATACAACCGCCACACCTTGTAAACGAAGCTAGTGGATTTGGCACTGGACAACTTCCAGACAAAGAAGGACAAATGTATCACGTCACTACTGACAACCTATATTTAATACCAACTGCCGAAGTTCCTGTTACAAATATGTTTAGAGATGTCATCGTAAAAAGCGAGGATTTCCCCATAAAATATACAGCATATACCCCTTGCTTCAGAAGGGAAGCAGGTTCTTATGGAAAAGATGTAAGAGGGCTAAATCGCCTACACCAATTCGATAAAGTAGAAATTGTTCAAGTACAAAAACCTGAGCAATCCTATCAGACACTAGATAGTATGGTAGAGCACGTCACTCAAATCTTACGAGAACTTGAGTTACCGTTTAGAATACTAAAACTTTGTGGAGGAGATATGAGCTTCACCTCTGCCCTAACCTACGATATGGAAGTATATTCTGCGGCTCAAGAGCGCTGGTTGGAAGTCAGCTCCATTTCTAATTTTGAAAGCTACCAAGCAAACAGGCTTAAACTGAGATACAAAGACGAGAACAAGAAAAATGTACTTTGTCATACACTAAATGGTAGTGCTTTAGCATTACCTAGAATAGTAGCCTCATTATTAGAAAATAATCAAGATGAAAAAGGAATTAGAATACCTGAGGTATTAGTTCCTTATACTGGATTTGAATACATAAACTAATGAAATACATTTTAATACTTTTTATTGCTACACTAATTGGCTGCGGCAAGTCCGACTTTCAAAGTGAGATAAATACAGTTAATGATTTAATAAGCGAATACGATAGCTTGTTCGTTGTCGTAAAAAGCTTTGATATTTCATCGGCTAAGCCCAATCTAAAAAAATACAATGAGTCGCTAGACTATTCTAAAACTCAACTCAGTTCAGACAAAAAACCAAGTTTGAAAACGATGAAATTCATGAACGATATGAAGTTGATGAAACGTCAATTCAAAAATGCAGCAACAACTAAAAACAACTTACTCTCAAATACAGCAAGAAATCAAGAGCAACTGAATAATTTATTAAACGATATTGATAACGGTATTTTTGATAAAGAAGAACTCAATCTTATTTTAACTAGAGAGCAACAAGCCGTTAAAGAAGTATCAAACTCACTAATTCAATTTGAAGAATCTTTTACAAATGCTGAGAATGGTTTTGACAGCCTCTACCAACTTTCTAAAACTTTCCAATACGACTAAATGAAGTGGCTAGCGACTTTTTCCTTAACACTCATTTTGTGCCTACAAGCATTCACGCAGTCTAGCAGTGACTTACGCATCGCTAATAAATACGCCTACAGTGGACAATGTACTAATGCCATTGAGATGTATGAAACTTTTGAATCAAAATTAAGTCTTCAAAATTACTATACTACTTTTCTGAAATGCTTGCTTGAAGAAAAGAAATATACGGAAGCTATTTCTCTAGTCAAAAAAGCAAGAAAAAAATACCCTAATCAGATAACGTATATTTTCGATCTTGGACTTGTTTACAAAAAGAAAGGCGATAAATACCGAGCAGATAAAGAGTTTAAAAAGAGCTTGGACAACCTCAGAGCCGGAAGGACTAATGATGTTAATACCCTTGCTGCTAAATTCTCAAAAAATGGCGAAAGCGAATGGCTATATAAAGTATATGAAAAGGGGCAAGAGCTAAATCCAAATTACGAATTCGGCTTCCAACAAGCATCCTCCCTAGCAAATCTAGGTCAGACCGAGAAAATGATAGACGTTTATCTTGACCTCATTGAGAAGAAAGCAAATAACCTCAACACTGTAAAAATTAAACTACAAAACAGTTTAGGGCGAACCAAAAGCAGTAAAGATAATTATGACTTATTGCGAAAAAAACTGTTGCTAAGAGCACAAAAAACAAATAATAGTGAACTCACTGAATTATTAGTTTGGCTATACATTCAATCGAACGAATACGATGCCGCCTACATTTACACCAAAGCTCTTGACAAACGATTAAAAGAAGATGGCAGTCGCATGTTCGATTTAGCCTATGTAGCTTATGAAAACAAAGCCTATCAAAGTGCTATTAAATGCTATCAATATATTATCAATTTAGGATCAGAAAACACATATTATAAAGACGCTAAAATATCAGAACTCATTGTTGCCGGTGAAGCACTAGTAGAAACAGATTACAGCACTGAAGAACTACTAGAACTAGACAAAAATTACCAATCCGTAATTAGCGAATTAGGCGAAACAAGAGATATGGTCTATTTAATGAAAGACTATGCCAAAATAAAAGCCTTCTATTTATACGACTATCCCTCAGCAATTCAACTTCTTGAAAAATCCATTCAATTATTAGATGATGGAAAGCTACAAGCAGAATGTAAACTCATGCTAGGCGATATTCTACTCATTACCAACGAAGAATGGGATGCTATCCTACTCTACTCTCAAGTAGAAAAATCCTTCAAGGAAAACCCTATTGGTCATCAAGCCAAATACAACCGAGCCAAAGTATCTTATTACCAAGGTCAGTTTGATTGGGCACAGGCACAACTCGATGTTTTAAAAGCATCAACTACAAAGCTTATTTCAAACAACGCTATGAAGCTGTCTCTTTTCATAACAGATAATTTAGGACTTGACACCTCTGCAATGGCAATGAATATGTTTGCTAAAGCAGACCTTTTAGGTTTTCAAAATAAGCTTGATGAAAGCATGAACTTGTTAGACAGTATGCTTAGTATTTTCCCTGGCCATACCCTTACTGACGATATTATTTTCAAAAAAGCCGACATTCATATTAAGAGAAAAGAATACACTAAGGCAGCAGCCTTATATGAGAAAGTAGCTACTGATTTTTCTTATGATATCTTAGCCGATGATGCCTTATTCAGTTGGGCAGATTTACTTGAAAATAAGTTAAACGATAAAGAAAAGGCTATGGAGATTTTCGAAAAAATAGTCCTGGATTACTCAGACAGCATATTTACAACTGAAGCTAGAAAACGATTCAGAAATTTAAGAGGTGATGAAAACATTGAATTATGATACTATATAACGTAACCGTAAGTTTAGACCCTAGCATACATACCGATTGGTTAGAATGGATGAGAAATGTTCATATTCCTGAAGTGATGGCAACAGGCTATTTTGTTGAACACAAAATCTGCAAATTATTGGTTGACGACGAAATTACTTATGCCATACAATACAATTGTGAAAGCCTAGAAAAGCTCAATGAGTACCAAGAGAAACATTCTCCAGCACTACAACAAAAGCATACAGACAGATACAAAGGGAAATTTGGGGCATTCCGAACCTTATTAGAAATTATAGAATAAGATGAGTAAAGTAAGAGCAAAAAAACACCTAGGACAACACTTTCTGACCGACTTAGAAATTGCTCAAAACATAGCTCACAGCTTAGACACAAGCCGCCACAACTCTATATTAGAAGTAGGTCCAGGTATGGGCGTACTCACAAAATATCTATTAAACCTTGATTCGGAAGTTTTTGTAATTGAGATAGACAAAGAGTCTGTACGTTACCTCAAAAACCACTTTCCAAAACTGGAAAATCATATCATAGAAGGCAATTTTTTACAACTGCCCATCGAAGAAATCTTTAAAGATAAAGTCGGAATTATTGGCAACTTCCCCTATAATATATCCTCTCAAATACTTTTCAAAGCTGTCGACCATAAAAACACCATTTCAGAAATTGTAGGTATGTTTCAAAAAGAAGTTGCCGAGAGAGTGGCCTCAGCACCAGGCAAAAAAGCATACGGAATAATTAGCGTTTTACTACAATGCTATTACGATATTGAATACTTGTTTACGGTCAATGAAGACGTCTTTGACCCGCCTCCAAAAGTAAAGTCTGCCGTCATTAGACTTAGAAGAAACCAAAGAGAAGACCTTCCCTGTGATGAAAAAAAATTCATCAGAACAGTAAAGACAGCTTTCTCGATGAGAAGAAAGACTTTGAGAAATGCTTTGAAAAGTCTTAACTTGGTGGACGAAATAAAAGCAAAAAAATTCCTTGATTTAAGAGCCGAACAACTTAGTGTGGAAGATTTTTTTGAACTAACAGATTGCTTTGAATGATGAAGTTTGACCTGACAAAAGACTATTTAAGTGAGCTAAACGCCCTTATTGATAATAAAGATTCGAAGTCTGTTTTGTCATTCATCGAAGACTGTCACCCTGCCGATATTGCTGAAATTCTTGATCAATTAGACTTCGAAAATGCCAGTATCCTTTTTGAACTTTTAGAGGACGAAATTGCGGCAGATGTACTGGTAGAACTAGAAGATGACCTTCGGGAGAAATTACTAAAAATACATTCCCCAAAAGAAATTGCAGAAGAGTTTGTCGATAATCTTGATTCTGATGACGCTGCTGATATTATTTCTGAACTTCCTGAAAACAAAAAGCAAGAAGTACTATCACATATTGAAGACCTAGAACACGCCAGTGACATTGTAGACTTATTAAACTACGATGAAGATACTGCCGGCGGACTGATGGCAAAAGAACTTATTCAAGTCAATAGTAATTGGTCGGTAATGCGTTGCGTAAAAGAAATGCGTAAACAAGCCGAAGACCTCGACTTTGTATACACTATTTATGTAGTAGATGACAACAACATACTGCTAGGAACATTATCCCTTAAAAAGCTATTACTCACGGATTCCAAAGCCGTAATTTCTGAGATAATGAAAGAAGACATCATTAAAGTTGATGCCACATTAAGCCAAGAAGAAGTTGCCTATACCATGAACAAATATGACCTTATTGTATTGCCAGTTGTTAATGATAAAGGTCAGCTTTTAGGTCGTATTACCGGTGATGACGTAATGGACGTGATGAAGGAAGAGGCCGAAAAAGATTATCAAATGGCATCTGGTATCTCAGAAGATGTAGAGTCAAGCGATAGCGTTTGGGAAATTACTAGAGCCCGATTACCTTGGCTACTCATAGGAATGGTAGGCGGGCTATTTGGAGCAAAAGTCATTGGCATTTTTGATATCGAAAAGAATTACGAAATGGCATTTTTCATTCCGCTAATTGCAGCAATGGGTGGAAACGTAGGTGTACAATCCGCCGCTATTGTTGTACAAAGTTTAGCTAGTGGTACTACCACACTTGGAAATATTTCTCAACGGCTGATTAAAGAATTAGGCGTGGCACTAGTAAATGGTATTATTTGCTCGACCATTATTTTGTGTTCATCGTACCTCTTAGGCTATGGGTTTGACCTAAGTTTAACCGTAAGTATTGCTCTATTATCCGTAATTATTTTTGCTGCACTCTTCGGCACATTTATTCCCCTAACGCTTAATAAATACAAGATTGACCCTGCACTAGCAACTGGTCCATTTATTACCACAGTAAATGACGTTCTAGGACTACTCATATATTTCCTTATTGGTCAGCTTATATTATCCATATGAAAAAAGTTCTTTTTGTTGACACCGTTCATCCCATGCTTTGGGAAGAATTAGAAAAAGAAGGATTCCACTGTATTGAAGCCTACGACTTAAGTAAAGAAGAAGTAAAAGCCATCAGTTCGGACACATATGGGATAGTTATTCGCTCACGATTTAAGATTGACGCTCCTTTTTTAGATGCTTGCCAAGAATTACGTTTTATAGCTCGTGCAGGTTCAGGCATGGAAAATATTGACGAAGAATTTGCAACATCAAAAGGTATTGCTTGTTTAAATGCTCCAGAAGGAAACCGACAAGCCGTTGCCGAACATGCTTTGGGCATGCTGCTTAGTCTGTTCAATACTCTTAATACTGCCGACCTTGAAGTAAGACAGGGACTTTGGAAAAGAGAAGAAAACAGAGGCATAGAACTTAATGGAAAAACCGTGGGCATTATCGGCTATGGACACAACGGCTCAGCCTTTGCTGACGTTCTAGGCGGCTTTGGAGTTAAACTACTAGCTTACGATAAATACAAAAGCAACTATTCCGAAAAAGCTGTTGAAAGTGATATGCAGACTATATTTAATGAAGCCGATATCCTTAGCTTACACATCCCACTAACAGACGAAACCCATCACTTGGTCAATGATGAATTTGTACAGCGATTCAAGAAGCCCTTTTACCTCATCAATACCTCAAGAGGGCAATGTGTAAAAACTGCCGACCTCTTAGATGCTGTGCAAGGCGGTAAAATTTTAGGAGCTTGTTTGGATGTTTTGGAAGATGAAAAAGCATCCTTCGAGAAGCTAGAAAACTCCGTTGATTTTCAGCGACTTATTCAGTCAAAGAAGGTCATCCTCTCTCCTCATGTTGCCGGTTGGACGAAAGAAAGCAAATTGAAACTAGCACAAGTGCTTCTTGAAAAAATAAAATCCATAAAATAGAAAAACCACCGAAAGAAAATATTTTCCTCCAGTGGCTTTTTCATTTTTATTATGTTTTTCTAGTATTTATTGTACAATGAATCTTTCTGCTCTTCGTAGTTGATTGTCAGACTTTATATTCAAGAAATATATTCCTTTTGCTAAAGAATTCATTTCAAAAACATTCACAAAAGACTCATTTAATGGTTCAAACTGTTTAACAAACACCTGTTTACCGATAGAGTTAACTATTTCAACACTAAATTTTTCATCAGAGAAATCATCAAAAATCAATGTAAATACACCATTATTAGGGTTAGGGAAAATCTGAAGTTTCTCTAACGAATTTTCATCTTCTAAAGATGTACAATCTTTATTTTTGAGCCTAACTGTATCAATTGCAGTACAACCGTCAGAATCAGTCACTTTCAACCAATAATCTCCAACTTGATTAACTGATATATAATTAAAAGAGCCCCCCTGAGACCATTTGCATGAATTATAATTATTCGCTACATAAAATGTATGATAATCACCTTCGCAAACGATAACATCTGGTCCCAAATCTAATGAAGGACCGTTAAAAGTGACAACTATAGTATCGAAAGCTTCACAACCATAATTATCAGTAACAATTAGAGAATAAATTCCTTCTTGATTTACGTTAGTAGTTTGAGTAGTATCAGAATTTGACCATAGATATGTGCTAAAACTTTCAGTACTTGAAAGAGTCAACGAAGAATAATTACAAGTTGAAATATCAGAGCCTAAATCTAGAGTAGGATTGGACTGTATGATTTCAATGGAATCAGAAGCAGTACAACCCAAACTGTCTGTGACAGTAACATTATAAGTCCCTGTTTGATAAACGGCTTTACTTTGTAAGGTGTCTGAAGTTGACCATGCATAAGACGAATAGTTAGAGGTGGCATCCAAAGTTATAGTGTCGTTAGCACCACAAAGGGCTGTAACGCTAGGACCTAAATCAATAGTTGATGCAGATTGAAACACCTGAACTGTATCGGAATCCATACACCCTAAGCTATCGACTACTGAAACTATATACTCTCCCACTTGTGTAATAGTTGCGCTTTGTAGAGTATCACCATTTGACCAAGCGTAAGAAGTAAAACTTGAAACGCTAAGAACAATAGAGTCATGACCACAAATATTCAAATCCGCTCCTAAGTTAACTTGTGGAATTGAATGGAAAATAGAAATTGTGTCTGAAGTAACACAACCAAGACTATCGCTAACAACCACTGAATAAATTCCCCCTTGAGTAACATTTTTAATCTGAACACTATCACCAGAAGACCATGCATAAGATGAGAAATTTGCTGTTGCATCTAATAAAATAGTATCAGCTCCACAAAGAATTAAATCAGAACCTAGGCTTAAAGTCGGATTAGAAACACTAACATTTATGTAAGCTGTATCTGAAAAACAGGAATTAGAAGCTATAATTGAATAAGTAGTTGATGATAAGGGCGCAACCGAAATGGAAGAAGTTGTATCTCCAGAACTCCATATATAATTAGAGGCGTTTGTAAAGCTTGGCGATAATAAAACAGTATCTCCATAGCAAATATTGGTGTCGGAAGCCACTATATCAATGAAATTTACAATTGTACTCAAGCTATCGTTTGTAGAATTAGAATCCCTTCCAAGAGTACACCAAGAGTTAATAGTATAATCACCATTAGCATTTGTAAAATCCTCTGATGCCATAAAACTATAATGAATAGTATCCAATGGCATAAGTGTATCTGAAACTATTTCGCTAATAGTCGCACCACAATTAATCGAATAATTCACTGAGAAGTTGCTGAATGGGATACTACCAACATTAGTTAAAACTAATCTAGTATTTACAGGGTTCAATGCCTCACATACAGAATCTAAAACTAATTCTAAAAGCTCCAAGTCTGGTGAGCAAAAGCTCTGCCCTATACTTAAAGTATTTCTTGTGCTAGGCAAAGATGTTACCCAAGTAAATGAGAAATAATCTTCTCCAAAGCCAAGAAGTTGCATAGATGTATTGATAGGAGTAGTAGAAGATTCACTAACACCAATATCCACTGCAATATCAGATTTAAATAATCCATTTTTA
>Ga0233432_10001805_pt1 | contig 20408 bp, 17 predicted proteins | sample SI_122_August201_6_FD_179870 | JGI IMG/M metagenome (GOLD analysis project Ga0233432, IMG submission 179870) | Seawater microbial communities from Saanich Inlet, British Columbia, Canada - SI_122_August2016_10_MG | ecosystem: Environmental > Aquatic > Marine > Inlet | place: Canada: British... | reverse complement strand
CGGCTGACTTGGGAGTCTCTGCTTGAGCAACAGAGGCGGGAGTTGGAGGAGTACGAGCGCGAAGACGAGCTGCTGAAGATGGAGGTGGGATACCGCGCGGAGGACGGAAGCAGGACGGAGTGTATGGTACACATGCCAGACGCGGCGGATGGCACGGTGCCTACGTGGAAGGATGGGGGCGTGGAGAGGGTTCGCTTTGGTGGCATGGACACCAAGGAGATGTGGACGCATGCTAGGGAGCGGTTGATCCACGGGGATGGGTCCCCGGTCTTTGACAAGTGGTACGTGCACCCAGAGGCTGCAGCCATTTTCAGGGCGCTGTTGCAGCATAAGCTGCAGAAGGTTTGGACCGCGCAAGAAGCGGTGTTGGCAGAGCAGAAGACGAGCGACGAAGCTTTCATGGCAGAGTTTCAGAGGGAGTGTAAAGAGCTTCCTTCTATGGATTAATAAAGACAAAAAGAGTGAACAACCTGCCGTGTCTGCCTACGCCCCAGAAAAGATGGCACGTGAAAAGACTTAGGAGATTTTCGAAGACGAGGGGACCATCGCGGCCACAACAATGGGGATAAACTCAATGGACTGGTTATCCCTGTTCCACTGCATGGTCTCCAAATGCTTCAAGTACGACTCGTCACAGCGAACAAAGTCTGCGTTGGAGAGGTCTGGGTTCTCAACGATGCGTCCCTTGATGTCGTACCAAATGACGTTGGGGGAGCTCTTGATCGACACGACGTTTCGTTCCTTGGCGATGAACTCTTTCGTGTTGTGGTCGCTGGGGACCTGGAACGTGTTGACGGGGAAGCAACCGCATATCTTCTGGTGGCCGAACATGCCCCCAAACGACGTGCGCAGCGTGGAGGTTGTGCGGGTGGCCCCCTGGAATATCCACACCCCCTCGGCGGGGTGCATGTTGTGGATGATACCGTTTTGAATGTCAGTAGTATCACAGCAGTTGTTGTAGACGGCAATCTTTCCATTCTGTAGGCGTTGTATGTCGTGGTACAGGGTCTCTGTCACAGGGGACGCCATGAGAACCGACGAGTCGTAGTTGTTGCTGTCCGACGTGCAGGGGATCTTCAAGTCGAACGCCTTGGCGGTTTTCGCGAGGATGCCGCAGCGGTTGCGTCGACAGGCGCGCCGCAGCCACCAGGACTCGTCGCTGACCAGCAACTCCTCGACCGTGGCGTTCCCGGCGATATCCTTGACCATGTTGCTGTACTGGTCGCAGGCCTTGCGGCACCCACCCCCGCACACGATAAACAGCTTGTGTTCCCGGACATCGGCGTCCTTGCCACGCACGTAGGCGTGGTAGATCCCGACAAACGACGGAACGTCGTACGCCCAGGCCTTGCAGTCGCGCCCCTCGCTCTGGTGTTGGAGACTGTGGACCCCGTAGTGGCCCTCGCGGTCGTGCGACCGTTCACCAGCAGCGCCGGGGTTTCGAACGTGCGGTTCGTATGTAGCGTCCACGTTGATCGGGATGCAGTCAAACGTGGCGGTCTCGAGCGAGACCTGTCGCTCGCGGATCTCCTGTAACACACCACACAAGGTCTCTCGACAGGCCTGCACGTCTGACAAGAGTCGGATGGCGTGCGGGTGTATGCCGGTAGACGCGTCGTGGCACTCCACGCACGAGTACCCGTGGAACATCTGCTGCGTGAGCGGCAGCACTGCCACGTCAGAGAGGGGGTTGCTCCCGTAGCGGAAGCCGTGGATGTTGCCCACGTCATCCGTGTGGTGGTTTGGCATTACGAGGAAGCTTCCGGTGTCGTCACCGTGCAGCAGCGAGGTGTAGGTCTGCATCTCGTCGCGGGACACCGACCCAAGCGCGAACCGTGTGTCGATGCGCATCTGCGCGAACTGGGTCGATTGTACCAGTGGATCAGACAACTCTCCGGTGTTGTACATTGTGTTGCTCGGTTGTTGTTGTTGTGATTGTGGTTGTTGTGGTTGTGGTTGTTGCGATCTAAAGTACGGATGTCGAACACTAGTCGCCTGATACTGCATGGCAATACTGGTCCAATCCTCCTGCTACAGGTGCTTCTGGACCGGTTGTAGTAGTGAAATGGTCTTGCACGGATATACAACCCGGGCACGCTTGCGACACATTCACAGACGATAAAGTTGTCGCTTCTACCTTGAACTTTGCAAACCAGCAGTTGTGGCATAGCACGTGCAAGGGCTCGTTGTCGAAACACGGATGCTGCCTCTTCCATGGAATGTCACGAGAAGTGCATTCCCGCGCACAGTCCTGGACCCTGTGAAAAAGATCCCTCGTAAAAAACTTGCAGCTGGTCGGTACCAGCAACAAACGCGTGCTTTCTGTACAAAGCGCGCACGCACGCAGTCTCGCACATATTGTTTGTGTTGCTGGCATTGTCGCGGCGGTTACTAAAAACACAACCCAAATACAGCCCCAGCTGTAACTACTACTACTACGCGGGCCGTCGCCGTATATACCAGACAGACGCCAAGAATTTGATTTGATATTTATTAATCACATTGTCTCTCTCAATAGACACCAATTGTCTCGCTCTCGAGACCGGTGTCAGACAGGGGACCGGGAGGATATACACTAGACGTATCATCCGAAGCAGGACGCACAATATCCTGTTTAACCTTATGCGAAGCAGTCAAAAGGAATGGATCCATTTCCCGTGGCTCGACAGACAACGTCATGCCCTGGCTCACAAATGTAGACAGGAACAGGTAAAGCCTGGCAACGCCACCAACGATGTAAGAAAACTCAACGATGTAAAACACCGTGAAGCAGATCTCAAACACAACAACGAGTAGCACGAACACATAGTTTATCCACGGAAACGGCCTACAGGTGGTGGGGATGGGCGTCACCCCCCGCGACAACTCTTCCGCGATGTCGCACGAGTGCGCCTTTTCCTGTCCGTACACAATCTGCTTGACATGTTTTCTCAAAAAGAAGACATGATCCCAGTTACTGTAACCGTCCTGCTGATCCACGGCATCTTCGATCATGTCGATGACAACGTTGTCCGTAGATCCCACCACAGTCAAGGCAAATGAACTCACCGTGCCCACGAGACCGTACATGTTCGACGAGGGTACACACTGTTTCCAGTCGGACTGCTGATGTTTCAAACAATTCTCGACGAAAAGTATGACCTCGTTCGTATCGGGTTCCCAGACACCCTTGTTCCCAACAAAGGAAAAGGGTAACATGGCGATGCAAACCGCCACAATGCATAAAGTTGTATGCATCTGCTTCCTCCCCGCTTGCGGGGCCCATACTTGGATGGACAGTGCAAAACCGCAGAAAAGGATCACCTGCAACATGCATAGCACGCGCCACTCGCCGTCAATCAAGAACTCCCAGGACTGCTGCAGCGTGGTCGACACGCTGTGCAACAGCAGGTAGCACATGATCAAGCTGACCATGGTGCAGACTGCTGTGACCGCATGCGAAATCTCCTTCACTGAAACAGCTGCGCCTTGCGTCATGATCGCCGTCTGAGTCACGGTATTGTTCAGTACCAGGGTCGCAAGTTCGTGAAAACTTCCCGGTACAGCCAGCATAAAGGGGGGGGTAGGTCGTTACAACGACAACCCACCCCTACACATTGTAGGATGATATAGTTTATATACTATTGGTACGGAAGACATATGGTGGATTGTAACTCTACCACGTTCTGACACACACACGAATGATTTTTGAAATTTATTAAACACATCATGGACTACATGGTAGCTGCTGTGATATACGTCCCGGTCAACCAAAGGCTACGGACAACGTACACCACAGACACCACGATAAACACGTAGCATGCAATGGTCACACGCCGCATGCCATCCAACAAGAGTGTAGACCTGTGCGAATTCACAAAACATACGACATTAGCGTAGAAAAAGAAACCGCAAAACCAGTCGAATGGCGACCCAAAGCATTTCTGCAATACTAACGCCATGTTCTTGATGAATGTACCGAAAGAACGGCTGTAACTCGCCAGAATAGTCTCGAAAGGACTATCGTTCAGATCAACGTCGAAGTACCGTTGAATGAATGGGTACATAACCTGGCAGATTTGTTTCTTGCAGTAGAGAAAATGCAGGAACAAGAACCAGCAGAACACACACGTCACCATCCACCGCTTCACGTCGTCTCTCCAGGTAGGGGGAACGTTTAAGTGCCGACAGCCACACTCGCAGACGTCCGCCGGTGGTGCAGACGAAACCACACACTTCGCGGTTCTCCTCACGGGTTTCCTCATGGGTTCGCCGCGCCCGGTGTTCGCCCCCCCGAAGGGGGTTGCAAGCTTGGCGTGCAGCCAGATCCAGACGCAGCTCCAAACCCCGTTCCAGGTCCACCCGCTGACGCGTTCTTCTTCCCGTGTGGGAGTCCGTGCGGGAGCCGGTTGCTGTATCCGAACTTTGTGGTCCTGTACAGTAGGGGTGGTAATCGTTTTGTGCCTAGGTCCCACTTTAGAGTGGCCTAGCATTGGAACTCCCATGACGAACGTGGGGCCCAGTGTATGTGTGTGTACACACACACAGACACTGGGCTGATCAAGCGAGCACCGAGGGGTTTATATACTACGATATACAAAAAAAAATAACCAGATATTTTATCCGATAGTTCGTACTGGATTCGAACCAGTGTAAATGGTTGATAAGACCATCATCCTGACCACTAGATGAACGAACCGATATTGTTTTGAGCGAGCCCGGGTTCGAACCGGCAACCTCCTGATTGGAGAACGGGTGTAGTAACCACTGAACTAGAATTGACCCATCGAGGTGGTGTGTGTGTGCATCGCTCACGGGTAACAGCACATGGAAACTAAACATACAAAGGAGATAAGAAATGCGCGGGGTATTTACAATTTACAAGAGACCAAAAAAACAGCGACCACTGGGGAGATTGTGTATGATGTGGGACTTGCAACCCGAAAACGACCCCGTCGCAAAAAAACGCGACTGTGCCGACGACGAGTGTTACTACACAGTGCTCATCTTTCGGAGAAACGACGAAGAGAGTAACGTGCTACTGAGAAACACGCCGGTCGACGTTGTCGGTGTGGAGATGATGCTCATCACACCGCAGCTGTACAGGAAGACAGAGGGCGTGTCCTCCGTGCGCACGATTGCGCAACAGGAACTCGACTGCCAGGTGTATTACTCTGACATTGCGTCGACGTTTCGGTCAACCCACGCCAACAAGCGCAACTACAAGGAAACACACCACAATGCACTCTGCATCAAGGTCTCCAAGGACGAACACCTCACGCTACAGCAATACCTTGTGAAGCTCGTCTCGCACCACATCCCGTACTGCACCGCGTCGCTACCACTCATGGTCGTACCAAGAGTCTTTCAGCGGCTCTGTTCCGACGTCCCTAGCGAGGAACCCGGCGCCTTCAGTACACTGACGTCCACCCAGGCGGTGCTGTTTGCGCTGCGGAATTGCATGGAACGCGACCGCAGTGTTACGAGCAATTTGCTCGCCCTACACAGCCGGTTCGTGTCACCGCAGCAGCTGTACAACACCGTGGAACTGTACGCGCGAAAGGTCACCGTCATGCCACTGAATATTGCACAAGTGCAGTGGCGCTCCAAGGGCAAGTAAGTGATATTTTTTATTATTGAAAACACAATTACACGCATCGATCACGCGATACAGGGAGAGATTCGGAAGCGGGAGGGGTCCCTGGTAGACTATTGTAATCAGACGATATCTTCACCTCCTTGTGTTGTGATTTCATAATCGTGTACTTTTGAAATCGTCGCAATAGTGCCTCGGTAGTGATCTCACATGGAAACGAAAAGAGGCCAAGTTTCGTGTATGCTTCTGCACACATTCGTAGGAACCGTTGAATGTCCGCGGGTTCCGATACTTGCAGAAGCTTTGAATCACTGCTAGTTCGTCGAAATTCGTCGAGGGGTGGTGTCATGGAACCGACATGTGCTACGCACATCCTTCATATAAATAACATACACACAGTCCTTAAGTAAGCACACAGTGGTAAATCACTCTTCACTTGTCCAAGGAGACGCACCTCCACAACTCGGGCAGTGTAACAGTGCCTGCTTTGCGTCCCGCAAAGATTCCGCTCGCGCGTATGTGAAGCCGTGTAGTTCTTTTTTGTACTTCTGGTAGTGGTGTGGCAAGTTTTGCTTCCACGTTTCCAGTAAAACTTCGTTGTGTTCCGCATCCGCGAGCGACTCGGAAAAAGGTTCACATGCAAACTGTTGCGGGGTCGGCTCGGTGCCCAATACGCTAGGATCCCATGGATGTGAGAAGCACTGAATACACACGGAATGTTTCTCACTGCACTGCATTTGTACATGTGTGCCGTTTTTCTGTTTATTGCATAGTGGGCACTGGCGCATACCATACACAAAGACCAACTCCCCCCTGAAATGTGCGGTACACGTCATGCAGACACCGTTGTTACAGTCAAGTATCCACTGTGGTTGCAGTCCGTACTCCCTGCAGACCGGGTGGTTCAGGCATGGTTGTAAAGAGCACCTGACCTCGTTAGGACATGACCCTCCCCCCCCTCGGATGCAAGAACCCCTGCAGGAGGAAGTGTCTGACATATCATCGGTGTGCATTGACACACGGGAGGTTAATTGAGACCCACCGCGCCGGGTACATCACTTGCTAGCATGCTTATGTGTTTGAATGCATTTTTATTTTGACACTCACACACTCGCTCACACCTGGCTACCCAAAATCCTTCACCCACCCTCCTACTCTGGCACCCGCAGTCCGTCCAAGGTCTTGTTGCCGAGAATCTTCATCATCACAGACGAAGAGCTGTGTGCCACCACTTCACCAGCACCGTCGTGGGACTTCTGTAGGACACCAACAACGTCCTCCAACGTGCACTGCGACGTTCCACTCACAAGGACCACCCCCTCCACATCACAACCTTCGACTGGGATACCATTGAAAAACTCCTCGTCGAAGTCGTCCTCCATGCGCCAGAAGACAATGGTGGGGAACCCCTGTGTGAACCCAGCCGCGTGCATCCGGTCATGCATCTTCCGGTACGGCAGCCTGCGATCCATGTACCAGTAGGAGTGCATAGTACCGACTGGGTCGGGGAGGGAGCGGTCGCTGAAGAACACCAGGGTCCATGTCGCAAAGTCCTCAGGGGTCACCCCCTGCTCCTTTGCGCGCTCCATAACCTTGTCAAGCGCGTCGTAAGAGGTCGCCCTGCCCGGTGCCTCAAACTTGCCGGCCCAACCCCCCAGCTCTACCGGCTTCAATAAGTGGAGACGGCGCTGCTCGCGGTTGTACCCCCCCTTGTACCGGGCGATGGGCTCCACGGCAGTTGTCAAGTCGCGCACTTGCTCAACTACTACCCCCCCGACGTCCACGATCTCGGCGACAGTCTCCCCCGTCATGACCACCTTACTGGCAAACGCGCCCCCGGAAGTGGTGCTGTTGGCAATCAGAGTCGCCATCGCCGCGGTGTTGGCCATGTACTCCAGGCTCATGTCGTCCACGATGGCGACGACCGTTCCACAGTTGGGCGTGCTCATTTCACTGGAGCCCACCGCAACGGCACGCTGCATCTGCTGCTCCAGGCCTTGCCACTGGCGGTTCGAAAGGTCCTTCTTCTGCTTGGCGCTCTCGTCGCCATCGAACTCGTGAAAGGTACCGCTACACCTCAGGCGATACAGCTCGAGCTTCCCCTTGTCAAGATACATGCTCGCGGCCAGGGCGCCCGAGAGAACCCCCTCGGGTACGAGGTGGCGCACGTGGATCTTGCTTTGGGGGGCGGCAATGAAGGCGGCGAAGCGCTCCTTGTCGTGCTTGATGAAGGACTCCCGCAGCCACTCCATCGCGGTGCTGCTGACGCGACTGTAGTCCACCAACGCCCACTCGCGCCGCGCCGTGAAGGACTCCGGGACGCACGCAGACCGCCGCAGCGGAGAAAGAACGTCGTGGTGGTACTTGAAGCGGATCGTGTCCGTCCACATGGCCTCCGTCACGTGCTCCACGCTGCTCAAGCCCTCGACCCAGCCGAGGCGCACAGCCAAGTTCTCTGCGATGACACGGCCCATCCCCAGCGCCTTGTCGTGGTTGTGCTTCAGTGAAGGCGCCCACTTTGCGAAAAGGCCACCAAACGGCTCCCCTTGCTCAAGCGCATGCAGCTCGGAGAGCAGCCCCTCGACAAACATCGACGCAACCCGTTGGAAGAGAGGGTTCTGCTTGAAGATCTTGACGTACTCGCGCTCGTGAAACGCCTGCAGCCGCCTCTTCTCGGTCCTCGCGGCCGCGGTCGCCGCCTTCTGCTTCCGCTGGAGGAAGGCGTCGAACTTGGCCACCATCTCGGGGTCCCGCCACTGCTTGCGCTTCTCCAGCCTGGACGGAGTGACCTTGGGCAAGCGGCCTCCCTCGAGTCCCACTAAGTCCCGCAGCCTCGTCAGGTCGCTCCGCGTCCACGGACGGCCGCAGTAGTAGTTGTTGTAGTATGACAGGTAGTGCGCCTCCGCCGCCCGCATGCACGCCCACGTGTCCATGGCGTTCGCGATTCCTTCGCGGTTGTAAAACTCCTCGTACATCGCCTCATATCTCTCCTCGTACGTGTACACGTGCAGCAAACTGTCTGACCGAAACAACCACATCAACACGAGGTCATCCACAATGTCACCTCCGAGAGAACGGAAGCACTCCCAGTTGTAGTTGCTCTCGGCAGTCACGACGTCCTGCAAAGATTCGCTCCCCTGCCACTTCAGCACCGACTGCAACCCGCGCGCAAAGTCCCGCTTGAAGAATGCCGCGTTGTAGACGCGCACCTTCGCCGTCTTCCACTCTGCCACCGCCTCCATGGCCGCCGATGTGGCTGTGGTAAGAGACGTTTCCTGTTCAGCAACCCAAGCCGCCTCCACCTCCTTGCTGTCGGCACCATACGCCGTGAAGCTCCCGTAGACCACCTTCCCTTGTGTGGTCTCGGCATTTGCATCCCCCTCCTCCACGTTGAGCGTTGTGTCCGGGTACATCGTGACGATAGTACGATCCTCGTAACCGTAGTAGTAGTACGACTCCTCGTCATTGTCCTCATCGCTCTCGTAAGGATCGTCGGCGCCACTCTTACCCTTGTTGGTCAGGTTGCCTCCGATGTTGGTGTACACCTCCTCGGCGCACTCACGGAACCTGTGGAGCATCTTATCGACTGAAGAAATCCTGTCCTCTACACTCTTCTCTTGAAAGACCCCCCCGACACTGTCCTCGACAGTGTAGATACGGCGCTTCTGCTTGCTGTTTTTCGCGAGCCATCTCCCCCCCCCAACGTTACACTCCTCATGGAGCTCCTGTTGCAACAGCCGCGACATCAACTCCGCGAAGGACCCCCGGCGGCTCCCGTAGAACTTGTCATCGTTCAACTCCAAGAAAAGGAGCTTCAACTCCTCCAACTTCTGTAGAAGGAGCTTGTACCGCCCCTCATACTTCACAACCCAGATGTCGTCGAGGTTCTCGCCGAGCTCATTCGCAAACTCCTGGCGCCTCCCCTGCTTCATGTCAAAGTTGTCGTACGTACGAAGGTTGAAAAACTCTCGCATCCACGCCAAGTCCCCCTTCTTGCTGTACAGGTGCCGCTGGTATGCCGCGTCCAGTCCCCACAACTCGTCCCCCTTCTCCACAAGACAGAACTTCACTGTCTCCAGGGCTTCCTTCAGAGAGATCTTGCTCGCCACCGCCTCGATGTTGTCCACCACAACTTGCTTGTCTTGTGCGTACAGCCACCGCATGCAGAACCGGAAGAGCCACCTGTAAACACAAACATGCACCTTGTCAGACTTCCTTGTACGGATCATCATGACCACTAGGCTTCCTTCATGGATACATGGGTCTTGTTGTTACCTTTCCTTGCGTCCACTTCCCACGTAGAAAACCAGGCGCAACGTCTGTTCCTTGTCCTCTCTCCAGCATGCCTCCATCACGTTCGCCACCTCCCTCTCGTCAACCTCCCCCCTCTGGTCCCGATCCCACAGCCCCACCGCCGCTTCCTGGAAGCTAGAAGTCATGTTTTTTCTTCAGGTTTCCGTGTCACGATTCTGTCTGTGTTTGATGAAAAGGTCTGAGAGAATCGAATCGGGTTAAGTGGGCAACTCCCCCCCAAGGGGGGAAACCCGTCACAAATCCGAAACCCGTCACAAATCCGAAACCCGTCACAAATCCGAAACCCGTCACAAATCCGAAACCCGTCACGAAAACGAAAATGGCATGTTTTCACTTGAAAGACAAGAACCTGCATGATGAGTCGAGGAAGTTCACTTCGTCTAGGAGTAATTCAAGGGGGGGTGACGTGGGCTCTTCCAAGACAAAAACAACTGAAAGCAACAACTGCATATCGACGAGGGAAGATAGAGAGGGTGAAGAGTGCCATTCCCCAAGAGAGAAGAGGTCCTCCAGGATACAATGCACGGTACAAAGGGAAAGAAATGAGACGGAACATGTAAAGAAATGAGAACATGGGACGTATCGGGTCTGCAACAGACGGCCGTCGATCGATCGGTGTGAAGACACAAAGTTCTCGATTAACGACAGTGAATCCCGGTACGAAATATTTGAACGGACAGACCCGAACGCGGTAGGATGTGGAGGCGAGACCAGAAAAACCGAATCGGTGTCTGAAAAGGAGAGGAAATAGAACATATCAAACAGTTCAAATATGTAGTGGTGTACGTTCGTCGGTGAAACAGAGGACCACGTGTGTGCAACACTGAACCGTGGCGGGGCAGCCCCTCCGTCGTCAAGTTCCATACATACATACTGTATATCGAGCTCTCGTGCGTGTCGAACTAATAAATGCGAGTTTATGCTTCGTACCAGTGAGTTGCGCATGTCAGGCACAGATAGAGAAGCGGGGCAACAAGACGCAGCTGCGCTGGGGCAAAAATTCTTACCCGAGTGTAAATTGTAGGAAAAGAAATGCATATTTCGCCTTTTTAGGATAGAATACACCCATCGAATAACTGCAACCCGGAGCACTGCGGCAGCCTTTGCATGGTGTATCTCGGGACGTTGCAATACCATGTATCCATTCACCCGTACAATGGTAAATTGTCCTTTTTGTAAAAAAACTTTCTTTTATGTTTTGAACACACGTATCACCCAGATACAGACAGTAAACCCATCCATGCATACAGAATAAGATGACCATCAACCGCGGGTGGATCGATATATTCAAACAGATCTCGCGCAGGTCGTTCACCAGGTACGTGCCGAATGAGTACCAAGTGGAGACGGTTTTCATTGACGGGCAGCTGAAGCTACAGCGCCCGGGAGACATCAACACGTGGCAGAAATGGCTGCAGATCCAGTTTACGAGCAACATTCGGCGGTACATCGACAACGGGGTCAAGACGATTGTGCTCGCGTTTGACGACCACAACTACTCCCCAGCGGCCAAGGCCCCGACACAGCAGAAGAGGAAGTCCCGCGTGGTGGCCATTGACTGGCACGAGCGCGCGCCGCTGCCGCCGACGATCCCCGCCGAGTACGAACGGCTGCTCTTCAACCGCACCTTCAAGCGCAGCGTCATCTCGTTTGTCATTGAAAAGGTGTCTGAGACGATGCAGCCGCTCCTCGGGGACGGGCAGCGCATCATCATCGACTACCGGGGCGACCCGGTGGTCCTGTCGAGTGGCAGCATCGAGGACAGCACGATCCCGATGGGGGTCGCATTGGGGGAGTCGGACGTCAAGTTTGTGCGGTACCTGCGCATGGGGACCCTGGTCATTGACGCTGTGGACTCGGACTACGTCATCATCGCGATGAACCAGGTCGAGAAGATGCAAAACAGCGCCAGCACCGGGGGGTGTGCACCGCCCCCGGACATTTTTGTTCGCCGGATTCTGATTGAGCTCGAAGACGAGAAGAGGGCTGGTCTGAAAAAGCGGAAGCAGGAGGCTGTCGACGCCGGTGTAGACGGTAGCGTGCCACAACAGCTTCGCAGGGGGCGCGAGTACGAGCATGTGCACATCAACTCGCTGACCCACGCCATGCAGAGCAAGCTACGCGAGGTGGACGCGAAGGCCCAGGGGATGAACCGCGGCCTGCAGCCGCTGGTAAACGACGTGACGCTGCTACCAAACACGATCCGTGTGCTATCATACCTCGTCGCGCTGTGCGGGTGTGATTTCACCCGGGGGATTCCCTGGTTCGGCCCGAAGACGCTCTGGAAGAACATCGACCTGATCTGGTGGGGGATGCGGCGCGCTCTCCTGGACGAGCGGCGGAGCGGCGCAAACGCGCTCTGCCCGCGCGCTGTCGCAGAGTATGTGGTGTGTCCGATGTGGACCAATGTGCTGTACAAGAAGCACGCCGACGCGCGCACCCCGCAGTTCCAGGTGGCCGGCAACGCCTCGTTTGAGACCACACTGCAGCAACTCAAGGGCGCCGCGTCGCTGAGCGCCCGCGTGCGCGAGTCGCTCGTGAGCGAGAACGAGCTGGCGTGCCTCGTCAAAAACTGCAACTGGGTCGGGATATACTGGAGGCACCCGGAGCAGTGCCCCGACTCTGTGGACGCGCGCTTCGGGTTCATGCGCAACTCAAAGGGTCTCGTGCGCTTCGACGCCGCGGCGGCGCTTGACGATACGTACTTCTAGGGCTCTAGGCGCGTGGTGGGCGGCTGTGGTAGTGGGTCGCGTGTATGAGGATTTGTAAGTGATGATATTAAAGCAGCGAGTAGGCAGTATTTTGTAATCAATTGCCGGGCAGACTAGTTCGGGCAAACGAGGAATATCTGTTGCATAGAGTGAATATGGATCCCAACGGTGTTGAAACGAATGCCGAGAAGAGTAGTAGTTCACCCCCCCCCATCAAAGAAAATGACTCCAGTGTGCGCGGTTACATCACAGGGCTGCGTCTAGTCGTCGAGTTGACGATCTTCCTGGTCTCTATCAGCATGCTGTGGCACAAGCGCGAAAAACACAGCGACGTCTACAATGACATTATGCCGCTGTACATTACGGAAACAATTGACTTTATGCCAAAATATAATGAGTACATTGCCAATGACGTGACGTTTGACCAGAACACGCACGTTCCCATCTGGAAAGCAAAGATGGACTGCGCACGCGTGCCCACGCATGAGATGTGTACGTGTCTGGATGCAACCACCTCGTGGATAGCTGTCCGCGACTGCCTCCTACAGAAGGTTGTTCCGATGCATATGATTGAAAAGGGGTACATCTCGCTGCTGGCCATGGTGTGCATCTGGCTCGGAATCATGTGTGGCGCATCGTGGGTGTCTGTCAGTATAAGCAACCGGCTGCACAATCAGCAACAAAATATTCAAAGTAAGTGGGAATGGTTGCACACGGCGGTGGGGGCTGCCGGTCTCGTGGTCATGGGGTTCTCGTTAATCACGGGTATTGTGTTCGGATGCATGAACGACGGAACTGGTTGGAACTTTATTTTTCTGTTCTTTCTGTTTTATGCGTTCCTCTTGGCTACGATAGGGGCTGTGAATCGACACTTTATGGTGGCTATCCTACCAGACATCTTTGGTAAAATCCCGAACAGTATCTGGAACGATACAAGTAAGTCGAACCTGTCTATTCTTAAGAAACAGGACGATTACTACAACCATACAATGATTCAGCAGTTCCTGTTCTACTCCAACTTATTGCTGGTTGGACCAGCGATAGGGGTGGTGCTGCACCTCTCACACCACTGGTACAACTTTGACCAGATTGCGAACACCATCTTCCTCGTGCTTGGTCTCATTTCCATTGACGCGTTTGCGATGCATATGACCACGCACTGGGAGCAGCATTTGGTGCAGAGCGGGCCCATCGTCAACGTCAAGGTCGGTATGATCAAGATGTTTGCGTGGATCATCAACGTGGTCTCGATCTACCTGCTCGTCACCATCAACTACCCGACCGTCGTCGACGAGGCTGTGCTCGGGTATGGCATGTACGGGATCTTTATTCTATTCCTCCTGATCACGTTCCTGTTGCCTGATATCGTGCGCGAGTTTTCGCATATCTACACCATCAACGCCCTCAACTTTAGGATTTTCGGTGAGTGTCTTCTACGAATCACTGCGACCACGTTCATACTGTACCACGTTGTGCATCACATCGAGGAGCACGTTGCGCTGGCTAAGTGAGTGTGAGTTTGCTGTAAAATAAATTTAAGTGCATATGGGTGTATATGACCTGTGCTTGCGTGACCGTATAGTGACGTATATGCCGAATCGTAAGACATGGTTGTATGTACTGGGGAGTACTGAGAAACTAGAAGATAGTTATATCTATGTCGGAATGACATACAGACTTGTGACCCGTCTATATGAACATCATAATGAGAGGGGCAGCAAGGCGACGGTACGCTGGCACTACCCATACCTACATGCGGTATATTGCATAGACGACATAGAACAACACCACCACGACACCGAGAACAATTTGACTGTGCAACTGATGAAGCTGTTTGGTAGTGCGTGGTGGCGCGTGCGAGGCGGTAAGTGGACGAGTTGTGACAAGCAAGACACCCCCCCGCGCGAGATCTCTGACATAGCAACGCCAACGACTTGCTTCTGTCACCTTCCGTGTGAGACGGCGGTATCCAAATACGGTCGGAAGTACTTCACCTGCGCTGGCAAACGTTCTGAGTGGTTGGACGATAAAATCCAACAAGACGTTGTGTGTGGCTGTGGGTTCTTCAAGTGGTGTGAGGAGTGATTAAACACGCGAAACATGGTACGTTGCGTGGCTGTGCGTCTTTTATTAAAATGAACACACACATACACACACATTCTCTGCTCGCCACTGTCGCCTGTCAGTAGGCTACCCATGCGGATTGTCGACACCTCAAGTTGTAAACTAATCTGTTCTGGGAACCAGCTGGACGAGTGTTTCTTACACAAAAACGCCAGCCAGTGGAGGCAGGTTGCGAGTTTCCTCGAAAACAAGGAGATCTACTGCTCGTGGTTCCAACCGGACCACGGGCGCGTGGATGACCAGTTCCCAGTGCTGCGCATCCACAACCAGTACTACAACATCCCGCTGCGGATCCAGAAGCACATTTTCCGGCATGTGCGCCTGAACGCGACGTTTGTGAACCGCGAGGTCACCCCCAACGGCTTGACGAAGCTCCGCATCCCACAGGCCCTGCTGATGGAAAAGCAGCGCACGGCGCGGCGCTTCATGGTGCGTGTACCCCACCCACCGACACCAATATTAGCGTATTGAGGTGAAACACATGATGACGTTATTTAATAATAACGGTTCGGTGTGTGTAAAACCGCAGAATACCCGAGGCGAGCGCATGGTGACGAAACGCCCTCCTGTTGTACATGTGGACAAGAAGCGGAAACAGCTGCCTACGAAATCCACACCCGGCGCAACCGACACCGTGGACGCAGCAGCAGCTGCAGGAGGGCAGCCCTCCCCATCAGAGCCTGGAACCACCGTAAAACCACACGGCTCCGCGTTGCTCACACAGCTCGTCTCGGCGATGTTTCCAGACTCGGTGGCGGACGGCGGCAGTTTATGCGCCGCTCCCCGCACCGTCACCAGCGTCGAGAACTACACGAGTTTCAAATTTGACGTGGACGAGCATCTCATGCTGTCGATGCTGTATATGCGACAGGACGTGCCGGAGATTATGAACGACAAGGAAGTGTTTCTAGAGTACATGGCCAAGGCGTTTGACGAGAGCAAAGGTGTTCAAGGGTTTATTTCATAAACTTTCTAAAAAGGAACTTTGTGTGTACATCCGTCCATACACACCCTGTGCGCGCATGCACACACACACACACACACCACTCCACTCCAGCGTGCGTCATGAAAACCGTACACCCAGAGAAAGGAGTTAACGACAAAGAGGATGAAAACCTCTGTGTGTTGCTCATACAGCTGTACAATTTCATAGAGCAACAGAAAAAGGTGCCAGACAGTACACAGACGAAGTACGACCTCTGCGACAGTATGAATACACGGGTGTCCAACATCATCAAACGCGTGTTGTGCACCCCCTACACGACGAATTTCCACCTCCCCATAGGAACTGAACCCGGGGAGGCGACTGCGACACCGGACCTATGCGCGGACGTCTGTGGTGGTGTCGACGCGAATTTGAAACGCCACAAACCATGAGGCCTCTGAGTCATCGCGCGACCCGAAGCGGATCGGGGTGGAGCTCTGTATACCGTCCAACTTGCCGTTTATTTTCTCGAGCTTAGCGTTGAGGTCGGTGAGTGAAATGTCGTTTACCGGGTAATAAATACAGCATGTGGTGTATCGCTCGTATGAGCCCGCGGGAAACTCGGCCTCAAGTTGCTTGATGCGTTCTGCATCCGCCAAGCGTTTGCGAAAGACGACCGCGCGAGTGTGGGGAGGGTCCAGCGAACGCCGTATTGTCGCAACGTGTGCATTCAGCCGCACAGCGTCCGCGTCTGAGTCGTTCATCACATTCACCATGATGGTTTTCGTGTGTGTTGTTGGTACACGGGTCTTTTGGGTGTTGAGCCTGAGTGCGTCCGCAAAAGAGTTTGTAGTCACCAAAGAAGAGACCCCGGGTGAAACCACCTCTTTTTGTCTGTCGACGCGAGACTGGTTCGTGTTGTTTGCTGCGAGGCACGTGTTGCTGATGTTGGCACCGGGGGTTAAAGAGTTGCCAGCGTCCGACGTCATGACAATGTGGCTACCACGGAACATCACCTGCCGGTAGAACCGTGCGAACACGTCCTCCTCGGTGGGAATACCATTCTGCGGCTGCTGGTATATCTCCATGTTGATCTGCGGGCGGCACGAGGGCACGAAACAGAAATTTTGCAGCAACTGTCGCTGTACCGTCGCGGTCGTCCCACACACTGTCGTCTCACATTTTCCGGGTCCGAACGGGTCGCCAAACCCCCCCTCCCCGCGCCGCGACTTCACGCTGCACACCACGGGCTTTACACTCAACACAGAATTGGTGGTCTCCAAGAGTTGTGACCGGGTGTAGCCCGTGTGTGGAGATTTGTCGACCGCGCGAGACACACTCTGCTTTCGAAGCCACTTCAACGAGTCGATCGGGGGGAGGCTGCCTGTACACCATCCTACACAGTGTCCACCGATGCCACCCGAAATGAGACTCAGGTCGTGCAGCTTGTCGTGCGACAGTCGGAATTTGGGCGACTTGCCCATCAGGTGCGCATTGACTTTGGAACCATCCGTGTCGCCACACCCCGACGCTACAAGGGCCAGTTCCATGCGGAACGTTTCGTCATTGATGTAGTGTGACACGACAAAAAGCGTCTTGGCCAAACTCTGTCGCTGTACAGTGTCTAGCTGCAAGGCCTCACCGCCCCAAAACTTTTTATTGTCTACGCACGCCTGTATCGTTTTCTGCACGCGCGCCTCCGCCTCTTTGTACGGCCTCTTTGACTTGCCACCCTTGGAGTAAAATATCGAAGGGTCGAGGAAGCCCATCCGCTCCGCAAAGACCTTGACATGCGACATCTTGCTATGCGCAAACGCGGTGAGGCTCTCGCAGTCGTCGTTTATGTCGGAAAACTTGACGGGGTCGGTGGAATCAACCCCAGGCGCGTGTTCTATGATGCGGTTCATTACACACCCGGTGGGTATCATTGCCTCTGTCATGACACACACCTTCTTCGAGACCAGTTTCTGTTCCACAACCTGGCATACACCGCCTGCTGCACACGGCGTTGGGGTGTCCACAGGGAGCTGCATGTTCTGTACCCGTGTCTGGACTTCCTGGACCTCTGCAACAGGGGCCTGGTCGTAGAAATATCTGGACTTATGGGGGTCCTTCGCCGCACTGCTCAACAGGCAATGACTGAGGTGGCAACCCACCGCATGGGCATTTTCCACGGCATTGTTACACAATGCATATGTCTCGGGGTCCCTCCAATCGATGCCCGATGGAGTGTGTGTGTCCACACCCGCAACCGACAACAGTTTTCCACAAAATACGCGGTGTCGCGACTCGGTGTCTTCATCGGTACCAGGGTTGTTCACCTTGCCGTTGATTATGACATGCACCAAGGTGTTCATTGCACGGTTCACGTCGTCCAGTCTCAACCCACTCCGTATCACGGACTGTGCCATATCATGCGCCACCCCTATGCCCATATCCGGTGCATTTTGTGGTGTTGCGAGCTGACAGATACAGTTTTTGAGCATCGGAGTAAAATGTTTGATGCCCTGAGTCAGAACCCTGGAACACGTCGCAGGCCGCCCATCGTGTATCTCGTTTTGATTCGTCATACGACAGCTATCGCCAGTGATACTCTCGCAGACACACCCCATCATACCCATAGTAACCATGTCAAGTTGGTCACTGTCCTTCAGTGTCACTTGTTCGCCGGTCATTTGAACCTGCATCAGCTGCTCGCGTGTTTGCTGTACAGCGTTCACCCAAGGCGCAAAGTGTTCTCCGATCTGTGTCTGAAACTTTTCATAGAACCGTGTCATGTCGTTACTCTCCGCACCCGCGACCGGTTCTTCCGAATTTCCTGGCAGCAGTGCCATCTGCTTCAAACTCTCGCGAAGGTTGCCCACATCAAAGAAGCCACCCTCCACTAGCGTCTGTGCAACCGGCTCCGGGATATTCGTGCTAACCCTGTACCGCACCGTGATGAGCGGCGACTGCTCCCTCGCCAAGGCCGAGTGGTACATTTCCAGGTGGATACTCCCGTCGTTGTGGTATATGTCGTGAAACACGTCGTCCATGTACACGAAACCCTGCGCAGCCAGGCGCGGCACCTGCCGGGTGTCGGCGTTGGGTGTCTCGTTTTCCACACCGACCCCCGCAGTGAAAACGGTGAAAACCAACGCACCCCCCGACGCGGTTGGTAGGTTCAGGCGGCATGGCTCGTCCCAGTGCGTGGCCTCGATTCCAAGCTTGTCTACTGGGTACCTTGCTGCGTCGCACTTTGTGTGCAACACGCCCTTCTCTGACCCGACGCTAATGCACACGTGCTCGGGTTCAAAGTCGTGCAGCTCGGTCGTGCTACAACCAAACGACTGTGCCAGACCGGGCGCAACACGCGCGGAAGCCACTGGTACGGCACTTGATATCCGACGAAATTCTATATAGTATCCCTTGTCGAGACCTAGCTGCGAAGCTCCTTGCATACCGAACAAGAAACACGGCGAGTGGTATCTCTGTGAACCAGACACACCGCTGTACTTAAATACTGTATTTAACACGCCACAGGTTACTATAATAAATCCGTCAGCCCAGCCCAGCCCAGCCCAGCCCATGACAACCCTCACATCCGAACCCGTCGACGAGGCGACACTTCTCGCAGGCATACTACAAAGCCAGGCGCATCGCATGAGTGCGCGCACCGAAGCAGGTGATGATAACAACAACAGACAACTATACCCCCACAACTTCCGCCTGCAAACACTACTGTGCCACCCACGCGTCTGTTTACTGCAAGCCGAAAACCATAGTTCACTTCCGAATGGCAGGAGACGGAGCTTGGTATGGCAGGACCGGACCCATGCACACCCGGTCGCCATCTTACACACAATGTCGCACAATTTACACGGCGGCGACACGGTGCATATACAGCGGTTGCAGCAGCTGATCCTGCGATGGATACACGAACAGAACTTGAACCTGGTGGGTGTAATGGTGGGCGTGCATGACCCAGTAAAGAACATCGTGTGTGTGATCGACTTGTTGCTAGAAGACGTCGAAAACGATATTCTGTACGCGGTGTTTGTGTACTTTGACGGGACACCGGACTCTTCACCGACACAGACCACCACCGAACACAATATAACCAAGTTTGCTGAGTATACCCGCGACATGCTATTCAAACAATACGACTTGGACTGTTTCGGGTGTGTGTTGGAGATGGGTGAGAACGAACACCAATTTAGAACCGAAACCTGGATAACTTGAGTTTTCGGTGTATATAACCACACGGAGACGTGCAGTGTAATCGATACACGGTCGGTAAACAACCGACATACATACATACAACGCCAACGAAATGGTAATCCTACTGTTTCTGGTGTTGAGTATCATGGTGTACTGGACAGTGTTGATTGGGCTTCTGTACATGACCCAGATAAAAAAGGCGATACCACCACCCGCGGTGGAACCAACTTCTACGGGAGTGGATATCGCGGAAGAAGACGAAGACGAAGACGAAGACGAACGCACGCTGCGCACGCCTATACCCTCGGGTAAAGAGGACGAAGTGGTTGGTGGACCGGAACCACCCACCGACGACGAACCCAAAAAGGTCAAGTGAGTAGGAGGGTGATACACAGAGGGCGTTTCGTTGAGTGTTTAATAAACGAAAACAAACCGCGCCCCCCCCCCCTCACGTTACAGAGATGAGACTACTGTCGAGATATGCGCCGGGGTCTCGTTCATTGAAGAGCCAGCCAGCACGATATCCAACCCATCCTCCCCGCATTGGGATATCGCGATG
>Ga0233432_10001804_pt1 | contig 20409 bp, 29 predicted proteins | sample SI_122_August201_6_FD_179870 | JGI IMG/M metagenome (GOLD analysis project Ga0233432, IMG submission 179870) | Seawater microbial communities from Saanich Inlet, British Columbia, Canada - SI_122_August2016_10_MG | ecosystem: Environmental > Aquatic > Marine > Inlet | place: Canada: British... | reverse complement strand
CCAAACGCATTCACTGTGTATTTAGAACCAGTAGAAGACCCGGAGTTTATCCGCAAAAGACTTCTTAGAAGAGGAGATATGTCTCCACAAGAAGCAAGAGGAAGGGCATCGATTATTCCTGCGCACATCAAAGATAGTAAGAACATAGACTTCGATGCGCGAATTAAAACCAAGCAAGGAGAGTTTTCGAAGATTGCTCTAGAGATAGAACCAATGATTCCTAAGCAGAATCCTAATCTTGGGGAAATGGTCGAGCAGATATTTCGAAGGAAGAGCGGATTAGAGTCGCAACTTCCGAAACGCGGCTCAGAGTTAGACGAAGTAACGGGATTTGACTTAAGGGAAGAAGGACTAAGCGACCTAGAGGTCATGAGAAAAGAATTGGAATTAATGGATGCTCTAGATAAGTTGTCTCCGTCGGAACGGGAAAAAGTAACCACCCCCGTTGTTCGTAAGTTTATGAGAGTCGGAGGAAAAGAAATTCTCCTAGACCAGTCAGACGAAGCAACCCCAATTGAGCAACAACAACTAGACGATTGGAACCGGTTGGAGTATCGAGAAACGCGCGAAGAAATCAATAGAGGATATTATACTAGACTAAGAGAAGAAGAGTTAGAAGGCCGTGCCCAACTAACCTATGTAGAAAAGAAAATTCCTTCGAGAATCCCCTTTAGAAGACCGAAAACGAAAGAGGTTCGAGTCCCGATGAGAAAATTCGCAGACGAAAGAATCGCATTCACCTCAGAGTTAGAATCCAGTCCGGTAATCAGGCTACTGAACGAAAGGGGTGACCCCCGGGATATGTATGAACAGTTAATACACAAGAGTATCCGATTCGCTTCCGCTCAAATCAATGAAGGTGAGATGCCAACGACTTTGCTAATTGGTGAAATACCTGACGAAGTTAAAGAGAATCTAAAGTCAACTATTCTAGACTTAGATGCAAAGTTAGTAGATATTAAAGAGAATCATTTCAATGCAATAATGAAAAGAAAGTATGCAGACAAGGCCGATTGGGAAGAATATACTGCAAGAGACTCTTACCTTAGAGGATATAAGCATGAACAGTCTGTAAAAGGAGAAATACCCACGATGGTAGAAAGCATTCTTTATGACCTCTACGATATGGCATTTATGGCTCAACTACAATCAACCACTGACCACGAGTTCACCCATAGAGCAGATATCTCATCATATCTACTAGGAACAGACTACTCGCAGTATGATGAAGAGGGCAATATAATTACACCCTATGATATAGAACAGTATGGTGAAGATGAATACACCACAAGAGTGTCCGAATCTACCCCGCAAGTAATACAGTCACAATACCCCTATGTGGGCATAGAAATATACCCTACTAACCCCGGATATTATATCGGATTAATATGGATTAACCGCAAACTCGATTACACAACTTATAGAGAAATCGTAGCAAAGGGCTTAGAAGAAGCAGAGGCACTAGAAAAATGGAACAAAGATAGCCACGGTAAATTTAATGAATATTATCCGACCTTCGAGTCTCTGCTATTTGCCCTAGTGAGGGCCCCAAACCATTACACGGCTAAGAAACTAATAAAAGAGGACTTTAGTAAAACCGCTGCAGGGAAGGACGGAGTGATTTATTTCAACCCCTCCAAGAAACCCAAAGCCGTTCGTATCGAAGAGTCGCCTAACAAAGAAAAGAAACTAGTTGCTTACTTCTACGACAAAGACGGCAAGAAGTTCCGAACAGTACACTTTGGGGCAAGAGGAATGAGTGACTACACTCAACACAAAGACCCGAAGCGAATGAAGCGCTATCTTGCTCGACACGGAGGAATGGGAGAGAACTGGAAAGACCCAATGACTGCTGGAGCACTCTCAAGATGGATTCTATGGGGCAAACCAAGCCTCCGTGAATCGTTTAATGATTACAAAAATCGATTTAAGTTGGAAGGAGTTATGGCAGTCACCAACACCCGAATGAATCCTCACCATTGCCCTATAGAAGTCGAAGCACGTAGAGCAGCAGCCGACCCATCATTCAAACACCATGAATGGTATATCGAACACCATCTTGAGTATGTAATGGCTATCGCTAAGGCGATTGTTAATAGTGATGAAGAAGAAGACCAACAGTTAATCCACGACATGGTATGGATGCATGACTATCCTAAGATGCTAGGGGATAACGATAACTTTGAACTTGTTAGAGAGTTAGTGTCTAAGCACAGAAGTGAGCGATATACCGACCGACTAATGAATCAATTGCGCTGGATGGAAGAAATAAAATCACTCGATTGGAGTGGGAGAACAACCACCATTGCGGCCGTAATGTCTACAGCAGACGCACTCGCTCACTACTACGGTCCATTCTGGCAAATATACATGGATGAGAACCCCGACACACCAATAGAAGAACTGAAACAAAGCAACGCCAAGAAACTTGAGAAAGATAAGCGCAAGTTAAGAGCAGGGCCAATGGAAGACGGCCTCGACTCAGTCAAGTTCCAATACAAAGGTCGCAAGGTTCGTGTCGTAGGGAACGAACACATCGCTGAGTTAATTGCACGAAAGAACCCAATGGCTCCCGGCTACCAATCATACGGGTGGACTACCCAAGACTGGCGCTCAATTAAAGTCAACAACAAGGGTGACATAGACTACTCTGAAAAGTGCGGAGCAGAAGGAACCAAAACTCCAAGCGGGTCACCAAGGCTATGCTTGCCCGCTGCAGTAGTCAAGTCACTGATACGAACTGAATCAGGAAAGGAAGTTATCCGCAAGCAAGCACGAAAGAAAGCACGAGCCAAGAAAGGCGAACGAGTTCCGTGGCATCCACGAATCAAGAAGATATGGAAGCGCATTGAAGATAAGACAGTCAAGGATAAGCCCAACCCACCCTCATTTATCTCAGCGAGAGACCCACAGAAGTGGTCCGACCGTTACGACAAAATAATCAAAATGAGCGGAGACCAGTTGATGGAGTTAGCAGAGAAACAAGCCTCAGAAAAAGGGTTAAGTATCGAACTAACGGTCGAAAATAGAGAGTACAAAGAAAACCCAAGACAACTTAAACTGCCACCAAAGCAACAGAAAATGTACAAAGAATACATTGAGTCTATTAAGCGAGCGACAATAACCCTTAGTCGAGGAAATAAACTAATCGATACACTTCGCTTCACGATACTTACTCAATCCCCCAAGGAACTAGTAGATTATCTAACTAATCGAAAAGTATGGAGAAAAGAAAGAAACGGTAAGAGTTTACCCCAAATAGGGTCCGTTCGCACACAGTACGTGAGCAACAAGAGCCAACGAATGTTCAGAGTAAGCGAAATACCAATGGTCGCTACACTTCAGAACAATAAACGCTTCCCATTTGCAGTAGCCGGAGGCGGAGGATACCAGATGTCTGAAGGTCAGACCAGTAAGGGATACTATGGAATAATCAAAACATACCAAGCAGGATTCTTGGAAGCAAACAATATGGAGCAGTATGGTGAGGGCGCAAGTCCGATGCGCTCAGACCTGTACCAATCTTATGGATGGTTGACCGCCTTTTCTTACAAAGATAACTACCCATACCCAAGTAAGGCAGCAGAATACTACCTTAATGTTGCAGGCAAGAGCAAATTAGCCAACAAAGACGCAGACTACTGGAATGTCTATCGCCCAGTGTATTCAAGAAAAATGACTGGGGCAGCATACCGAGCAGGCGTAAAGAAGATGCTGGAAACAATAAGCAATCCACCATATGCGGCACGCCCGTCTCCTACTCATGGTAAAGGGCTTTTTGCTACCGACGACATAAGTGAGGGAGTCACTCTCTTGGATATGGAAAACATGCGGTATCTAAATCACTCAAGTAGCCCTAACATTGTCTTCCAATGGTCTGACGACGAGTTGATGACAGGGGTAACATCGAAGAAAATTAGAAAGGGCGAAGAGATTGTCGGAGACTATCAGCAATTAGCAAAACTAACCGGGCACCCCGCAGCAGACAAAGATGTGCCTCCGGAAACTCTGTTCAATCCACCAGAATGGAGACACGGTGAGTTCGCTGAGGAAGACCCATTCGAAGAGTACTTCTGAAATACCCGAAGAAAGGTACACACTACATGGCGAAACTAACTGGTCGTTTTCTCGACGCAATTAAGAATCGCCACACCACTGTTTTAGGTATGACTCGCTCGGGAAAGACCTTTTTCACAGGACACGTACTTGAGCAACTACAAGACGACGGAGTTCACACTATTTTCGTTGACCCAAAACACGACAGGGACTATGAAAAACTAGGAGTCGTTTGCTACGATGCTATCGAGGTCTATGCCAAATTAATGAAGAAGTGCCCACGCATTGTATTTAGAACTCCAGCAGCAGCCGAAGAAAGAATAGCAGAACTAGACAAGTTAGTAGAACTTGTATTCCAATTACAACGGAGCGATGGGTTCAGACGAATCAGAAGAGTCATCGCCATAGACGAACTACAACTGTATGTCAAGAAGGGCGGAAGTAGAGCAGTAGAAACAATCTGGACGGTGGGAGCAGGTATAGGAATCGTAGGTATGGCACTTACCCAAAGAATGCAATTACTAAACGATACAGTATATACACAGAGTGAGAATAAAGTCATATTCAAGATAGACGATAGACCAGACTATCTAAAGAGTAAAAATCTAGAGCACTACCCCAGAGATTACTTCTTCGATGACATGAACAAGTATTGGTTTTACTACACAGTCGGAGGAGGAGCGTGGAAGAAACACGAACCTATTCCAATCAACAAGCCTAAGAAAGCGAGCCGCTTGCATATGAAACGATGGTAGTCATAATCACCGTGGTTGATGCGGCAATTGCAGAAACATCTGTGGCCTTTGCGAAGATGTTGAAGACTTCATTAGACTACCGAAAAATAGAGTCTCACTCGTTCTTCGCATCACAGCCCCAAACAATCCTAGACTTATCCACAGGCGAGGCAGCCAACTCCGATTTATCTAAGGAGATGCACCAAGAAGAATCAACTTACCACATAGACATACGCTCAATAGATACCGAAGAGTTAGGGTCTTCTATCGCATCTCAAGACTTCTTAATTGCAGACACCAAAGAAGCAACCAGCCGAGAACTCAATGAAAGCGTAGTAAATAATCTATCTAGGTTCGCTGAAGCAAAAGAAATACCAATAACTCACCTAAGTATGTACCCATCAATATATGCAAGGTTAGTACTAAGAGTACCAACGATAACAATAATCCTCAACGAGGATAGCGTGGACTTGTACCGCTCTGCGGCTGACGAGTTGGCTGAGACGGTTGAGCAGACCGCTCCCCGTAGAACTGACTAGGGTTGTTTTTCAAAGTCCAAGCCAAGAAGTCGAGGGCAGCATTAACTGCATGAGAACGGTCCTTGAATACTCTACGATTAATCATTTCATCAATTAAATCGTAAATAGGACGGTCTAAGGTAACAGATACAGGTACCTTACGAGATAAGTCTCGCTCCACCTGTCTGCGGCTCAAAGACTCCCACCCATGTACCTCGGAGTATCTTCTGAGTTAAGACTATTCTGTATGACACCAACATATACGCCAACGACTCCTTTATACCATAGACATCACTCAGGCTGCTTGAGTACTATGCCATTGTCTGAGGTTGTAATCTTGAATCCCCGCAGACCTGCTAAGAGACGAGCCGCCAAAGGTAAGGCTGCGAGTCGCAAGAAAACAAGCAGACGCAAAGCAAGTACTCGCTCTAAATCTGGAGGCAAAACTATGGCTAGAAGAAAAACAACTACCAAGAGAAGAAAGACTGCGGCTCGTAAATCTACGTCCCGTCGCCGTGCACCTGCACGAAGAAGAACCACCCGTCGTAAGACGACCAAGAGAAGAAAGGCTGCGCCTAAGCGCAAAACCACTTCCCGACGTCGACGCACTACTCGACGCAAGTCACCTGCAAAGCGCAGAAAGACTACGCGCCGAAGAACGACTCGACGCAAGTCACCTGCAAAGCGCAGAAAGACTACGCGCCGAAGAAAGTCACCTGCAAAGCGCAGAAAGACTACTCGACGCAAGACTACTCGCAGAAGAAAGTCCCCTGCAAAGCGCAGAAAGACTACTCGCAGAAGAACCGCTCGACGCAGACCTGTTCGCAGAGCATCCGCAAAGCGAAGAAGAGTCTCCCGACGCAAGACTGTGTCCCGACGCAGAAGTGCTAAAGTCAGAGGACTCAAAGGATACAAGAACTTCATGGGCAAGGTCCTCGACCTCCCAATGATGCTCGGTATTGCTGCTGGTTTCGCACTCCCTACCCTCGGTGGTATGGTTTACGACAGAGTCATGAACATGGTCCCCGGAGTCCCAAGTGTTCTCCAATCAGGATACGTTAAGACTGCTGCACTCGCTGCTACATCCGCTGGTCTAATCTACGCTGCTTCCCGTTACAGCAGCATGGTTTCAACCAACTTTGCTCTAACCGCTGCAACTGTCTCGACCTTCTTGTTCGTGGCTAGCGCAGTCAAGCAAAGTGGCGTACTAAACTCGGTCCCATACGTGAGCACCGCTCTCGACTTGGTCCCATCCTCCCTCAGCGGTGGCTACCTCGGTGGCTACAGCGGCGGATACCTAGGCTACCTAGGTAACGCTCACGCTGACACCGGCATGGGTATGGAACTCTACGGCGACGCACCAGCAGAGCAACTCTTCGGAACCTCTGTCGGCGCTGGTCCTCAAGTTAACATCTTTTGAAGTTAACACGAGTTAAGCACATTCAAAGAACCATCTCACTGAGATGTCCGGGCGTGGTGACACGCTGACAACAAGCGTTCTCGCTTGACCCCTGCAGAGAGGGTCGAGCGAGAAACACTTTGACCCCATCGGGGTCTCCTTCGGGGGACTCGGGTGGGGTCTTTTTTATTTACCAGATTAAAGAAAGACTACTTGCCCGGGTCCTCCGGGTCGGTAGGTGCCCGGGTCAGCAAGGGGTTGCTGGTTTCTCCTATCGGCCCACCTATTCTTCTAGGGCTTCCCGCCGAATCGCTCTGTATATGTCGGACAGTAACCAAAGAATTACTTCCACAACAACAAGTATACCAATAGACAAAACTATCCAATATGCAAAGTCTACAATAGGGCTATCCATAGTATAACCTCAGAGTTGCCTACGGTTACCCAACATATCATCACGGTCTCGTTGCTTAATGTAAGCATCAATACCACGAACATCTACAAGCGTTCCATTGAGTCTCTTAAGGATAGTACTACGAATAAACTGAACGGGCTTGATACCTTCGGCTTCCGCCTCTTGTAAAATATGTATCCAATCCTTTAGGTCGAACCTAACAGTGATTTGCTTAGAAGGTGTCTTGCCCATGGTACTCGGAGGTTAACCACCAATAAAAAAGATTCGCTGGAGATTCAAGCGAATCAACTCCTTCATATACTACGCTATAATGGGAAGGAATGCGAACGACCCAATGAGGAAGTAAGCAACAAAAAACACAGGAGTGAAAAAATATGGAACTACGACCATACTACGATAGACCGACTGGACAGATTAAATCTTATCTGTCCCTTATTGAAAGCAAAATCGCCTCGAACTTCCCCCACTGGGGTCGCGGTTCGCAAGGCGTCTGGCCAAAGGGCGACTACGGAAAGGGTATCCTCCGTGCTGACCAGTTCTCAATTTTGGGAACATTCGGCCAGTGGTTGATTCCATCTTCGGGTTCAACTGGTAACGCAAACAGCGTGAGTGTAGACTCATTCGGCTGGGCAAGCAAGACACTTTCGTTCAAGAGCCTAGAAGAATTTTTTTACTTGATTATGGGAATTCAATACCCCGTTACGCCTTTGCTCATCACTGAACACCAGTGGCAAATCAGCGGTATCGAAACACCGGTCCTAGACCAGCAAATCTTCGAAGTTCTCGAAGAACCATTTGTCTGGTACGAAAGCCCAATCGTTATCGAACCTGAAAAGAACATCGTCTGCAACCACCGTGTCGTTGGCGGCGCTGCAACCTTCGGAAACTCTACTATCTCTGGCGCAGAGAAGTGGAGAGTCATCGGTTCAGTTGTTGGACAACACCACGAGTTGATTCAACTCACCCAAAACATTGGAGAGTTGAGTTAAGGCCCCACGGGGACTTAACAGGATATATGGAGGTGACAAAGTATGGTATCTCTCGGAGGACTAGACGTCGCATTCGGTTCGTCCCTTCAACTCGTTCGTACAAACGTGCTAGTTGTTGAGACTGACGGAACCACCACCAAGGCTATGGCAGAGCAAGTGCACTCAGTTGCATCTCGCAAATACCCGTCCGCACTAAGACCTGACTTTACTGCATTCATCGCTGATGGCGCAGTAACCGAAGGCTACGCGACAGTATTAACTGACCAAGTCGAAGGCAACATCTTGAAAGACATTACCGCAGTCCCAATGGCTGGCTCTCAGTACGACGCTACTGACGCTAACAACCGTGGAATGGTTTGGGAAGGAATCCTAAACGTCGGTATGGCTCAAATCAACGCAAACGACACCATGACCGCAGACGACTTGTTCACGGACGCTTCGCCTGCTGGAATTGAGACTGACGAAATGCAAGGTTTCCCACACTTGCTACAGGCTCAACTCATGGCTGCCCAGTTCGCATCGGACCTTACCACACTCGCTGGTAACCACGGTGTTAGAACTCTTAGCCTAGCACCACTCTTGACCGACTCCGCCATTGGTGGAGGAACTGTTGTCTCGACTGGTGTAGACGCTATCACCGAGTCCAGCACTGCTGCTGAACTCAACGATGGCCTCGCAGGTGCGGCTGCTATCGTTAGCATCTTGGCTATCGGCAGAATCGCTTGATTCGGTAAACGACCAATTCAAAGAACCATCTCTCTGAGATGACCACCGTGGCGACACGGCGAGAAAAGACGGCTCCACACCGCCCCTGCAGAGAGGGCGGCGAGGAGTGACAGTTATGCCGGGACATTCGGGGCTTCGGCCCCGGGTGTCCCTCTTTTTTATTCAATTATTTCTTATACGGGATGAAACCCACAAGAACCATGAAGTTTCTTCCTTGTCACATATCGAGTGAGCAGATGCTTAGCGAAGAAGCGTGTAAAGCCTTGATACAACAATACGATTCCAAGGCTCTTCCAGCAGGAATTACAACTAAAGGACTAAAGAATCCTATAGTAAGGAAAGCATTCTCTAGAAGTGTATCTCTAAAGGATAACATAGAGATTAATGACTGCATAACGGAGTGCTACCTCACCAACAACAAGTACTGGAACTACGAAGTCCTTGGTCGCCCAGAGATTAAGTTTCTCAAATACAATACTGGTGGCCATTACGACTGGCACATAGACATAGGTTCTCACAGACACAACAACAGAAAGTTAGCATTCGTCATCCCACTATCGAATCCGGAAGACTATGAAGGAGGAGAACTCATCATTAAGACAAGTTCTAGAGAGTCAAGCATCCCCCTTGAGCAAGGCAAGATTATACTATTTCCTGCATTCTTGTTGCATAAAGTAACTCCTGTCACCCAAGGTAAGCGATATGTGATTGCTGGGTGGCTAAATGGAAAGGAACACTTTTCTTAATGAAAGCGGTTATATGCTGCGGCGTCATCGGCATGACTAGAGCAGAACGCTCGCACCCAAGAAAGACATAAGGTGATTAGAATGGCAAACGCAAACCAAGGATATAGAAGCGGAAACGCTTTCGGACGACTAGCAGACATAGGAAATGAAGCAATCTACTCTCAAGGTATCAAACTTGAGCCCGGATACCTCATTCGACTCAGAAGCAGAATGCACTTGGTTACCGCCGTGGAACCCATCTCGATTGACTGCTTTTTCACTGACACAGTTAACGTGGGTAACGCATCGGCAGCCACTCTAAACGGCACAGACGCAACTCCTCTTATGCAGTACGGTGGACAATCCATTCAAGCATACTACGACATTACTGACTCCGATGCTGCGGCTAACCTCAAAGGAAACATTCTCAAGCCAGACTTCGACTCTGGACACATCACCTTTGACGACCTCGAACCATTCAAAGGAAACTTGTACCAAATCTGCCCAACTCTCCCACTACAACCTAAGTTCATGGTCGGAGACACCGGAGACTGGCACAGCCTCTCTGACGACTCCCCTAACGAAGGCGGTACACCTATCGGCTTCAAGGGAGACGGAACAGTGGCTAACCTCTTCAAGATGGGAACTGTTTCAGGTAAACTCATGGTAAAGCACCCTGCTGGTGTACCTAAGTTCACACTTGACGAGGCTCCCGAAGGTTCCTCTGGCACTGCAAGAACCGAGGGCAAAATCGAAGGAGTCAACGGATTCATCGACGGAAGCCTTTCGTCTCAAGAAGCACCTAACTGGGACTACTGCCTTTTCGTTGAACACGGCGAAAACAACCTTCCTTCCCTAAGACTGGTTAACGACAGCGACGAATACCTCCTTGATGGACGCGTTAGATTCATCGGCTGGAAATACAGAATTCTCGAACTAACTCCTGAACAAGTTAACTTGTTCAAGGCTCGTTCCGGTGGAAGACTACGATTCAAAATCATCAACACTACGGGACTTCCGGTCGAGGGCTCAATGCTAGCAGACTACTTCCCGAAGTGATTCGGGAGGTGGCTAAGTGAGCAGAAGACAGCAGAAACCGTATCACGACGACGATAGGTACATGCCTATCGTCGACTACTCTACGCCTCGTCGTGGAGAGGACCTAACGAGTCCAAATGCTAACAGACAAAGCAACGCAAGTCAGCCAGCAGATACGGTAATAGTCCCCTCAACGCCAACTCACACGACAACAAGAGTGATTGAAGACTCTCTTTTTATCACTGAGCGAATGGGACCAGTAACGATAAACTCCGGTGAATCCATCGATGTTCTTTCTCTAACCTCAGAAGCAGGAGACATCGTCTCTATAGAAGTAGTAACAGACAATCCTTACACGGGTGTGTACCTCGAAATGGACGACTACAAGAACCGAGAAGGCTCAGGAGTCACTGCGGCGGAACTGATTATGAAAAACAAAATCACTCCAAGCAACCGAGAGTTTTACGCAGAAGACATGAGAGAAGACGGAACCTTTGTCGTAAAGTATTCTCCAAGTGACCCTGACCCATACACTGACAGAATAAAAATCCAAGTAAGGAATGATGTCGGCAAGCCACCTATCCCTTATTCACATAACACGACTCAACGACTGAAACTTAGGGGCAACCTACCGGCTCCCGTAACTCTATCGCATACAGCAGGGTCTTACATCAGTCACCCCAACTTTGCATCAATCACTATTGCCGAGATGAGCGTCTTACTGAACAAACTGGGGAAACATGGGTACTTCAACACGATAAGAAACCTATCAGTGGCAGAAGACCCAACTATTCGAACCGGAGCATACACTCCGTATATGAACGGACTGGCAAAAGCCAAATTCACCACAATGTCCGGCTCAGAAGTCGCAGGAATGAGAATAGTCTCCGCTGAACCCGGAGTCAAGGTTTCAACCACAACAGGAGTACCAGCACCAAACTCAGTAACTTGGCCCGGACAGTTTGTTAGCGGAACCTACACGCCGTCCCAGCAACAATTCATCATCTACAAAAGCAACTCCGAAGATGAAACAGAAGCAGGATTGCTTCACCCAAGCGGACCAACTGAACCACTCAGTAAAGGAGACACAATTTTTGTCAAAGTAGGAGACACCATTTACTTCCCGGGAACAATCCCACAAGATGAATCTAATGCATTCTACGACGCAGGAACCTCTCAATACAAAACAGACGGAAGTTATGTGGCTAACACTGATGGAGCATATATCTTCACAGTATCGCCCGGCTTACCTTTCAAGTTACCAAAGGTCGATATGCCACTAGCAGACTCCGCTCTCGCTGGAACTAACTTTGATGGAGTGGGCACAATAACTCACCCCGGTTCGGTAGCAAGTCAAGGCCCAATGTTGATTCACGAAATAGTGGTAAGAAGAAAGAGAAGACTAACTCAACTGTTGTGATACTATGAGCAGAAGACAGCAGAAGCCATATCACGACGACGATAGGTACATGCCTATTGTTGACTACTCCACACCACGAAGAGGTGAGGATTTGACTAGCCCCAATGCAGGGCAACCAGCAGATACTGTGATTATTCCCTCTACTCCAATACATACTACTACGAGAGTAATAGAAGATAGCGTATTCATTACTGAAAGGATTGGCCCAGTCACTTTGGGCCCCGGAGAGACTATCGATATGCTTTCTCTAACCTCAGAAGCAGGAGACATCGTCTCTATAGAAGTGGTAACAGACAACCCTTACACGGGTGTCTACCTTGAAATGGACGACTACAAGAACAGAGAAGGTACAGGAGTTACTGCTGCGGAACTAATTATGAAAAACAAAATCACTCCAAGCAACCGAGAGTTTTACGCAGAAGACATGAGAGAAGACGGGACCTTTGTCGTAAAGTATTCTCCAAGTGACCCTGACCCGTACACTGATAGAATTAAGATTCAAATCAGAAACGACCTCAAACTCAGCGAAATTCCATACGGACACAATCCCAACCAGAAACTCAAGATGCGGGGCGGGCTACCAACTCCCCTACACTTGGGTCACGTCGCTGGATGGTACTTGACTCACCCAAACATAGCGATAACAAGAGCCGCAGATACTCATACTATGCTAAAACAATTAGGTAAAGACCAATACTCTAATCCAATAAAGAACATAGAAGCAATAGAGAACCCTAGTACTAGAGTAGGAGCATATCATCCATATATGAATATGGCTGGACGCCACGGACCTCTGGTTCCCCTTTTCCAGTACACAGCAGGAATGAGATTAGTTAGTGGTGAGCCGGGAGAAAAGGTGCTCGGTACATCTGGTATACCGGCAATCAACTCTGTTCCATGGCCGGGTAAGGTAGTGAATGGGACCTTTGTGTACTCCGAGCAACAGTTTGTGCTATACAAAGACGCCACAGAAAATGTGACCACAAGTGTAGTGGAACCAGAAGTAATGCTTGACCGGTTAGATGCATCAACGTATCCCGCAGGAGCCGGAATTCCTCTAGTTGTTAAACACGAAGATACTCTTTATTACTTAGGAGTATCAAGTCGTACTACCTACTACTACGATGCAGGAACATCTGCATTCAGAGCAAACTCGGAATCATTGCACGGCTTTGATACCGGGGATGGAGCAATAGTCTTCACGGTGTCTCCCGGCTTACCATTCAAGTTACCAAAGGTCGATATTGTGCTAGCAGAAGATACTTCCACTCCACCCTATGGTAAGAACTACGACGGGGTATTCGAGGCGGAAATAACTCAAGATAGAGCCCATATGCTTATACACGAAGTAGTAGTCAGAAGAAAGAGAACCAAGACCCAATTGTTGTGATATTATGCCTTATAAGAATCCTTTACTAGCCTTTGCAGACCGCTCCCCTATGCTGGGTTTCTTCGGAGTACCCGTTGCCATCTACTACGGTAGCGTACTCGTATCCGCCATGATACGAAAAGGAAAGACGGGTAGTTACATCGCAGGTAACCCATTTGCCCCAGAGGACGCAGAAGGAGCACTGGCAGGACTAGGAGCACTAACAGAAGGAGGCTCTCCCTCAGATATGCTGTTTAGAGCAACCGCTAGCACCGCACCTACTAAGAGAGGGACCGCAGTAGGAGATGAAATCCAATCTAGACCACAAGGCGGACACATCCGATACGATAGAAACTACCACGATTCAGTCTTTATGCCTAACCTAAACTACGAAGACAACAATCCAAGCGCTGTTCACCAAAGTTACGGAAACAAAGTGACAGACTCATATGTATTTGCAGGAATCAGTGGAATGAATAAACTAAGGTGATACTGTGTTCCAAGAAAACTCTCTAACCCTTTCAGCCGCAACCGCAGGAGGTGCAGCAGTGGCAGCAGCCATGAGGTACTCATCCCTAGGCTACGCTAAGGACTACAAGAGCATCTTGATGCACGCCGCACTAGGTGGAGCAGCAGGTCTTGCCATTTCGGTCGGAGTACTGAAATCACAAGAATACGTCAAAGCATCAGGTGAAGCAAACTGGGCACTGATAGGCGGAGCGACTGGATTTGGAGCAAGCATGCTATACGGATTAGTGTACAAAAACTACCTAAAGCGACAATCTACCACTTCCACAGCACTGATAAAGCAGAGCGTTATGTGGATGACAGCAGCAGGCGCACTAGGCACCGCACTAACATACGTACAAAAGAAATACTAGGTGAATTAAATGGACCCATACTACAAACATCAACACACATTCGGACCAGTAACCAATGGACTAAACAACAAAGGACAGCAACTCTTTGGGCACTCAAGAAGCCTCGGAGCAGTAACAGGTTCTTCATTGAGCCTAGGAGCCGTTGCAGGAGCAGGAATCATCGCTCTCTATGTCGTACCAACAGTTGTTCAAGTTCTCGTTCAAAACAAAGTACTAGGATTCGAAAACAGACTTAGTACCAAGAAGATGAGCGGTCGAGCAGCAGCGCTCGGAGCAGTAATGGGCGCACCATTGGCCCTCATCATAGGTGGCGGTCTAGCAACACAGGGATGATTAAATGTTCAAAGAGTACGTAAAGTTCACCAAAGACAGACCACTAACTGGCGCAGTCATTGGAATTTCTCTTTACTACGCTAGTCAAAAAATCTACATGGCGCTAACTAAAGACAAAGACCAATTCTGGGGAAATACGTTTGAAGGAATCGGAGCAAGCACCTCGACTACTTCTTCCACTTCTTCAAGTCACAGCATGATGGATAGAAAAATCTCGGGAGACCTAATGGCTCACCCTACTGCTCTCTATGGCATTGGTAGCGGACTAGGTCACTGCAACTGCGCAGTTCCTACCTGTCCATCCTGTGCAACTAAGGGACTTGCAGGAGGAATGAGCACAACGACTTCTACTTCCTCGGCTCACGCCCACAAGAGAAACTCGAACTACGGAGAAGACACATACAAGTCTCCTCTAACTCTCATGGGCGTACCTTCTCACCTCAAGCGACGAGTAGGTAATGCAGAAGAAACTGAGTCTTACCAAACTAACAACCCAGTAGTGGCCGAGGTCGAAACAGTCGAGTCTGCACTGGGGTGGCTGTGATGGGAGTAGATGGCTTGGTCTTAGCCCCAGTGGTGCTGTTTCTTCTTGTTTACAATTTTTCCAATGTGATTTCCGGTAAGGACAACAGAGAAGATATTAACAAACTACAGAATCACACCCACGCTGCTGACGGCTCCATTAACGGTATCAGGGGATGGTATTGATGGCAGAACAAGGCGTGAACGGTACTGCGGTTATAATAGTGTTATGCTTGATTGGGTATGAAATAATATGGGCAATGAGCCCCAAACTTAAAGCCAGTAGGGATTATCTGAAAAGCATCGACAAAAAGATGCACACCCACGCTGCTGACGGCTCCATTAACGGTATCAGGGGATGGTATTGATGGAATCCGGCTGGCAAACCTTCTTTTTAGGCTATACACTTTTTATGTTGTACATGCAAAATCATGTAGTTCGCGATAACAAATCAAGGGTGGAGAAGTTAGACGTCCACACCCACGCTGCTGACGGCTCCATTAACGGTATCAGTGGGTGGTACTGATGAAGAGAGGCAACAGTAACTTGGCGGCCAAGCGCCCACGCTACCACCCTGTTATTGCATGGGAGAATCAAAACCTCACTAACGACTTTGTTGACATCAACAGAGTAGCGCTAGATGACCGCTACGGAAAGGTAGGCGCACCACTAAGCAAGAGAAGAAACGGTAGCGGACCCACAGATGGTAAAACACCCGGGTTGTTTGGTATAGGATTCCCGGGACGCGATTATGAAAGTAACATGAGTGCGTTTGCTACAGGAGCAATAACCGCATCAGCAATATACGCTATCGCAGATTGGAACATAAGCAAAGGGTACAAACTGTCAGGGTGGAAAAGAAGGGTCGTTCGCTCACCCGTAACATTTGGTTTAGGCGTTATTGCTTTCTTTATGATAGCACCTAAGAACTAGGTATTGGTTCGTCAAGTTCAATGTGGTTAGAACCACACTCTAAGCAAATAATAACACGGCCTACCGGCACGTCGTTAACTATTACATCATTGCTACTACAAAAGTAGCAACGCATATCTTAACCTCACTCGTCGTTGAGGTTGCTAGCAAGCAACATCACGGAGTTAAGAAGTGCGGTTGTGCCTTCTTGAAGTTCGTGGTTGTTCACTTGTTGCTGAAACGAAACTTGTTGTCCAGCGATTTCAATGGTAATGCTTACGTTTGTTGTTTTGTCTTCTCTCATGTTGTTCACCTGATTTAGGTCCGTTAGGACAATCTATAAGGAGTTTCATCCCCTTCTTATAGATTACTTAATCGGTCTTCTTGAACTTGGGTAACTTGCGCTCTTCTTTACTTGGCTTCCACTCGACTTTGCTGGTGCCATCTCGACTTTTCTGCGTTTCAATCTTGCGCTTTGCTCGATGACCCCGACCGAACAACTCTGTGTCCCGAGAGTACTTTGCTTTGCTACCACGAAGACCAACGGCTTCTTCATTGGACCACTTGATTGCGTGTTCTTGGTGTTCACTCTGGTCCAACTTGCGGCGGAACCCAAACACTTCATCCCAAGGTTCTCCCAAGCAGACGTTGTTAGCAACTACATGCTTAAACGAGCAACTCATGCACTTAACAGAAATTAAATGGTTCCATATCTGAGTATCTCCCCGAGTAGAAGACTTCTTGCCTTCTACTCCACCCACTGTGTGGAAGATTCGAGTGTCTCGGTGTCCGCACTGAGGGCAAGCAATAGGTTCACCGGTCTTATCATCAACGACCATCTCACCTTCAAGGTCTACTTTGTGGTCAGCGATGTCTCTACAGATAGGACATTCTCTACGCTTATTCCATTCATTCGCCGTTATCCTCTCGTCCAATTGAAGCCACCTCCATAACCATCTCTTGCATAGAGTCAAACATAATATTCAAATCAAGAGTTCTAACTAAGTATAGTATAGCCTTAGGGTTACCATCATACTTAACAGCCATAAATCCCTCAGAGTTAGCCCCAGCAAATACAACATCTTCTATGCCTTCTTCCTTTAGTTCAGTCAGAAAGGCATCTATCTTAGCAAGTAGACTGTCATTAACCATCTAGGGCAGCCTCCTTTAGTTGTGAGGCTAAGTTCTTGAGGGCCGCGATGGTTTTTTCGTCTTCAAAGTCGTAAGCAACTTGAGTATTAACGGCCTTCTTTATCTCAACGGCATGCAAAATGGTTTTATCCATCCAAATAGAGTATCTTTTCTCGACCAAGTGCGAGAACTTCGTTTGCTTAATGACCCAGCATTTGTGACAAATGACCCGAGGCTCAATAACCATCTCGTACTTGTCTACTTCATCGACATCTTCCCAACCCTTCGAAGCATGAGAGTCAGAGGTCCCAACAATGACTTCTTCTGTGTATATTTCATACTCTGCTGGCTCTAAAACGTGGCTTCTGGTCTTACAGTCGCAATCAACGCATCTACTGTATGGGGCACTGACATCATCACGAGTAACTGTTCGCATAACCAGTAAGACTTTACTCGCATCTATAACCTTCATCCTTCGGTAGAGTCAAATACGCAAGTATAGTGCAATACCCATGGCAGGCCACTCAAATCCGACCGAGACCCTTCCAACTGTCACAGTTAGAGAACTCGGAAATCAGCCAAAACTCCTAAGCGGAGTTAGAAGCGGCATAAACGATGTCGCCCTTTTGGTTAGTGATGGAGGACGACCTTCGTTCCCCGTCTCAGACTTCAAGACATTTGTCGTAACGAGCACCGCGACCTCACTAGACCAACTATACACTAGCAAATTAGACCCTGTTCTAAGAAGAGGAATACAAATCTCAGCACCCTCAACGAACACTAAAAATGTCGTCATAGGTGGAGCAGATGTAGCAGCAAGCGCAACCGTTGCCAATATCAATGGTATGCCCCTAGCGCCCGGAGCAAGTATATTCCTTGAAGTCACTAGGCTGTCCGAGATTTATGTTGACACAGAATCCGGTACTCAACACTTACACTGGATTGGATACTGAGGTGACTAAATGGGATATATGACAGCAGCACCAAGTACTAGCGAAACTCCCACTAAGGCAGAAGACGCAGATGGTAACACCAAGGTCCAAGTGGAAGAATCATCAGATGAAAACAAAATTCGTTTTGATACCGCAGGTTCGGAAAGAATGATTATCGATGAAAACGGAAAAGTGGGCATTGGAACCTCTTCTCCTGCATCAGCAGTCGAAGTTCAAGGAGGGCTAACCACTACGGGTTCAGTATTGACTCTTTCAACAAAAGAAACAACAGTCATAGCAAACGATGTTCTTGGGCGAATCAACTTTCAAGCACCATTAGAGGCAAGTGGAACAGATGCTATTTTGCCGGGTGCATCTATTCATGCTTTGGCTACCGACACTTTTGCCGCCGACAATAACGAAACCGCGATAGTGTTATCCACTGCGTCAAGTGATGCAGAAGGCACAGCAGGTGGTGGGTTAAATGAAAGAATGCGTATAACATCTGCTGGAAATGTAGGTATTGGAACCAGTAGTCCTGACTTCCCTTTACATATTGTTGATGGTACGACAATTTCTTCTTATACCGATTTAGCAAATGCTGCTGCAACCATAGAGTCCACTTCCGACGGAGTTCCCTATGGGCCAGTATTGAAACTATACAGGAACTCCCCTTCTGCAGAAAGTGGTAACTATGTCGGTATGATTAGGTTCACTGGAAACGCTAACAACCAATTTGGCTCAGGCCAAGTGGAGCATACTTATGCACAAATATATACCCAAATTAACGATATTACTGGTGGGTCAGAAGATGCTACATTACAACTTCAAGCAATTAAGGCTGGCACTGAAACAGGCAGGGTGTCTATCGCAGCGGATTCCGTTACTTTGAATGCTAACCTTGTGGATTCGGACTTTGTTGTGAATGGTTCGGGTGGTGGTGCGCCAAATTTAATCAAGGCCGACGCTGCACTTGCTAGGGTAGGTATTCGAACGAGCAGCCCCATAGCAACCTTAGACATTGGTTCGGGTCATACATTCAGAAACACAAGACTACTTACTGTGGGACTAACCAGCGCCACAACACTAACAGAAGCGGACCATGCCGGTCGCTATGTCTTTGTCACAGGAAGCGGGACAGTCATTACTCTCCCCGACAATCAAGGTGCAGGTGTTCATTTCAGTCTACTCAGCAATGACGGTAATGGTTTTACACTACGAACGGGTTCGAACAGTAGCAGTGGTGATAACATGAATGGCGCACAAACCGATATCACTGTTGCTGCTAGAAAGGGAGTAACCTGTATCTCAACGGGAACTGATTATGTCGTCATAGGTGCGTGAGCATGTATCTAGCATTAGTAGGAACATGCCAACAAGGTGCTGGTCCTGCGGCTTTGTCCCTATCAGCGTCTCCAACTAATGAGGGTGGTGACTCGCTCATCATAGACAGTGGGGCAGGACAGGTTACAGGTGGCGGAGAAATAGACTTTACGGCATCGGCAAGCGGGGGAGATGGTAGTTACTCCTATGCGTGGACGTTGATTTCTGAAGAAGACCCCACAAACTCATACAGCATAAACATGGGAACAGTCAATGCTGCGAGATGGAATTCAGCAGTAGTAACTACAACATTCAGTGGACCCGCCGGGCCCGGAAACGACCCTCCACCACCAGTTGGTATTGTAGCCAGATGCACAGTAACCGATGGAAATAGCGACACGGCCACAGCAAACGTAAACTTGACAGTCGAAGTTGTATGATGAACTCTTAAGTATGGGCTGAAAGGCTTAGAGAGCATGGAAGAGGTCAAATCCACCAAAGAAGCCAGCGAAGAAACACTCGATTCTCTTAGTATCCTACTAGCGAAGCCCGAGATGAATGAAAAAATCACTTTAACGCTCACTCGGGGCGAACTAACCGTCATTAATGCGTTCATTAAGTCACACCTACAAACTAAAGGATACGAGATGATTTTCTTTGCTCACAACTTGTTTAATTCTCTTGATACTGTACTTGGGGCCAAAGAAACAAAGGAGGCGTTTGAATGAGCGAGCAAGTCAACAACTCAAAAAGTCAAGTAGGAGCAACCGCTAGAGAAGTCTGTATTCACATCGCAAGAGAACTATCTACATTAGTAAAACATACATTAGGACCTAATGGTCTAGATAATATGTTAGTAGATACAGCAGGAGACTCAGTTATCACTAACGACGGTGCCACAATCATTAAGCAGTCAGCCATTGACCACGCAGTGGCTAAGGTTATCATGCAAGTTGCCAAGACACAGGAAGAACTGTGCTACGACG
>Ga0233432_10001802_pt1 | contig 20415 bp, 14 predicted proteins | sample SI_122_August201_6_FD_179870 | JGI IMG/M metagenome (GOLD analysis project Ga0233432, IMG submission 179870) | Seawater microbial communities from Saanich Inlet, British Columbia, Canada - SI_122_August2016_10_MG | ecosystem: Environmental > Aquatic > Marine > Inlet | place: Canada: British... | reverse complement strand
AGCAGGGACGACTGAGACGGGACACGTAGACCCACTCATGGAAATCGGTGAGTGGTGTGGGAACAGAAGGATCTGGTTCCACGTCGATGGGGCATGGGGCGGAGCCGTTCTCATGAGCCAACGCTGGAAAACTTTAGTTAATGGGATTCAGTTGGCAGACAGCGTGGTCCTCGACGGACACAAACAGCTCTATCTTCCGATGGGAGTCGGCATGCTTCTACTCAAAGACCCTGAGACGGCCGACGAGATTCAACATCACACTCAATACATTATCAGAGAGTCGAGTTTCGATTTGGGCGCCCGCCATCTGGAAGGTTCACGCTCTGGGCATTCATTTCTGACCCACTCCGCCTTAAACATCTTTGGCCGTAAAGGTTATGAGCTCCTCATTGACCGGAATCAGGAAATGTCCCAAACCTTTGCTGACCTTATTCGAAACCATCCGGAGTTCGAGCTCATAACGTCTCCTGAGCTCAACCTTCTAACCTACCGATACCGACCAACACTCTGGAGCTCTTCAGGCCACGACACACTGGATAACCTCAACCAACTCAATGTTAATTTGCAGAAACAACAAAGAGAACTAGGCCAGAGTTTTGTTTCTAGGACCCAGTTTCGACACCCAGAACCTCATGGGCCGATGACCACAGTGCTTAGAGCTGTCATCGCCAACCCCTTGACTCGTCAGCATCACTTAGAAGAAATCCTTCAGGAGCAAGTAGCTATCGGCAAAGGACTACTGAAAAACTTCGACGAGTAAGAGCAGACTGCCCTGAGTTAGGGTAGCGTGAGGTGATACGAGATATTCCTAAGAATCTTCGCCTCTAATTGGCGCACTCTTTCCTTAGTAACGCTAAAGATGGTCGCAACATCCTCCAATATCAGACCTTCTTTGTTCAGGATTTTCTTTACCACTGATGGGCGAAGCTTCATCTCCAGCCAACACTTGCTGAGAATCAGGCGATCTCTGGACTTAAATTTGATGTAGTCGTCGAACTGAGCTCCATCTGCCAAAGCCAATACTGTTGACCCTCTGGGCTTAATTGTAACTCCTTTTTTATGATTCCTCCTCCATTCCTCAAGTTCTTCATCGGAAAACTCTAGAAGTTCACGAGTTCTCTCCTCTCCCAAGTGGTGGGTTTTCTTTAATTCCTTCAGCTCTTCGGGCGGAATCTTGAGTTCCGTTGGCAGCCCCTCAAATATATAGGGCACTGATTCCATGGTCTGATCTAGCTCTTCATCTGTCAGGTCGTCGCCCAACTCTCGAAACTGATCCTCAAGCTCCCCTTCCGCAGCGACCATCGGATGAATCTCGGGACACTTCAGACCATACCTGAGGACGAGAACAAAACGTTCCCTGACAGGATAAAGTTTCAGGTGTTTCTGAAGAGCCTGAGTCGCATCTTCATCGTAGACTTCATCACCTTTTACACTGTTGGGGTCCTCCATCTGCTCAAGAAAACTCCCTTCCTCGCCGTCGCCAGAGTCTCCTCCAACGGGCCCTACCACAAAGGCCGATGGATCCTGCTGTAATTTCTTAACCTGCTCAACGGATAGGTCCAATTCTTCAGCCATCATCTCGTCGCTGACCCGCTCACCTGATCTGGAAATTCGTTCTTTGATTGCGTTATATTTCCGGCTTAGGTGAAGACGGTACGCTGGTATACGAATCATGTGTTCGTGCTCCTGGATACCGTCTTGGATCTTCTGTCGTATCCACCAGATGGCATAGGTAGAAAATTTAAACTTAAGCTTGTAATTATAATCTTCTGCCGCTCGAATAAGTCCTTCATTACCGAACTGGATCACATCCATGGGGGCCACCCGAGACCTAAAAAACTTTTTCGCGATACTGACAACCAACTTCAGGTTGTAATTCACCATGTGATTCTTGCTCTCAATGTATCTATCGTAACACCGCTGTATTTTTTTTAGGTCCTCTTCAAATTCAGGAAACTGTCGACGGAGTTCAGGAATTCGTTCACGAATCTCATGAAAAATATTCTCTTTGATGTTCATATCCTTTAACATAAAGGCGACGCCACTCTTGTACGTAAGAATGGCCAGGCGGTCCTTCTTAGTGAGGTCCTTTTCTTTACTTAGAACTTTCAAATTTTGACTTATCTCAGAGATTGTATCCCATTCACGGATGAAAATCTTCCATAGTTGCGGATAAGTGAGATTAGTAGAGCCTGCCACCACCAGAGCCTTAAATTTCGGTAAATTAAATTCGTTATCTCCCGTGGGGTGCTGTTGAATCTCTCGAATCATGTCATCTAACAGATCAAGAGTGACTGGGCTTTGAAAGATACTGTTTTTGTAACGGATATAGGAGGCCTCCATCAGCTTAGCCAGATCTTGTTCCTGCTCCCGATTCAAAGTGGGAAAAACACTGATTTCTCGAATGTATTCATCTACAAACGACGACCCTGCTCTTGCTGAAGATTCTTTTACTCGAACAGGTGGTAGGTCGGCCTCTCGATCAGGATGAACAGTGCAACCACATAAGTCGAAAAGAGATAGAATTGTTCCTATATGATAATTTCTATCCTCTTCATATAAATTCAAAAGGAACATTCGGTCCACATCCCGATATGGGATTGTTTTTCCGTGGTACTCCTCAAAGACCCAGGCCAAAACCTCCTGAGAAGGTGTAAAGCCCAACAATTGATCCAAGAGGCCCTGACTTGGCACCTTAGCCGTTTTCTTTGCTTTGTTAACCGAAACCTTAGATGAAACCTTTTCGGCTTTCTCTGATCCCTTCAAAGCCGTTTTTTTTAAAGCTTTTTTAGGCTTTGCTTCAGAAAATTTTTTTGACTTCGTCTTTTGAGCTTTCCTAGTAACCCTTGAATTCGTCTCATCAACCCCTTCCAGAGAACCTTCCACAGGCTTGGAGGAGAGACGTTGCTTGGGTTTCTTTTCCATATAAGTTAGAGAACCTTAAGAATTTCCTCAGCCATTCCCTTGGTTCCGACGATCTTGAGGTCTTTCCTTCCTGAGCCGACAATCAAGTCGCCAGTCCTGACTCCGGCACCCAAGACTTTCTGAACAGCATCCTCAATCATGGTGGCCCCCTCTTCATCCTTGAAGGAATGACGGAAAAGCAGAGCGGCACTAAGTATCATCGCAATGGGGTTAGCTTTATCCTGACCAGCAATATCCGGAGCAGACCCTCCGCTGGGCTCGTATAGGCAAAACCCTGTTTCTGGATTAACGCTGGCAGATGGAAGTAACCCTAGTGAACCGGCAAGACCAGCGGCACCATCAGACAGAATATCTCCAAACATATTACCCGTGAGCACGATCTCAAACTCAGAAGGTTTGGTGAAAAGGTAGAGGTTGAAGGCATCGACCAAACAGTGATCCAGAGAGACATCAGTGTACCCTCCAGATCTATGAAGTTCAGTAACGACCTCTCTCCAGAACAAGCCTATCGAGTCCAAAACATTGGCCTTGTCCACTGAAGTAACTCCTTGCCCGGTCTGCCTCGCTAAGTCAAAAGCGAAACTGGCTATTCTCGAGACTTCTTCTCTGTTGTAGTAACAGGTATCTGTAGCCCAGTTCCCTTCAGGGTCACGCTTCTTGTCACCAAAATAGATCCCACTATTGAGTTCTCTCAGGAAGGTCAGATTGACTCCTTTTGCCAAGTGAGGGTTCAAAGGGGACAGCTCTTCAAGCCCATCATATATGCGGATAGGTCGGATGTTAACAGATAGGCCGGTCCGTTTCCTCATGGGCAATAAGGCCCTCTTCTCCGGACGCATCTCTGGCGCGACTTCTTCATCGCGCCCTGGAAGACCTACCGCTCCAAAAAGAACGGCATCTGCACTTTCGACCTTCGCCCAAGTCTCTTCCGGCATCGTATCTTGATATTGATCGTAAGCGGCATAGCCAATCAATCCTTCATCCCATTCGAGTTCTAGATTTCTTCTTCGACAGACCTCTTCCACGATGGGTTTTGTTACGGCCATAATCTCGGGTCCAATACCGTCACCCGGCAAACACAGTACCTTGCTTTTCACTTTTCTCCTTTCAATTGTGTGCCTCAAGCCAATGAGCTCCATGCCCAACATCAATACTAAGAGGAATGGTAAAGGGAACCGGAATCGTTTCTGGAGATTCCATAGCTTCCTTTAAGACCCCGATACAAGTATCGAGATGGCTTTTCTCACATTCCAAAACCAGTTCATCGTGAACCTGAACCAACATGCTCATCGGCAGATCCTCCCGGTCAATTCGATCCTGTAGTTTGATCATGGCCCACTTGATGATATCCGCCGCACTTCCCTGAATCGGCGTATTAAGAGCCATGTTTTCTGCAGCATTTCTTCTCATTCCATTGTCGCTGTTTAGATCAGGAAGGTTCCTCTTACGCCCAGCTAATGTCTCAGCATAACCCGTGGCTCGAGCCTTCTCAACCTGCTCCAACATGAAAGTTTTAATACGAGGAAAGGTCTCGAAATAAGTCTTGATAAACTTCTGTGCCTCTGAAAAACTCAGTCCCGTCTGTTGGGATAAGAGTTTGGGCCCCATTCCATAGAGCAGTCCAAAGTTAACGGCCTTGGCACTCGAACGCTGCTGTCGACTGACATCAGCAGAATCAATGCCAAAAACTCGTGCAGCCGTCTCAGTATGAATATCTGCCCCAGACCGAAAAGCTTCAGCAAGCACAGGGTCATCGCAAAAATGAGCCAACACCCTAAGTTCAATCTGACTATAATCAGCTGCAACCAAAACCTGAGTGTTTGAACTTGGAACAAAAGCCTTTCGAATCTGAGCCCCCTCTGGTTCCCTCATGGGAATATTTTGAAGGTTGGGAACTTGGCTTGATAGCCTTCCCGTAGAAGTCCCATTCTGTTGATAGGTCGTGTGTATCTTCCCGCTTTCTTCATTGACTTGTTCAGGCAAAGGCTGGATGTAAGTCGACTGAAGTTTACTCAGAAACCGGTACCGAAGTAGAGCCTTAGATAAAGGATGATCTCCCATTGATTCAAGAACAGAACTGTCCGTTGAGAATCCCGTTTTAGTTTTTTTCACCTTCTTCAGCTTCAGTTCTTCATGAAGTTTTAGTTTTTCAAAAAGAATCACCCCCAGCTGCTTGGGAGACGCAATATTGAATTCCTCTCCCGCCATTTCATGAATCCGAGTTGTCAGATCTCCGAGCTCTTCACTCATTTCAGCGTCAATCTTAACCAGCACCTCCTTGTCTAGCTTAACCCCTCTAGCCTCAATCCCCGCAATGACAGACAGAAGAGGTTTCTCGAGATTCTCATAAACTTGCTGGGTGCCCTGTTTGCCCAATCCCTCTTTAAGCTTCACGTAAAGAGGATGAATCACCTCTGCTCTTTCTGCCAAATATTTTCCCTGAGCATCAAACTCAAGGTCCAAAAAGGTTTTCTTTCGGTTCCCCACTTTTCCGAGATCGGCAAAAGAGTGATAAAGGAACTCCTCGCTCAATGCTTCGATCGAATGAAGTTTCCCTCCCTGACGAAAAACCGACGACATTAAGAGCAAGTCCTCTCCCTGAGGGGCCGGAGCCATTTCTCGTGAGGCGAGGATACTCAGTTCCTTCAATTGGACGCCCAAAGACCTTCTCTTTGAAAGTTCAACTAAGAAAGCTCCTACCTCTTGGGCATTGATTTTAAACCATAGGGCTTCACCTTCTGCTGAACTCCAGGCGACAACCCAACCTTCAGTCGTCTCACTCATCAGCATGGCTCCAGTCGTGCCTTCAGATACTTCGGCAGACCACATGTGGAAACTCAACGGCCCGCGAACATCAACTTTTCTTGAAACACTTTCTTTTTCAGCCCCATCCCCAGCGAATGTCCTTTTAACCCTTGCCACGAGGCTTGGAAACTCCATTTCCTCGAGAAATGGAATAAGTATCGGAAGTTTCGCTCCACTGTATTCACAAACATCCAAAGCCTCGGCATCAGGAAGATCTTTAGAAAGATCCACCAACTCCCGACTCAACTCTATTAGTTCTCGGTTGTCTGTCAGCTTGGCTGACAATCCCTTTTTGGTCATCGCAGGAGCAGAATCAAGGATCGTTTTCAAATCGCCATACTCTGAAAGCAACTTTGAAGCCGTCACCTTTCCTACCCCTGGAGCTCCAGGAACATTGTCAGAACTATCACCAACCAAAGCCAGATAATCAGCAACCTGCTCTGCTTGTACTCCGAGTTTCTCAACAACACCTGACTTATCCAAGATTTCACTCTCGCCACCTCGGTGTGAAAGAAGCATTCTCGTTCCTTCGTCGAGAAGCTGCATAAAGTCCTTGTCTCCGGAATAGATCAGCACCTCCAAACCTGACTTCCTGCCTTGTCTCGCGTAATGAGCAATGATATCATCGGCTTCAAAACCCTCACGACACGCAAAGCTCAGAGAAAAAGCTCCCGCTAAATCACCAATCCTTTCAAGTTGGGGTCGAAGGTCTGGAGGACACTCAGGTCGGTTAGCCTTATAAGGCTCATACATTTCATGTCTGAATGTCGGCTTTCCCGTATCCATGGCGCAGATCACATGAGAGGGCTGGTACTGCTCCAAGACATTGAGAAGGCTTCCACTCGTGCCATAAAGTGCACTTGTCACCATCCCATCACTGCGCTTGAGGGGACGATTGATGAGAGCAAAGTGCGATCTGAATGCCAGGGCAGCCATATCGACGATGAGCAGGAGTCCTTTCGAGGACATTAAGGATTACCCTCCATGACCTGACGCACTCCCTTGTAGACCTCCCCATAATTCTCATAAAGAAGAGGGCAAAGCTCAGAAATCACACCTGCGCCTTTCAATTTTTCAATTCTTGAAAAACACTCAAGAACGCGATTGGTCTCTCCGAGTTGAGAAAAAGCCTCTGCCATCAAAACAAAGGGCTCAACTTGATTTTTTTCATTGTCGTAGACAGCTAAGTTTGCCGAAGCAACAGCTCCTCGCCAATCCTTCAGCTGCAGCTGTACCTCCGCTAGAAAAAAGTAGATCTCGTATCCCCCTTTCCCTGTCGCGATCAACTGCTGAAGATCATCCCTTGCCGGCTCATAAGCCTCCAACTCAACGTGGGCTTTCGCTCGAAAATATAGAAATGGGGGCAGGTGTCCATGGTTTTCAACCAAATCATTCAGAAGATCTTTCTGAGCAGCACCTTCACCCAGAAGACGGTAAACCATCACCAGAGCCATCCCAGCCGAAGGAGAATCCTTAACATCTTCCTGTAGGTTTAGCAAAGGGCGTACCTGAGCTTCAGGTAACATCCCCCCCCCTCTGATAAGTATACCTACTTTCTGGGCGAGTGAATCAACCTGCTGAAGCAACATCTCTTCACTGGCATCCACAGGCGCAGGGAGTTCGCTTTTCAGATCAAAAGGTGCTTCGGAAAGGGAGTCCAAGTTGGGGAGCTGGGAAGGGGCTCCGAAGTATCCCGCTGTCCACCAAGCTTCAAGAAAGGATCCCAAGCACAAAAATGGACGTAAGTAGCTATTTTACAGTACTTTTCAACCCAGACATCGCCTGTTCATAGAGCCGCAGGTAGCTCTCTGCCACCTTGCTCCAATCGTAATCTCTCATGAAAGATGATCCAACCCCTTGCCCATGGCCTTTGTCCGATGCGCTCAGCTCCTCAAGAGCCCTTGACCATGATTCCACGGAACCTGGCTCTGCCCAAGACACCGACGGCACTTCCGAAGCAAAGGCATAGGTCCCCTTTAAGCTAGAACACAAAATTTTCTTGTCGAAGGCCATTGCCTCCTGTAAAGTAATGGGGATTCCCTCGGACAAGCTCGGCAGGAGAACAGCTTTGGCATGCTGATACCAAGGGCGGAGATCATCAACTTTTCCGGTAAATGAAATCCTTTCATTCATTCCAAGCTCAAGACTCAAGTCTCTCATTCCCTGAAGATGATCTCCTCTTCCCCCCCCAACAAAAATCAGAGACGGTAGCGACACACCCAAATTAATAAGATTTGCGTATGCTCTAATCAGAGTTGGGTTCCCTTTTCTCGGATCCACTCTCCCTGGACACAGCCAATATGACGCTTCAGTTGGAGGAGACGATGTAAACCCTATGTAATCTGAAAGTTCAACGCCGCTAGGAATGAGCGTGACTCTATTCTGCCTAATCCCCATTTTCTGGAGCTCGTCTCGTGTCTCCTGATCCTCGGTACAGATCGCGTTAGCCCAACCGATGTAACTTCTCTGCCATGGAGCCAGAAAGGATTCCATCACAATCTGAGCAAAATTGTGCAAACCCGGTCGCTCAAGGAAATCTTTCCACTTCGCTCTAATTTCCATCTGAGTCGTCTCGAATGCTGTTGATACATGGGCTAACCCTTCTCTAGTCATCCTCTTTCGATAAAAAGTCAGCCCAAAGTTGTTAAAGTTCATGGCGTGACTGACATCGAAAGGTTTCTTTCTGTGATCTTCAAGAACTTTTTTGAAGGCTGAAATGCTGAAACTGACGACAGGATAGTCTCGATAGATCATCCCGCGGGGATGAACAGGCACCACGTCATACGCTTTGTCTTTATGAAGAGTTGCCGTTCGTTCTAATGTGTAGACAACGACCTCGTTATCCAATTTCACAAGATGCTCGGCCAGGCTGGTCGCGACCTTACTAATACCTCCGATTCTTGGAGGAGTGAGATCTGTAACGATGATGGCGATGCGCAAGGGAAACCCCTTAGATCGCCCTACTCATCCTCACCTTTCACCTCTCCCAGGAGACCATTACGAAAACGGTCTCTTTCTTCCTGCTGTTCTCGCAACCGCGTGGCTCTCAAGGAAGACTCGTTCTTGTTCAGGCGATACTTCTGAAACAGAATATTCTGGAACACCACCCCTAACCAGGTAACCCAGGCATAAACCATCACGGCAATGACCAAAAGCCACACAATAAGTTCCAGATGGGGTAACATCAGCTTTGAGGTTTGATACCTAAGTAGTCGAGGATTCCACTGACAATATCTTCAGCCATCCTCTGGCGCCATGATGACACCCCCATTTGAATTTCAACCTCAGGGTTGGAGATAAAGTCCATTTCAACGAGAATTGAGGGAGCCATGGTCTCTCGCAGAACACATAGATTCGAACGAGGTTGCGTGGTGGCCTTTGACTGTCGATAAGAAAGAACTCGATGAAGGTTTTCACTGAGTTTAACACTCTCCCCGTCTTTCCATCGGAAAAGATCCACATGATTAGAAAAATGTCGATCTTTTGACACCGGAAGAATAGGCTTGAAGCGAGAAAGAGGAAACTTATCTTTTACGAATTCAGCCCTAGAATAGATACTCACTTTTTCGTTCTGTCGGTAAAGTTGGTAGCCTTTCAGCTTCCTGCTCTCGTTGCCGTTGCAGTGAAGGGAGACAAAAGTTGTCGCTCTCCAAGCATTGCTCATTTCACATCTCTTGTGAAGGTTAACAAAATCGTCCGTTGTTCGTGTCATATGAAGCTCAACAGGGTGACGTCGCAAAAGTTTCGCCACTCGCTGCCCAACGTCCAGAACGACATCTTTTTCCATCGTTCCTCCCATTCCGATGGCTCCTGGGTCTTTGCCACCGTGACCTGGATCTATCACAACCACGGGCCGGATACCACGTCTGATACTTGCAATCTTCTGTTCCTGAGCCAGCCCACGCTTCCGCAACAGTTCAACCAGATCTGTGGATAGCAGCCAGTCCTTCCCCTCTTTGATGGGAGACTGCTGAACCTTGATCGGAACCCCCTCCAGAAGAACCCAATTCGATTCCTCCATCAGAATTAACTGATCTCCGACTTTGAAGCGAAGACCAAGCTCATCAAGCCTTCCCCTAGCCAACAGGTTTGGACTCACCCGAGACATACGCTCCATCTGAGCAAACGCCTCCCCGAGCAGGAAGGCCACCAAGATGATTGCTATCCGAAAACACTTCATGAGCTGGATTCTTCGGGAATGGGTTGATCTTCAACTGAAACCACTGAGTCCGTATCATCTGGATTGAGCATGCCTTCCTCTTCAAGCTCCTTCAGTCTCTCAGTTGGATCCCCCCACTCAAATGTCACGTCATTGATATTTCCTTCCATGATGAGGCTTCCCTGCCGAACCAATTCTAGCAAAGCGATGACCACACCTGTTGCGTCAAGACAGTCCTGACGCGCACAGAATGCCTCCCTTAAGCTGAAACCTCTTCCTTCCCACTTTTTCTCAATCCACTCATAGTAATGATCGATAGGCAGCATCACATAATTAACCCGAAGAGTGTCCCGCCTTGCCTGCTCCATGAGTCCAGCTAGGCTCGTAAAGAGGACAAAAGGGTTCTGCCCCTCCAAAGGCTGAACAATCGTCTCTTGGTCGGTCAACTGACTGGGCCTCCCCAGCATTTCTGAGCGACGCTCAAAGCGGTATTCCAAGGCATCAAGTACCATCGATAATCGACGGTGCACCAATACTTTCGCTAGAAGGTCCTCTTTGAGAGCTTCGATTTCCTCTCCAATATCAACCTCTCCAGGGAGCAGAAGTTTTGATTTCAACTCCATCAGAGTGGAAACGATCATAAGAAGGTCGCCACTCTCATTCAGATCTAGTTCCTCTTCAAGACCGCCTAGAACTTGGCCCAAGACCTCTAAGAGCCGAATCCGCGTCAGGCTGATTTCTTCTTGCTGAACTAAAGCCAGAAGAAGGTCAAGAGGACCAGAGAAATCTTCTAACTCAATCGTCTGCATGCGCAGGCCTGATCACATTAGAACTCATAAAAGCCAATCCCAGGACAGCAAACAAGGCTGGAGCGATCAAAGGGCGGGATGATTCCGCCATAAAATGAAAGGGGCTGTCTTCATAGATCCAAGGAAGAGTCCATGGGTCTAGGCTTAGTCTGATAAAACTGTATAGAGGAGAAGTCTGAATTAGGTCGTAGTAAAGCCAAAAAGCAATGCCCTGCTCTTGCCAGACCGAGGGAGACACACAAAGGGAAAAAAGAGAAACACTGAGAAGCAAAAGAATGGCTAACCTTGGCTTTCGCCACCAAAAAATTCCCCAACCGAGTAACAGAACAATCGCCTGAAGTAGCAACGCCTGCACCGTCGCCATGAGCAAGGCAAGAATGAGGAGCGTTCCCCCCTGGAGAACCCTGCCTAAAACCTTCAAACGATCAATCCGGAGCGAAGATTTTTGCCTTGTCAGGTGCGGAGAATTTCAGATTTTTGAACTCTGCACCCGCTCCGGCATTGAGGATCGCCAAAACCACCTTAAAAGGAACGTTCGTGGTGGCCGTGATAATGACATCCGTATCCTTATTCTCCGGAGAGCCGACAGCAGCGTCACCCATCATCTTGATGAGCTTCATCATATCCGGAGAAACATTCGGATCGAGCATCGCCTCATCATTGGCCATCTCTTCCTCTAAAATTTTCCTCTTCTGCTCTGAAGGCATCTCATATATCTTATCGAGAGCAGGAATCGAAAGGGAGGTAACTGTGGTCACGAGACCTCCATTGAACTTAATTTGTGTCTTCACCTTGTCGCCTTCGACCTGAGAGACCATGTCGATATAAAACTTCGGAGGAGGGTCTTCATCCTTAGGTGGTGGAGTCTCACTCTGACCATCCTGGGGCAGGTAAGACTGAAGCTGCCCCTCCATCTTTTTGGGAGGCATCAAAATGAAAAAAATAATCAGCAAGAAAACAACGTCGATCATCGACGTCATGTCTAGACTGGTTTCTTCCTGATCGACTTCTTTAGCCATTTCAGCTATCCCCGCTTGGGTTATTCGCCGAGTAATGCAACTTCATCACTTTAGCTCCAACCAAGAGTGTCTGCACACACTGAACATATCGATTTTCTACATGCGCGTCTGCGCGAACAAGAACCGTCAACTCCGAAGCCTGAGTCTCCTCATTAAAAGGGACTCCTTCAGCATAATTCTTAAATTCAAGCTCAATGTCCTTCTTCGCGTCAGGATCATTGGGCTTCCCAAAATTCCGTCCCCGAATCCAGACCTCACCAATTCGTGTAATATTGACTATCACCCGATCATCAGGGGGGTTCACATCTTCTTCGGCATAAGAAGCCTGAGGAAGAAAGACTTCCACGACCTCAGCCTTGGACACCTCAGTCACCATGATGAAGAAAGCGATCAGAAGGAAACAAACGTCAATCATTGACGTCAGATCCATTTCTCCTGGCTCGACGTCTACCTTTTTTTTTCTTCTAGCCATTTTTATAAGCTATTCGCTAGCTTACTCGTCTTCTTCACCGCGAAGAGTCGCCAGCACTTCATTCGATGCCAAACTTACCTCTAGCCCTCCCTTAATCACTTTATTGCGAATAAAGAGATAAATCATGTTACAGGGAATAGCGACGAGGAGACCAATAAATGTTGTCACAAGCGAATTCATGATACCACTAGCCAAGTCTTTGGGGTTGGCTGCTCCTGCAGAGTGCGCCAGAACCGCAAAAGCCTTCATCATACCGAATACCGTTCCGAATAGACCTAGCATCGGTGCGATTTGCCCAATGAGCTGAACATAACTTGCCGTCTGGAGCAGCCCGGTTTGCTCGTTCACCCATGCCTCATCCGCTCCTTTCTCAACAGCTTCGTAGCCATAGTTCATTTTGCTCAGGCCACCTTCCAGCACTCGCCCGAGAAATGAGTGATTATCTTGAACAGCAGCATAGGCCTCCTCATAATCTTCGTCCTCCAGAGCCCCTTCCACATCGTCAATAACATGGTTAGGCATGATTTTTTCAGCCTTAAGATCTAACATCATCTTGAAGACAACCGTAAAAGCCACCATGGACAGAAGGAGAGTCGTCCAGCCAGCAAATCCAGCGTTCGCCAGAATAAGACTGATCATAGATTCTGTTTCCTCAGCCAATGCTACGGCTGGAGATGAGGCCAATATGGCAACGGATAAATACTTACTCTTCATTTTCGACTCCATTTTTCTCACTTGAGTGTCTTAAGAATTTTGCTAAATATTTTTTGCTCTGATGCCCGAAACCCTCGATAAAGGGAGGCAAACTTAGAGTTGTAATCCCAATCTGGGTAGTCTTTAGGCTTACTAGCCATCAACTGCTTTATCGCCAAAGCAGTGTATATGTTACTTCGACTGCTTCGAACCTGGCCATCCCCGTACATAAATCTAGAGCGAAGCAGAGCCATGAGGCCTCCTTCATAGTTCTTCATTAGAATACTGGAAGCACCAACCAATTCATTCGCCGCTTTCTGAACATCTCTGTCGCCACGACCCAAGAGCTTCTTACCTATCGCAAAAGCTTTCTTTCCATCCATTTTTCGGTCGATGAGGATCTGGCTGAGAATTTCAACAATTTCACCTGAGAAGCGCCCTGCCTTGAGTTGAGACAGACAGTGGCTCTCTGCTTTGTCATAGTCCTTTTCGAGAAGATAAGACTCGCCGATACCCGCTTGAGCTTTTGAAGCCCAATAAGGTCGGTCACCATTCCGGGACAACACGTTCATAATCTTTCTCCCAGCATCATAGTTACCCGCCTTGAGCTCACACATCCCTCGCAGGTAAATTGATTCGGGAATAAACCGAGAACTGGAAAATGCACCTTCGAATTTGGTAAGTTGAGATTTTGCATTCGCCAGAAGCTTAGGTGTCTTCTCACCATTTGTTGCTCTGCCCCATAAAGCCAGGGACTTAGCCGTGTAAAAACTGACGTAACTCTCAATCCAGGGCAACCTCGTATCTGGCAGTCCACGTTTTTTTACCGTCACAAAACCTTGGAGTGCAGCATCTGGCCGTCCAGCCTTTAGGTTAGCAACGGCATCTTTGTACGTTGGAGGCGCGTCTTCATAGAGAATTGTGTCTATTTCATCCACAGAGACTTTCTGACTAGCACCTGTCTGAAGGTCTTTGAAGCGGATTTCTTTCCCATCCTCCTTTGTGATGAGAATCTCTACTTGTTTTCCACTCTTGAAAAGAATGAGATCTCTCTTTGCCCCCATGAGGGTTGAGGACATTAGAGCAAATGCAACGATGATGAGCTTAAGAGTCTTCATCAGGCATCCTCTCCCAGAATCTTATCCCAAGAATCACCAGATAGAGGGCTGTCGCTGTCTTTCAACACAGGGAAGATTTCTTCAGACACCCACGTCTTAATCTCATCCACCAAAGCTTCATGAGCTGGCACTTTTGCCGTGGGGATTTTCAGCTCCCTATACCTAGCTGGGTCTTTTGAGAAATAGCCTAAATCCCGAGAGATCGCCGAGCGCAAATACTGCCACGCAGAGATCACACGAGAGGGATCTTTCTCTTCCATCATTTTCAACTTGGTCCTCGCACTCCACATCTGGAGAGAGAAGAAGTCTCTGGGCTTATAGACACTTCGCTGATTAGGCTTGGGAACAACCTTCAGCAGCCCCGAAAAGATCACCTTCGCTTCAGACAAAGCGTCGGGCGTTCCTTCTTTAAATCTTGCGATAGCTAACTCAATACGAATTTGTGCATATTCAACGAAATAAGACGCCAGTTCCGCATAAACCTCTGTTGATTCTTCGTACCTGCCGAGGATAGAATAGCATTCAGCTTGCATGAACCGAAAGCCATAGTAATTGTTGGCTTCTTTCAGCATCGTTCTGAATTCTGCGAGCTTAGGCCATCCAACTTTCTTAAATAGAGCATCAGAATTAGTCTTCTTCTCCAATTCTTCTAAGGTATCCAGTGCCGCCTGATAATTTCTAGGTCGATCCCCAATCTCACGTTTCTTTTTCTGAAGCTCTGACAAAGACATCCCCGAGAAATCAATGGTGTCGAACACTTCATCCAGGAAACGATCATACACTTTTTGAATACTGGGGATGTTAATGATTTTGAGTTCTGGGTCCCCAAAAATCTTCCCGTGCCAAGCCTTAAGATCCTTGCCTCGCATTTCAACCACCCACTGATCGAGAAGTGGCTTATCCGGATACCATTCAAAATATAGATTTAGTGCGTCCAATGCCTTCTCACGGCCTGTTTTGGCCGTGTAGAAATAAGAAATCACCTGCCTGAGAATTTTATCATCCTTATCCTCAGCTACCTTGAGAGACTCTAGAAAAAGCTCTCCCGCGTGAAGGTAGAACGGAGCCATTTTCATGGAGTGAGCCTCGCGCTCTGGGCCCTTCTTTAATTCGATAAGTGCATCATTCATAGGATTGATATTTCCAGAGATGACAATGTTGGCCTGCATCCTCAAGGCATTTGCAATAAAATCATTGAGGTCTTTCTTCTCCAATGCTTCAACTTTTTTCGCCGGGTCTGCCATTTGAGGCTTTAGGCTCTTAAGGCCTTCAATGTCACGAATCAGTCTTTTTTCATCGCTAAGTTTGTAACTACAAGAAACCATTTTCCGGTAGGCCCGAAAGCGTTCACTTTCTTTCCCTTCAAGGTTTTCTAGAAGGATCGACTGTACCTCATGGGTCTTGGCATAATCCCCATTTCTCTCATAGAGACGGGATAACCTCGTGTAGGCATTAAGCATTGTCTCTTTTTGTGAAGCGACCATCGATTTAAAATCTTTTTCAAGCATACCATCAGGTTTTTTGATCTCTTTCCTACAGAGCGTCACAAAGTCCTCGATCGCCTTCACGACCGGATTTAGCTCCAACTTCAACTGCTCGCCTTCCAGAGGCTCGCCCTTCTCAGCCTGAACATCGATTTTCTTGATCAGGGCCAGATAATCACAGTCAACCATGCCATATTGAGATTTATAATACATCTTACTCTCGGGACTAATCTTTGCGTACAGCCCTTTTGCCGAGGCATACTTCTCATCCATTTTTTGAAGATAAGCCAAGAGATACTCTGGATCGCTACCTTCTTCGGGAAACAGCTCTTTAATAATATTCAGAGTCTTCTCAAAAAGCTCTTTATCAAACTTCGATCCACCACCTTTCGTGTACCTCTGGGTCGCCGCACCCTTGGCATATCTGGCACATTTACTGATAAATCCATAAATTTCAGGAAACTGATCCTCTGGATAATCATTTGACGGATAAAGCTCGACTGCCCTCAGAAAAGTTGTCAGTGCCATCAGGTGATTATCCAGCTTATAAAGGCTCATTCCAAGAGAGTAAGCAGCATCAGGATAAATGTCGTCAAACTTGTCTTCCTTATCCTTGACGAGCATCTCGAGTGTCCTCTTATACTTCATCGCTGCAGCAAAATAAGCGTCATCCAACTTGGCCTCTAAATCATCCTTTTCTTCGCTCTTAGCCTTTTTTAACTCCTGCTCAACAAGCCGCGCCTGCCTGTAAAGATCTTTCGCTTTGTTGTAAGCAATATCGGTAGTTTCAACCAAGGCAGGATCATCTGTAGGTAGATTCTTGAGCATCCGTTCAAAATTGGGATGCCACTTACTCTTATATTTCTTGGTGAAATTATAAGCCTGGAGAACAAACCCCGCGAGGTCATTGACCCGATCTTTGTTGCCACCGTCATAGCTTGCTTGTAGTTTCTTGCAGAGGTCCTGCAGAGAGAACATCATCTGATCGTGGATCGCACCTTTCGAAGGCTTCACATCACTGAGTTCTTTCCACTCAAAAAGTTTTTTATGAACATCTATCGATGCCTCAAGGTCCCCAACGATCTCTAAACCCTTGGCGTGTTTAGTGTAGGCCTTGTAGGTAAACTCTTGAGCAAAAGGCTTGGTCTTGGACTGTTGCGCATACTCTTCCAGAGCAGCAATCGCTTCCTCAAACTGCATGCGTCCTTGTTCTTTTCCATCAACTTCTTCTTTCCATTCGTTCTTGAATTTCCCCAGAAGAACACATGCCTGACCATAGTAGATAGAGCCAACAGTTGCGGCTCCACTCCCAAAGTAATTATTGATAAACTCATCATAGACCTTCGCCATTTTCAAGAGCCATTCTCTTACCTCTGGGTCCTGGCTGCCAACGAGAGAAGCGTAGATCACGCAAGCTTCACCAAATTTCAGGGTGGCATTGATCTCCATCCCAGTCTGTTTTCCAAAATCACGCTTTACACGTCGCTGTTCTTTGTCATCCATTTCGTCGTATTTGGTCAACCACTCCCTTGCCGCAGCACTGATGCCACTAGTCACTTCGACGACTCTTCCAAAAGGCTCTTTGGCCTGTCGTTTTAGGGCGTCTAGATCTGCATCTTCGGCCAAACTCTTCCGCTCGAGAGTCTGCAACGCTTCCATGTCAGTGGTTACACGTTCAAGTTTAATTTCCGGATCATCACTGTTTTTAATACTTCCAAAATATTTTTCGGCTTTAGCCGAATACTCCGCAATTTTGCCTTCATCCTTGGTCATTGAAGACATCTTGTTGTAGGCCTTATAGAGCTTTAGAAAAACAGCATCTTTATTTCGGTTTTCTATTTCATTTTCACTCAGTGCCTTTTCATAAAAACGCACGGAAAGAGTGATGTAACCTTCATCATGTAAACGGTTGATGAATTTAGCTTCCGATGCCACCAGAAGAGAGGAGGCCCAGAAAGCGACCAATATGGCCACTCCAAACCTAGGATTCAAAGACCAGCCTCCAGCTCATCAAAAATGATGATCTTTCCATGAACCATAAACATTGAATCTGATGAACTGTCACTAGTTGAATCGGAGCGGAACATTCTCCCCAAAATAGGTACTTTGGAAAGGACAGGCACTCCTCTTGATCCTGTATTCTCCGTTGATGTCGAAACACCTCCCATGATGAGCACGCCATCATCTGGAATCACCGCGGTCGTTCTTAGCTTTTGCTTGGTAATGACCGGCAATTCAACTGGAGCACTCACCGTTAATCCTTGGATACTCTGAACACGATCTGCAGGGATCGTCACTTCTTGGAAGTCTGGATTAAGACGCAAGGTGATGTACTTTCTGTCACTTGAGACGGTCGCAGTGACAGAGAGCAACTGCCCCTCATCAATAGCCGTGATCACGGGACGCAAAAGGCGGCTATTTCCGTTATTATTGTTATCGTTGTCTCCTCCATCCTGTTCACCCGCTTCATAGTCACTGATGATATTTTGAGTTCTACCCAGTCGAATATAACCGAGATTATTGTTCACCAGAACTAGCTTGGGAGCAATCAATTGGGTTACGTCGTCATGCTGTTCAAGAGCTTGAATCATGACCTTTGCTTGGAAAGCCCCTAGAATTGAATGCTCTATGAACATTCCAACATTTGGCACCTCACTAGTCAATCCATTCACTATTGCCGCCTGGAGGGAGTAATTCTGGTTCGAGCGATCAAAGAAACCTGGGCTCACACCAGCATCGAGATTTGCCACATCTAGCCCAGACCAGTCGATGCCTATTTCTCGCAGAAACCCTTTGCTGATATTGAGATTTCTTGCCTCAACTTCAATCTGGAGAGCACTTGTTTTCCTAAGAGTACTAATGAGATCTGAGATTTGATGGTGAACATCATTCGTATTCTTGATCAGCAAGGCACCTGTTTCCAAAGTTCTGATCATCACTCCTTCGCCATCTTCCCAGTTTCCTGGGATTGATCGCATGATCATCTCCTGAAGAACGTCTCCTGACAGAGGCTCATCGTCAATGATATCGACGCCCTCAATATCAAGCCCCTCATCGCCACTAACGAAGCCGTCTCTCAAGCTGGGCGCTGTGAAAGTTTTTTTCGTCTGTAAGAGATCCTGAACATCATAAATCTGAACTTTTAACTGATCTGAAGTGAGGTTGTTCTCGGTGATATAGATAACATCAAACTTTAGAACATAGGTCAGGTCGACTTTTCGGACCACCCACTGAAGAATGTACCTCAACTTCATATTTTCAAAAGTAAACTCATTCAATTCAAGTTCTTCTTCATCTCTCTCCTGAAGAACTCTTGGACTCAAGACGATGTTCAATCCCGAAAGGCCTGAAAGTTGAGAGAGAACTTCCGTCAGCGGCAGTCCAGGAGGACAGCTGTAGCTAACATAACGATCCAGAGCTGCCTCAAGTTTCCTCTCCCAAGCAGGAGTTCCTCCATCATCCAACTTCTTAGCTTGCCGATTGTTAACCTGGTCCCAATCATCTGGGTAAACAATGCTTGAAGAGTAAGGAACAAAAGATTCCTTAATTCTCAACAGACGCCGAGTTAGTTCTTTCTTTCTTTCGAAACTGATCTCCGAAGCAGTCTTCCGGTGCCTAAGCTCAATCGCTCTGTTGATCAGACTCTTTGCTTTCTTATTTTTTCGATCAACAGTCAGAACATCTTCACACAACCTGATACACTCGTCGTAGGCCTCCCGATCAAGAGTCTCCTCAGCTGTTTCGATTATGTTTTGAATTTTGTTTTGAAGATACTTTTCATTATTCTCTCGCTCTTCTACGAGTCGATTCTTCGATTCGACTCGCTTCTGACTTTCAACCTGAGAGCGGATCGCAAGCACTCTCCCATCCAACCCTTCAATTTTGACCAGAATCTCTTCCTTGGCTTTTCGCTGGTCTTCACCTGGATCCATGATCTTCACTACGTTCAAAGCGTCTTCGTAATAACCTCTAACAAGCTCAGCTTGCCTCAGTCTTTGATATAGGATAGATACGTCATCACCTTTCAGGCGACGAAAACCAACATTGTGCTCCTCATCACTAAAATTTTTGAGGCCCTGCTCTGCAATTTCCATACGCTTCTGCAGTTCTGCCCACTGTTCTTGACGACGAACAACCAAATTTTTCTCTAGCCACTCGCTCTGATTACTCACCGTCGCTCGCTTGACCCCGAGAACACTTTGCACCCTAATTAGATAATTCCTGGCATCTTGATCCTCCGGATTCAATCTCAGTGCCCTACGGAAATACTCCCCAGCTTTCTCGTACTGGCGTTGGCGATAGAGAGATAGCCCTGTTTCATAAAAGTTCTCGGCCTGAGCTCGTTGCTCACCAGAACGGATCGACTCCTTCTGGAAAATCCCCCTAGCCATTTCTCGTTCGTTAGCCCACAGGAGAGTGGCCCAAAGCAGGGCCAATACCAAGAAGGCGAATCTATGCATTCGAGGAGCCATCAGTAGAGTTTACTCTCCAGCTCATCAAAGATCAAGATCTTAGCACGAACAGAGATGATGAGGTTCTCAAGTTCCATGTGATCGCCATCAGATCTGAACATTCTTCCCAGAAAAGGGATTCTTGAGATCACAGGCACCGCACGAGAAGACCGTTTCTCAGTATTTCCCATTCGACCTCCAACAAAGACCACGCCTCCATCAGGTACCTGCACTCGTGTCTGAACCTGCCACACTTCCACTACAGGAAGCTCGATCGTTAGGGCTAAGGTTTCAACACCCGTAGAAGATACTCCAAACTCATTGGTCGTATTCCTGATCACGGGAACTTCCAAAGCCCTATTCTCAAACCTAAGCTTGCGGGTTATTTGAGGACTCAAGTCCAGAGAAATATAGCGTCGATCACTCGACACCGTTGGCCTAACAACCAAAAGTTCTCCACTGGAAACTCTAGCAACCTCC
>Ga0233432_10001800_pt1 | contig 20424 bp, 22 predicted proteins | sample SI_122_August201_6_FD_179870 | JGI IMG/M metagenome (GOLD analysis project Ga0233432, IMG submission 179870) | Seawater microbial communities from Saanich Inlet, British Columbia, Canada - SI_122_August2016_10_MG | ecosystem: Environmental > Aquatic > Marine > Inlet | place: Canada: British... | reverse complement strand
TCTGCCCTATCATTCATTACAAGATTCAAGTCTGTGTCACAACCTGAATCCTCAATGTAATCTAGATCTAGTAAAGCCGTACCTGATACAATCCCGACAGAAATCGCAGCAACGTGATGAATGATTGGTGAGCTCTGTAAAGCTCCCCGCTTGATCAAATGCGTCACTGCCTCACTGAGCGCTATAAATCCCCCAGTCACACTCGCTGTACGAGTGCCTCCATCTGCCTCGATCACATCGCAATCAATTTTAATTGTTCTTTCCCCAAGCTCACTTAGTGAAATCGCAGATCGAAGGCTACGTCCGATCAGACGTTGAATTTCTTGTGTTCTTCCAGATTGCTTTCCTCTTGCCGCCTCTCTATCCATTCTCGAGCCAGTTGAACGTGGAAGCATGCCATATTCAGCCGTCACCCAACCTTTTCCTCCTCCCCTCAGAAAAGACGGAACCTTTTCCTCAACACTGGCAGTGCAAATCACCCGCGTTCTTCCAAACTCAACCAAAACGGAGCCCTCCGCTTGTCCAACGAAATCTTTCGTAAATATAATTTTTCGTAGATTGTCAACACCACGACTATCTCTGCTCATCATCACTTCCTCCATCCCATATCCAAAAAAAAGATTATAAGTCTTTGTCCCTGGCTCCCCACTCAAGTAATATCTTACCAATAGACTTTAATAAAACAGGAAACAATTCATGACTACAAGTATGACTGGATTCGCGACTGCGTCCCACCCAGCCAATTCGGTTACAGTAGCCGTCGACATCAAATGCGTTAATCACCGTTATCTCGACCTCCATTTTAAAATTCCAGAGGAATTACGTCCCTATGAAATCCAGTTCAGACGCACATTGGCTGATTTTTTACATAGAGGGAAAGTTGAGTGCAAAATATCAATTAACCCAAACCACGATTCACTGGAGCAAAAGATATCAACCGAAGTTTTAAATAATTTATTCTCACTAGAGCAAGAGATCATATCGCAATACCCAAAGGCAGCTAAATTAGCTGTCAATGATATCTTACGCTGGCCAGGAGCAATACAACAAGACACGACCGATCTCAAAACTATATTTAGCGCTTCGCAAGGGGCTCTGGTCGAGGCCAGCCAACAACTAAACTTAGCTCGAAAAGAGGAAGGGCAAAAATTACAGCAAATCATTCAAGAAAAAATTCAAAATATCAACAATTTAGTCCAATCAATTAAGCCGCTGATACCAACCATCATTTCATCTTATGAGAAAAAACTAATAGCGCGTATCAGCCAACTAGATGCTGAAATCTCTGAAGACAGAATTGCACAAGAAATGGTTATGCACTCAACAAAAGTTGATATCGAAGAAGAAATACAAAGACTCGAAGCACACATTTCCTCAGTTTTATCGATTTTGAGCTCCAACGGGCCGCAAGGAAAAAAACTCGATTTCCTCATGCAAGAACTAAATCGCGAAGCTAACACACTCGGGTCAAAATCCACTAATATTGGCACAACAAATATCGCTATGGACCTAAAAGTAACTATTGAACAAATACGAGAGCAAGTTCAAAATATCGAATAGATCCATGTCAAATATTTTTATTATTTCAGCGCCCTCAGGAGCAGGGAAGTCTTCCTTAATTGATGGCTTAATTGCCAACTATAACTCAATTAAAAAATCGGTATCGGTAACAACTAGGAAGCCTCGTGAAGGAGAAAAAAATGGAGAACAGTACATTTTTACCGATGAAGCTGATTTCAAAAAACGCTTAGATAAAAAAGAGTTTTTAGAGCATGCTCATGTTCACGGGAACTGGTACGGAACCAGCAAATTATTAGTTGAAAGTGAACTTAATAAAAATCACGATTTAATTCTCGAAATAGATTTTCAGGGTGCACAAGTTGTTCGCACGCACTACCCGAACAGTATCTCGATATTTATCTTGCCGCCGTCTATGGCTGTTTTGAGAGCCCGGCTCGAGAAAAGAAACACCGACTCCGCATCTGTCATTGAACGAAGACTTGACGCAGCTACTAGTGAAATAGCGCATGTATCAGAATATCAATATGTTATCATCAACGAAGTGTATGAGGACGCGCTATCCGATTTAGAGGCGATCATAAGGTCGGCTGAATTGAGGAATTCGACGTCGAAAAGCAAAGAAATTGTAAAAAACCACATCAAAGGATAATAAAGTATGGCTCGCATCACGGTTGACGATTGTTTGGAATTCATTCCTAACCGCTTTGAATTAACATTAGCGGCTAGTTATAGAGCGAGACAAATTTCCATTGGAAATACCGCCTTGGTTGACGAAAATAACGACAAGCCAACCGTTATAGCACTTAGGGAAATTGCTGGTGCCAAAGTCGGCATAGAAGTACTCGAAAATAAATAAAATATATTTGTTTTGATAGCTATGGGAACAATATCGAAAAAATAGACAGCCTCGGCATATAACGTTATGACGCTTGATTCCCGAGAAGTGCCACATCCCGTTGAAGTAGATCTGGCGTCCCCCTTGTTTGAGCAAGCCGCCGTCTATTTGAAGCCCGGTGAATTAAGTCTACTCGAGGAAGCATATCAGTACAGTCGAAAAGCTCACCAAGGGCAATTTCGAAAAACAGGAGAGCCTTATGTGTCGCATCCTGTTGCGGTATCGCAAATACTTACAAGCTGGAATCTTGATGCCCCCGCATTGATCGCTGCGCTACTACATGATGTGGTGGAAGATACGCACATAACAAAATCAGAAATTGGTCAAAAATACGGTGAGGTTGTAGCAGACTTAGTCGATGGCGTTTCTAAACTTGATAAGATCAGTTTTGAATCACAGAAACACGAGCAAGCTGAAAACTTTAGGAAAATGTTGCTTGCCATGGCGAAGGATGTGCGAGTCATGCTTATCAAACTCGCAGATCGATTGCACAATATGCGAACCCTAACGGCGATGCAGCCGCAAAAGCGAAGACGAATTGCTAAAGAGACGTTAGAAATTTATGCGCCTATCGCGAACCGGTTGGGATTGAATGATGTGTACCGAGAGCTTCAGGAATTATCCCTGTCCCACCTTTATCCCAATCGCTATAAAGTTCTCTCTAAAGCTGTTAAGAGAGCACGAGGAAACCGTAAAGAACTGATTAAAAACGTGCTTGGCTCTTTACAAGATTGCCTCAAGGATCATAAATTTGAGGCGATAGTATCCGGTCGCGAAAAAGCAATTCATAGTATTTACCGAAAAATGACTACAAAAACTTTATCGTTCGCAGAAGTTTTTGATATTTATGGCTTTCGCGTCGTTGTAAAAGATATACCGTCTTGCTATGTGGCACTCGGCATTCTTCACCAACGGTACAAACCTGTACCCGGTAAGTTTAAAGACTATATCGCCATCCCGAAGGCGAATGGATACCAAAGCCTACACAGCACATTGTTAAGTCCTGTAGGAACGCCTATTGAGGTCCAAATCAGAACAACAAATATGGATCAAATAGCCGAATCTGGAGTCGCCTCCCACTGGCTCTATAAAGAGACTGACGACACTTCCTTGAGTGAATTACAAACACGAACTCATCAATGGATGCAGAATTTACTTCAGCTTCAATCTGAACCGGGTAATGCTGCTGAATTTTTAGAGCACCTTAAATTAGATTTATTCCCGGATGAAGTATTTGTCTTCACTCCCAAGGGGAAAATTATTTCACTTCCACGAGGGGCAACAACGATTGACTTCGCTTATGCTGTTCATACCGATGTTGGTAATTCAACTCTGGCCGCTAAAGTCAATCATGAACCGGCACCTTTAAATACCGAACTTAGAAGCGGTGACCGCGTGGAAATCATCACATCCAAGCAGGCTACGGCCAACCCTCATTGGCTTAGATTTATCGTAACTAGCAAAGCCCGGTCGCAAATACGCCACTCAGTAAAAAGTCAGCAACACGAGGAATCGGCTCTGCTAGGTGCGCGCTTGCTGAAGCAGGCTTTAAATGACCTGAAAATGGAGCCGGACACCATTGCGCGTGAGCACTGGGATCGACTGGCAAAAGAATATACCGGAAAAACTAAAAATGAAATTCTTTCTGAAATTGGTTTAGGAAAACAACTCGCAATCGTCGTAGCCCGTCACTTGTTAGCTCTTGATGACAACGCAGAAACCCAAACAAATGCACAAAAGACTAGCTTAGTCATTCACGGGACTGAAGGAATGGCGTTACAGTTCGCTAAATGTTGCCATCCGATACCTGGTGATCCAATTATCGGCTACCTCAAGAAGGGCCATGGGTTGAATATACATACTCATGACTGTCCGATCTCACGAAGAGCCCATAACGACCCACACAAATGGATCGATGTGGAATGGGACCCCGATTCATCTAAATCGTTTCTGGTAAAAATTTGTGTCCTTGCTCAAAACGGCAAAGGTTTGTTAGGTAAGATTGCCACGAAAGTTTCGGCTGCCAACGCGAATATCGAAACGGGCAACTTCGAGCAGAACGATAGCGCAAATTACGCTGAAATCAATCTGTCTATCTTAGTGACAAATCGAATCCATCTTGCAAGAGTGATAAGAAATGTAAGATCGTTAGCTGAAGTTACCCGGATAACAAGACTAAAATCTTAAATATCCGGCTTAACTAAGCTGAGAAATAAAGCATAACCACTTTACAGTAAGTGGCTATGCCAAAAAACAAATTCTCTAAGGGCGCACCATGTCGCAGGTAGTTGGGAGCACGGTATCTTCAGCAGCAACCATATAATCGGTTCTCGGCCCGGTTCCGGTGCGTTCAACCTCGTATTTCACACCTTCTTCACCCAATTTTTTGAATGTAGACACGTACAAAGGCTGCATCAATTGATGATTATCCTCTCTAATCCACACATCTCCCGTCACCGATTTATAACGACCTTGTTGCTCTAGCGTTCTCGCAACGCTTAATGCGTCTGTTGATCCAACTTCGTCAATCGATTGAGCCAAGAGCTCCATACCGTACTTGAGCGTTAAAAAGAACAAGTCATCATGATATTCTGGATATCGACTTCGGTAAGCCTCTACTGTTTCGTCTGATACTTCTCCGCCCACATTAACGTGCCAATGTCCAACCTGTTTTACCCGGTCGACACCAGCCAAACCGATAGCAGTAGGGCCGCCAGCAATACCCGCATAATAAGTGTAAAAGTCAACATCTGCGCCAGAGTCGTTTGCTGCCTTGATTAAAAGCGCTAAATCAGCGCCCCAATTCGCAGTGATGATCGAATCAGCTCCAGAAGCTCGAATTTTTGCAATATAAGGTGAAAAATCTTTAACTTTCCCAAGCGGATGCAAATCATCCCCGACAATCTCAATATCCGGACGTTTTTGGGCGAGCATCGATTTACCAACCTTGGACACCGCGTGACCGAAAGAATAATCCTGATTGATTAGATAAACTTTCTTAATTGATAAATCAGCGGCGATTGCGTCACTTAGCGCCAACATTTTCATATCAATGTCAGCATCGAATCTAAAGTGCCAAAAATTGCATCGCTCATTCGTTAAAGCTGGATCCACCGCACCGTAATTCATAAAAATCATGGCTGAATCAGGATTCCGCTTGTTATGTTTAGCGATCGCTTCGGTGAGCGCACCTGCTACAGCCGAAGAATTAGCCTGGAATACGTATTTAACTTTCTGGTCCGCCAACTTCCTTAGTGCGATTAATGAATCTTGGGGGTTAGCTTTTCCATCGAGCGCGACAACTTCGAATTTTGATCCACCAAGTACGCCACCACGCTCATTAATTTGTTCCACAACCAACTCTAGCGATCTAAGTCCATTTTCACCCACGTTCGCGAAAGCACCTGACAGAGGGTCTATCCAACCAATTTTGATGGTTTCCTGAGGTTGATTACAACCTGACAAAAATAAACTCACTCCGGCCACTGCAGTGACCAGTATTCTTCTAATAAACATGTTTCCCCTCCGTCAAACCTTTATAAAAAAATCACATCTCGCGGCAAGTTCGTAATTTTATTTTTATCACGATACTTGACACTATTATACGACTGTCCGTGCTCAAGTCCTAAACCTACCGATAAGTTCTAGAATCCTTCAGTCTAGATATGCCTTTACGCCGCAATGATTTGCATTGACAATACCTAACAAACTGGCTGCTTCCAGTGGCGTTATGCGAAGACAAAAAAAGGCACTTACCGGAGTAAGTGCCTTTTTTTAAATCAATGGAAAACATTCTCGCCTTTGGGTTTGTCTTTAGGCATATTTAGCGATGTGTAACATACCGTGTAATAAACTCTTCTGAATCCTAGCTCCACAAACTGCTCACCATCCTATTTTAATCTTGGCAAGATAGCATGTCATATCACGCATAACATTTAGCCTTTAACAAACCTGTTGGGTTCGGACATATGTGAAGGAAGTGGGCGGCACAAAACTCTAGCAATATCAATGACATATTGTTCATCAGGTAGTCGCCATCGATTACCTGAATTCAAGTACTCTTTTATATTGTGTTCAGAAACAACCGTCTCTTGTAGCAACTTTAAATGAGGATAATCATCGAGACAGTTTGGTAAGAACTCAATAAAAGAAGTTAGTGACTCTCCCATAATAATGTCAGCTATACTCAGTTTCTGTCCAACTAGATATTTTCCCTTATTTTGGGTCAGAATAGACTCAAAATGCTTCCCAAACTTTTTTAAAGAATTTTCAAGGTCTCTGGATGCTTCATCTTTATCGGCTTTGAAAGCAAACTGCATAGCTGGAACGTTGAAATCACCAACCGCCCCCACCAGCATGTCACACCTCACAGCATCCTCATTTGTTTTGCCGTAGAGATCACCTCGTCGAGCTAAGAAGGAAATCATCGCGTTGCTTTGCGACAGTTTTAGATCATCAAGTTCGAGCAGAGGAAGCTGATTGAACGGCAGTTTCCCTGAGGTCTTTAGATTGTCGAAATCATTATAGTCTTCGAGGGATATATTAATGAAGTCGATGTTGTTGATCGCCAGCATCCATCTTGTCGTTTCCGCTCTCCCACGACCTTTGAAGTAATGCAATTTAGCAGGTTTCATAATTTTCATAATATACAGGCTCTTTCAGCCCAATCTTTTAGAATGGGCAAAAAAAAAGCACCTACTCACGTAAGTGCTTTTTTTGTCTTAGTGGTAGGCGGTGCGAGATTCGAACTCGCGACCAATGGATTAAAAGTCCACTGCTCTACCAGCTGAGCTAACCGCCCACACAAAAGCCCAGCATTTTAGCGGCTTATGGACCTGTTGGTCAACCTTACTTATCAAGGATTGAAAATCCCAACGAAACCGAGGACTAAAGGTATACCGTTGGATCGTTAACACCCGCCTCTAAAAAACCTTGCTTTCGAATACGACAAGAGTCACAAATACCGCACGCCGCCCCGGAAAACGTTGCCTGATAACACGAAATGGTCTGGGAATAATCAATCCCAAGTTTGCACCCTAAGTGAATGATGTCAGCTTTCTTCATATCAATTAGCGGAGCGTGAATCTTAAACGTCGCCCCTTCAACACCCGCTTTTGTCGCGCGATTTGCGAGCGTCTCAAAAGTCTCGATATACTCTGGACGACAGTCTGGGTAGCCTGAGTAATCAATCGCATTAGCTCCTATAAAAATATCCCTTGAATCTAAGACTTCAGCCCAACCAAGTGCTACCGACAACATGATGGTGTTGCGAGCAGGTACGTACGTGGATGGGATCCCCTCCGTATCTCCAGTTGGGATACTCTGATCATGGTCTGTAAGCGACGAGCCACCCAATTCCGATAAATCTATCTTGATGATTTTATGCTCAACAGCCCCAAGCTTAGCGCACATGCGTCGGGCGAATTTTAACTCTGAAACGTGTCTCTGACCATAATCCATCGACAAGGCATAGCATCGATAGCCCTTCGATTGAGCGTAAGCAAAAACCGTAGCGGAATCTAAGCCACCAGACACCAAAACAACTGCATTAGGTGAATCAGAATTCATTAATCACAACGCCTGTTAACTTCTTGAAGACGCGTCTGAACTTTTAACCATTTCGAGGAATGCAACTTTTTGTTGCAATAATCGACACTTGCATCAGTTAAAAATTTCTTTGCAACCTTACATTGCTTCCTCTCCAAACTTATTAATGCTGCCTCTAATGCCACTTCACACCGCTTGTTATGAGTCTTCTGAAGACGCGGCAATAGCGACTTCAGTATGCTCAACGCTTCCTCACTCCGGTAATCACTATCCTTTAAGGCCATCGCGGTCCAATACATACCACTTTGAGAATATTGATTCTCGGGAAAGGCATTATTAAGCAAACCGAATAACTCAATGGCTTCGTCATAACGTTTGTTGTCATAGGCATTTTTGGCATAGCTATAAAAGGATTTAACATCCTTTTTTTCATCTGCTAAGGCTGGCGGATTCTCAGAGGATGTCGCCTTACGCACTGCACTTCGCTCAGGTTGAATGAGGCTAACAGGTTCCCCAGACAGATCGCCTGCCAACGCCTCTAAGCTTTTTCGAATATCAACATCCAATGAGTCCACTTTGGACGCAACCAGATCGAGGTCTATTTTGAGGCCATCAGTGACTGAAGCTAAAGATGCTGATCCATCACCAACGCGGATTTGAGCCTCGATTCGAGACACCTTTTGCATCAGGTCACGAACCAGTTGTTGAACCTTCTCTAAATCAACAAGCCTTCTCTTAACAAGATCCAACTCACCTCTAAGTGACCGAATCTCTTCGTCCATTTTTTGACGCTGATAAAAATCAGTCACGTCTGCTTTCGGTTCCGATATGGCTTGCTCTATCCTCTCCTGCCCAAGTGTTAAAGGGGCGAAGGATACGCTCAATGCTGTGAAAATAAAGATCCAAAAAAATGCCCGCAATTGACTCCTAACCATTTGAATCATCAGTTTGGGTCATACAACATATCTCATCAAAATAGCGGTCTAGCTTTCATCAATATAAACAAGATCACTCCGTCTATTTTTCGCCCGGCTTTCCTCATTTATGCCAAAAAATGAGGGCCGCTCCGCGCCGTAACTCATCACATCAATCTGATCCGGACTAGCCCCTTCCAAGATCAGCGCTTGCTTTAATTGTTCAGCCCGACTTTGCCCAAGCGCTAGATTATATTCTCGACTACCCCGGTCATCACAATTCCCCTCAATCCTTATTCTAACCTGCGGGTTTCTCGATAAGAAGTCTCCATGTGCTTGCACGATAGGGCGGTACTCTGGCTGAATCAACGAACTATCAAAATTATAGAAAACACTCCTTTGAGACAATAACGAATTTTTCTCTGCCAATTGCCTTTCAATCTCCGCCTCTCGCTCCTGTTCAGCCTGGATCGCGGCATTTTCCTTATCGATCTTAGAGCGCTCCTCTAAAAGTCTTTGTTCTTCACGCTCAAATTCACGTTTCAATTCATCTTGTTGAGCTTTTAGATCACCCTCGTTTTGATCACCACCAGCCTCGACGGATTCAACACTTTGCTCAAACGACCGTCTGTTTGATGGATCAAATAAATCTCTCTGTTCAATATCAGCATTTGTTTTGGTTTTGCTCGAACAGCCAGCGCAAACTGCAACCAATCCAGCCAGTAGTAAGATCCTCGCGGTCATAAAATTTCCCAATTAATCTTTGATAAAAGGCCCCCAAGAGGGCTCACGAATATCATCTCCCTTCGGTCCCAAATAACGGAGCTTGGCTCGGCCGTTTTTAGACACGAATCGTAATATACCACGCCCATTTGCCTCAGACGCGTAAACAATTACCTTTCCATTAGGCGCGATACTAGGGGACTGATCGAGGGTGCCCTTCGTCAATATCTGGACAATACCCGTTTGCATATCTAAGGTTCCGACATTGAACCGACCTTCGTCATAATGCATCAAAGCCAGAAAACTATCGTCCGGGCTCAATTGTGCCGAGGCGTTATATCGTCCTGCGTAGGTCAATCGAACCTCCGACACCTGTGAAATAGAAGCCTTGTAGATCTGCGGCTGACCTGTTCGGTCTGATGTAAAGACAATACTTTTACCGTCATGCGAGAAACTTGGTTCTGTGTCTATGGATCGACTATTTGTGAGTTGCACTTTACTTCGATCCGACAATAAAACTGAGAATATATCCGACCGACCATCCTTAGAGATTGCGATCGCTAAACGCTTTCCATCTGGCGACCAGGCAGGGGCAGAGTTTGATCCTGGAAACGGACCAATGACCTCCGGTTTTCCACTTACTCGACCTGTTTGGTAGTTAACTGGCACCACATAGACTGCTGCTCGTCGATTTAAAAATGAGACAAATGCTATCTGATCTCCAGTTGGCGACCACCGCGGAGATAAGATGGGCTCTTTAGAACTAAATATTTCATTCGGGTTGTGTCCATCAGAATCCGCAATGACCAACGCTGACAGATCCGTCTTTCTCACCACATAAGCTATTTTCGTTCTAAAAACACCTTTATCACCAGTCAACTTCTCGTAGATCAGATCGGCAAAGTGGTGTGCCGTTCGACGCAATTGTTTTGGATCGTCTTTGATCTGATAACCGACCGACATTGCTTGGCCTAAAATATCGTATAGCCAAAAAGAGGCTTGAATACGTCCGTCCTTTAGCTTGGCAAACTTCCCCACGACAAGATTTTGCACCTTCCTTTCTTGCCAATCGGCGAAGTCCTCACCCTTTAATTTCGACAGTCCCCAGCTTGTTTCAACATCTTGAATCGAAAAAAGCCCTGTTTTTGTAAGGTCTGCGGATATAATTTCAGCGATCAAATCTGCTTCTTCTCCCTCTCCACCGAATGGAAGAACAGTAATCGGTATTTTACTACCCTCATCAGCGATGATCTCAATCTCTACCTGAGCGGAAGCAATCCCAAAAAACAGAATACTCACAATTAAAGCAGTGTGGACTAGCGCGTTCGACACTCGCAAAACAAAAGACATTCAGCCCCCTTTAAAATTTAAACTCAATACTGACTCCACGCCCGAATGTTCTTTCAAAGAATGGCTGTTCCTTTGGAACCGGTAACGGCGAAGCAATTAAAATAGCCTTTTTCACTGATTCATCATAGGCAGGGTTGCCGCTGGAATCAATCAATTCGAGGTCAACGACTGTTCCCGAAGAGCTTAGGACCAATTCATAAACTACCCTTAACCCAGATCTATCCGTGCTGTAAGCCCAATTTTTAAGTACTTTATCTTTAATTTGATTACTGTATTTGTCGATCTCATCTTGCATTGCGGCTTGAAATCGACGCGTTTCAGATTGCTGTTTTTGAAGGGCATCTCGCGACTGCTTCTCGGTTAAGCTCGAACTTTGTTCCAACTTTTCTAATTGCTTTTGCGTCTCGCGAATTTTCTTGAGTTTTTCCTGACGTTTTTTTTCCGCTTCCGCAAGTAACCGTTCACGCTCCTTTCGGTCCTCCAACTCTTGCCGCCTCTGATCTTCTAACCGCTCCCGTTCCTTCCGGTCCTCCTCACGCTTACGCTCTCGCTCAGCTTGAGCCTTATCTCGCTTCTCTTGCCGCTTTTTCTCATCCTCACGCGCCTTCTCTTTTAGTTTTTTCTGCCTTTGATCATCTAACCGCTCTCGCTCCTTTCGATCCTCCTCACGCTTACGCTCTCGCTCAGCTTGAGCCTTATCTCGCTTCTCTTGCCGCTTTTTTTCATCCTCGCGCGCCTTCTCTTTTAATTTTTGCTGCCTTTGATCTTCTAACCGTTTCCGTTCCTTTCGATCTTCCTCACGCTTACGCTCTCGCTCAGCTTGAGCCTTATCTCGCTTCTCTTGCCGCTTTTTCTCAAGTGCAATATCCCTCGGTGAGGGACCTATATCTGGCTTGGGCTCTGGCTTAGGCTTGGGCTCTGGCTTAGGCTTGGGCTCTGGCTTAGGCTTGGGCTCTGGCTTAGGCTTGGGCTCTGGCTTAGGCTTAGGCTTAGGCTTAGGCTTAGGCTCTGGTTTGGGTTTGGGTTTGGGTTTGGGCTCTGGTTTGGGTTTGGGCTCTGGTTTGGGTTTGGGCTCTGGTTTGGGCTTGGGCTCAACTGCAGGTTGCACATTTTGTGGTTTCGTTTCCGGCGACCACAGTTCCACCATTACAGGCTCTGGATCTCGATGGTTCCAATCTAAGCTCACAACCAGAAACAGAAATAAAACAACGTGAATCAGGATAGATAAAAAACCCGACTTTATTCGAGACTGTTTTACTCCTCGAGACATTTATTCCTTCGGTGTTACCATCAAGCCAACACGCTCAACATTCATTTTTTGTAACACGTCCATCATATCCATCACTCGCTCATATCGAACACTTTTATCAGCAGAAATAAGAATTGGTTGATTTGGATTAGCGTCTTGTTTTTGCGTCACAACAGATAACAACTCACTCCATCCAATAACCCTAGTCGCTTTAGATTTTTCCCTATCGATATAAGCAAAATCTCCCCCAGCCTTTATGATGAGCTCTAGTGGTCTTATAGGTATTTGAGAAGATTTACCAACGCTAGGCAATTCTACAACTCCAGGATTGAGCATTGGGGCGGTCACCATAAAGATCACCAGTAACACCAACATCACATCAATGTATGGAACAACATTCATTTGATTCATTAGCTTACGCTGTCTTTTTGCCATTACGTCACCTGTAAATCATAAGGAGCAAATTTGGGTTAACTAACCGTCACTGAACGCTGCAACAAATTTGATATTTCCTCCATTCCACTTTCGTATCTGGCAGTTAATCGCTCCACATCACGGACATACCGGTTATAAGCCAACACGGCTGGTATTGCAGCGAATAGTCCCATTGCGGTAGCAATTAATGCTTCTGCAATGCCTGGTGCGACCTGCGCTAAAGTTGCCTGCCCTACATTAGCTAGTCCTCGAAATGCGTTCATGATCCCCCAAACCGTTCCAAAAAGACCGACGTAAGGACTCACCGATCCTACTGTTGCTAAGAACGACAAGTTCATTTCTAATCGGTCTAGTTCTCTCTGGTACTGGGCATTCATCGCTCTTCGAGTTCCATCCATTAGGGTTGGTAAAGACATGCCAGTCTGCTGCTGAAGCTTTGTGAACTCTCTCAGCGCTGACTCAAAAATTCGATCGAGGGCGCCGCGCGATTTACTCGCTCGAACATGCTGATATAAACTGCCCGGATCATTAACAGAAGCAAAATGCCCCTCAAAAGCTCTAACGCTCCTAAATGCATCCTTAAATATCTCCCTTTTTAAAAAAATATACCACCACGAAACCAGAGACATCACAAGTAACGCAACCATTACCAATTGGACCAAAATGCTGGCGTTAACAATCAACGAGAAAAAAGACATGTTCTCCGACATGCTCACTGGCATAAATACCCTTTCTTTTTGTGAAGAGAATCAAACATACGGCTCTAGTCTATCCTTTAGCGAATATGGAAATCTAATGGGCGCGAACTTGAGCGAGTGGATACATGCCAAATTAACATTAGCGCTAGCTAGGATCAATCCACTTCGACACACAGATTGAGTCAATGTCAACTGAGCGCGACCGACCTTGACGGTATCCACAGAAATATCAAGCTCGTCATCGAGTCGACCGGGTTGATGGAAATCAATTGACAACTTGCGAACAACCAAAAGAACATTAAACTCCTTTGCTAACTTTCCAGACTCGAACCCAAGGTAACGAAACCAATCAGCTCGAGCACGTTCCAAAAAATCCAAGTATCGAGAATGGTAAATCACACCACCCGCATCGGTATCCTGATAATAAATTCGCGTCTTCAATGCAAAAATAATCTTTAAGCCCCTTTGAATAAATCTGGCTTATCGTTAACTGTATTCTCAACCCCAAGATGACTAAAAGCTCTTGGGGTTGCCAACCTCCCGCGTGGAGTCCTTTGGAGATAGCCCTCTTGTATTAGAAATGGCTCAATCACGTCCTCAATAGTATCCCGAGATTCGCCGATCGCCGCAGCTAAATTATCAACGCCCACGGGGCCTCCCGCAAAGCGATGAATAATCGCTTCAAGTAGCTTACGATCCATAATATCTAGACCTCTCCCGTCGACGTCTAAGTTCATTAACGCGACACTGGCGACTTTTTCATCGATTTTTCCATCAAATTGGACGTCAGCGAAATCCCTAACACGACGCAAAAGGCGGTTAGCTATACGCGGAGTTCCCCGCGATCTAGAGGCTATTTCTACCGCACCGCCATCATCAGTCGCGGTATCGAGTAATTCGGCGGACCTTTTGACAATCTTTGTCAATTCGTTTGGCGTATAAAACTCTAACCTGGAAACGATGCCAAATCGGTCTCGCAGTGGATTGGTCAACATGCCCGCCCTGGTTGTCGCGCCAACTAAGGTAAACGGCGGTAGGTCAAGCTTCACTGATCGCGCCGCTGGTCCCTCACCAATCATAATGTCGAGCTGAAAATCTTCCAAAGCAGGATAGAGAATCTCCTCGACGGCGGCAGATAATCTGTGGATCTCATCAATGAATAAAACATCATTAGCCTCGAGATTGGTCAGTAATGCAGCAAGATCACCTGCCTTCTCAATGACAGGACCGGAAGTTTGTCTGACGTTGACACCCATTTCTCGACCGATAATATGCGCTAACGTCGTTTTTCCTAAACCTGGAGGGCCAAACAGCAAGACATGATCCAAAGGTTCTTTTCGGCCAATCGCTGCTTGGATAAACACGCTTAACTGACTACGTATCTTTTCTTGGCCGACATATTCATCTAATCGACTAGGCCGCAAAGCCCTCTCAACCTTTTCCTCGGATAGGGGAGATGTCGATACAGGAGATACCAACCGGTCAGTTTCAATCATCTCAACATGTCCCAAAAAGAAAATAAAACCCGATCAATACCAGACGCTATCTGATTTTTTAAACCCGCACGCGGTGATCGACATTCCTGGCGCCTTAATATCTCTAGAACTATCATCACCCGATTATATCTGATGCCACCCACAACTACTCACACAAACTATGGCAATCTCTTTACCGATCGAGATTTCAACTTGATGAGATCAACTGCAGTGTTTGACGAATCGTCTCCGAGAGAGTTAAGCCTTCATCCACTCTCAAAACACAAGCCCGCGCTTCTCGCTCACTATAACCTAGAGATACAAGAGCACTTATGGCATCGTCCACTATGCTCGGCGAAGATGTACCATTAGGTAAGTTATCTGGCCCAGTCAATTTATCTCTTAACTCTAAAATTAACCTCTCGGCAGTCTTCCTGCCGATACCAGGGACCTTAGTAAGACGAGCAATATCCTCAGCATCGACTAAACTTTTGAGTTCATCCATACTCAGCGCTGAAAGTATAGCCAATGCGATTTTCGCACCAATACCGTTAACTTTGAGAAGCTGCCGAAACACAGTTTTTTCTCCGGATTTATTGAACCCGTAAAGCAGGTGTGCGTCTTCTCTAACGAGTAAGTGCGTATGAAGCGTCACCTTCTGGCCCACTTCAGGCAGATCGTAAATAGTGCTCATCGGTGCTTCAATTTCATAAGCGATCCCATTGACCTCTAGAACCAACATCGGCGGCGCTTTCCCAATTAAAACCCCAGAAATTTGACTAATCATAATAGTTTCTTTCGACTCTAAGTCACGTCAATACGTTTAATTTTGCTCAACACCCTTTCGGAGTGGGCGTGACAAATTGCACACGCCAATGCATCTGACGCATCAGTGGATGGCGCACTTGGTAATTTAAGCAACCGCTTTACCATTTCCTGAACTTGCGTCTTATCAGCATGACCATTTCCTACGACAGATTGCTTGACTTGCAACGCCGTAAACTCTGATACGGATAAATTTTTAAGAACAGCAGCGGATATCGCTGCTCCACGGGCTTGGCCCAGTAACAGTGTCGATTTTGGGTTCACATTGACAAAAACCTGTTCCACAACAGCAACTGATGGCGCATAACCGTCAATAATTTCGAGAATACCAGTCAGGATTTCTTTCAGCCGCTCTGGGAGGCCATTTCCCAACGTTTTTATGCAGCCACTGGTTACGTAAGTTAATCCCTGCTGATCCGAATCAATGACGCCGAATCCGGTGACTCTAAGTCCGGGATCAATCCCTAGGAGCCTCAAAACTTTCGCCAGAATTGATCATCCAGAGCCTCAAACATCACATGATGCCGTTGTGTATACATCCTGTACATCGTCAAGAGACTCTAACGCGTCTAAAAGCTTCTGCATTTTCTCCGCTTCATCGCCTTCTAATTCGTTTAAAGTGCTCGGTCTGTGAGTCACTTCTGCCATCTCTGGTATGAGCTCGGCCTTTTCAAAGGCAAGTTTTAGAGCACTGAATTCGCTCGGGTTAGCAACAACTTCTATGCTGCCATCCTCATTAGAAAGCACGTCCTCTGCACCCTCAGACAAACCAACGTCCATGATAAGCTCCTCATCCAACCCTGGTGCAAAAACAAAAAAAGCACAATGCTTAAAAAGAAACGCAACCGAACCATCCGTGCCCAAGTTTCCTCCATGCTTAGAAAAGGCGTGCCGAACATCCGCAACCGTTCTTTTCGTATTATCAGTTAAACAATCGACCATGACTGCAGCGCCACCAATACCATAACCCTCGTAGCGAGCTTCTTCATAATTCACCCCATCTAACTCACCAGCACCTTTTTTTGCTGCCCGATCAATAGTCTCTTTAGTCATGTTAGCGTCAAGCGCCTTATCAATAGCCAAACGCAGCCTGGGGTTTGAGGCAGGGTCAGCCCCCGCAAGTCGAGCAGCAACAGTGATTTCCTTTATCAATCGAGTGAATATTTTTCCTCTTTTAGCATCAGCGGCAGCCTTACGATGCTTAATGTTCGCCCATTTACTGTGTCCAGCCATAGCTTCCTACCACCTCTCAGCAACTTACATAAAAAATAATGTTTAATCGCTCAACAAACAATTTAATCCCGACTATTAAATTTAAACATTAAACCTAAAATGCATGATATCGCCGTCGAGCACAACATAGTCCTTTCCCTCTAACCTCACTTTACCCGCATCCTTAGCAGCAGCCTCACCACCATATTTAACAAAATCACTGTAACTTACTACCTCTGCTCGAATAAATCCTTTTTCGAAATCAGTGTGTATCACACCGGCCGCCTGGGGAGCAGAACTGCCTCGTTTCACGGTCCAAGCCCTCACTTCTTTTTTGCCAGCCGTAAAATAGGTTTGCAATCCCAGCAGCTCAAAAGCCGCTCTAATAGCCCGATTCAAACCAGGCTCGTCCATGCCTATATCCGCCAGGAACATTTTTTTCTCGTCGTCATCTAGATCAATTAACTGAGCCTCAAGTGCAGCTGAGATGGCGACTACGTTAGCCCCCTCTTCTAAAGCCATGGATTTAACCTTCTCTAACATAGGATTCCCATCAAAACCCTTCTCACTAACGTTCGCCACATACATCACCGGCTTCATGGTTAAAAGAAAGAAAGGGTGAAGCGCTAAACGTTCTTCCTTAGATAAATCCACCGTACGCGCCGCATTCCCCTGATTCAGCGCCGTTTCAACCTTTTCGAGGACATCTAGAGTTCGTTTAGCATCCTTGTCATTACCAGCCCGAGCTTGCTTACTATAACGAATGACCTGCTTCTCAATTGAAGCAAGGTCAGCTAATGCGAGCTCGGTATTTATAACCTCAATGTCTGAAATGGGATCGACCTTACCCCCTACATGAACGACATTATCATCCGTAAAACATCTGACCACGTGCGCAATAGCATCTGTTTCACGAATATTTGCAAGAAACTGATTACCTAACCCCTCGCCTTGAGAGGCTCCTTTAACCAAGCCAGCGATATCTACAAACTCCACGAGCGCTGGTACTGTTTTTTCAGGCACCACCATTGTTGATAACTTATCCAACCTAGCATCTGGCACCTCAACCACACCAACGTTTGGCTCGATCGTACAAAATGGATAATTTTCAGCAGAAATTGTCGCTTTAGTCAGCGCGTTAAACAGTGTTGATTTTCCCACATTTGGAAGCCCTACAATTCCACACTTCATGTTGATTTTTCCTTAATACGTATTAGTTGAAATCAGAGCTTGGGATTAGAAGTATGTAAAACCAACATGGCTTCACTCATACCATCGGCCATGATATTCGGACTCACATCTAAAGAACGTTGAATTCCCTCTTGAATAAGCGATTCATCGGTATACTCAGGTCTACGAAGTACATAATCAGATACTTTATGCCTATCTCCTGGGTGACCAATACCAATTCTTAATCTCCAACAACTCAAGCTCAAATGTCGTCCAACGTCTCTAATCCCGTTATGGCCACCATGGCCACCCCCCTGTTTTAGCCTCACAATTCCCGGCTCCAAATCAAGCTCGTCATGCACTACTAGAATCTCGCTCACGTCAATATCATAAAAACTGCTTATAGCTTTTACTGCACGACCACTTTCGTTCATGAACGTTTGGGGCTTTAGCAACCTAAGATCAGCACCGTTAACTTTAGCACGGGCTACATCTCCAAAAAATTTTGACTGATGCTCAAAGGTGACGCCCAATTTTGTCGCTAATTGATCGCACCACCAAAACCCAACATTATGTCGGGTCGACTCATACTTACCACCTGGATTCCCTAACCCTACAAGCAGTTTCATGTGCCAATCATCCGCAACCCTAATTATAAAAAAAGCCGAGCACCAATCGCTGCTCGGCTATTGACATACATTAAACTAATTTAAGACTCGCTCGCATCACCCTTGTCTGCTTCTGAAGCATCACCGGTAGCAGATTCCTCATCACCACCATCGGATCCCGCACCATCGTCTTCATCAACTGACCCTCGAGCTTTTTGTATTGCTACCACACTAAGATCCTCACCACCCCTCACTAGGTGCGCTAATTCAACACCGTTTGGCAAATTCAGTTGCGTCAAGTGGATGGCATCACCAATTTCCAAAGCCACGCAATCGACCTCAATGTACTCTGGTAAATCTCCTGGCAAACATGAAACTTCCACTTCAGACTCAATCCGGTTAACAACACCACCGCCTAACTTAACACTCGGCGCTTCCTCCTCATTCACAAAATGGAGTGGTACGCGCATGGTAATTTTTTCTTTAGCCGATACTCGCTGGAAGTCAACGTGAAGGACTTCTATCTTAAAAGGATGCATTTGGTAATCACGAAGCAATACCTTTTCCACCTTACCCGCTAACGACATATCCACAATAGACGCACGAAAAACTTCTTTTTTTAGTTGCATTAAAGTTTCTTTGTGATCAAGTTCGATCATCTCAGCCTCGGATTGACCACCATAAAGGACTCCAGGTACCTTGCCCGCTCTGCGGAGACGGCGGCTCGCACCCGTTCCCTGCGTAGACCGAACTTCAGCATTAATCTTCATATCTGACATTTTACTTCTCCAATTTATAAAAAGAATCGCCTCGCGACCAATTTGATTCCCGTAAAAAACGCTAGTTTAACCTAGCAAGTGATATTAAGCTTCAATCTATAAATAACGATGAAACAGAATCCTCATCACTAATCCGCCGTATCGTTTCGGCAAAAAGATTAGCGATCGACAGTTGCCTTATTTTCTCACAGCCTTCCGCTTCGGGAGACAAGGGTATTGTGTCAGTAACAACTAGCTCATCTATTTCCGACGCACTAATTTTCTCAATGGCCTTCCCCGATAACACCGGGTGCGTGCAGTAAGCTAAAACTTTCTTTGCTCCGTTTTGCTTTAAAGCAGCCGCTGCCGCACACAAGGTATTAGCCGTATCAACCATGTCGTCCATCAATACACAAGTCCTACCTTGCACCTCACCGATAATGTTCATTACGGTAGCTTCATTTGCTTTCGGTCGGCGCTTATCGATTATCGCCAGGTCTGATTCGAGTCTTTTAGCTAGCGCTCGCGCACGAACAACTCCACCGACGTCTGGTGACACAACAATGAGATCGTCATAGCCACATTTCCAAATATCCCCTAAGAGTACTGGCGCTGCGTAAACATTATCAACCGGTATATCAAAAAAACCTTGAATTTGGTCAGCATGCAGATCCATCGTTAGCAACCGATCAACCCCAGTCGCTTGAAGACAGTTGGCGACAACTTTTGCACTAATCGCCACTCGAGCAGAGCGCGGCCTTCGATCTTGCCGCGCGTAACCTAAATATGGAATCGCCGCTGTGATGCGGCCAGCAGAGGATCGCTTAAGAGCGTCAACCATAAGCAAAATCTCCATCAAACTTTCGTTTGTAGGGGTGCATGCTGATTGAAGAACGAACACATCTCTACCTCTAACGTTCTCAAGCAACTCAACCATTACCTCACCGTCACTAAAACGATCAACGGTGGCGCGGCCTAAACCAATGTTCAGGTGCTTCGCTACCCGCTCAGCTAAAACCGGATTCGCATTCCCGGTGAATACAT
>Ga0233432_10001799_pt1 | contig 20426 bp, 8 predicted proteins | sample SI_122_August201_6_FD_179870 | JGI IMG/M metagenome (GOLD analysis project Ga0233432, IMG submission 179870) | Seawater microbial communities from Saanich Inlet, British Columbia, Canada - SI_122_August2016_10_MG | ecosystem: Environmental > Aquatic > Marine > Inlet | place: Canada: British... | reverse complement strand
ATTTGCCTTGATTGCCGATGAGGTCTCTCACCAGAAAATGGCCTGTGGCGACTCGAAAGCTGCCGCCAAAGTTGCCATCCTTGACCCGGCTCTCACGGTATCCCAACCACGTCGTGTGACCGCGTGTACCGGTATGGATGCCTTAACCCATGCACTTGAAACAGCCGTCACACGCAAGCGTACGCTTTACAGCTCCATGCACGCTCTCGAGGCTTTCAAACTATTGCTTCCGAATCTTCCGATCGTCCTGAATAAACCCGAAGACCTTGTGGCTCGAGGTAAAATGCAGCTAGGCGCTGCCCTGGCCGGCATTGCCATTGAGAACAGCATGCTGGGCGCAGCGCATGCCACAGCTAACCCTTTGACGGCTGGTTTCGACGTGATTCACGGCATGGCGGTGGGGGTGATGATGCCACATGTGATTCGGTGGAACGCAAGCTGCCAAGCCACCGCAAACTCCTATGCTCAACTCGCTCGCGAAACGCGTGTGGCGTCTTCTCATGATTCGGTCCCTCATTCGGTGAACAAACTCGTCACGGCCATCGAGCATATCCTTGAAGTCACAGAAATTCCATCGACTCTCAGTTCTCATGGAGTCGGTGAGAAGGATCTTGATAAACTGGCTGAAGGTGCCTCCCAGCAATGGACCGGTAACTTTAATCCCGTTGATATGACTCAGGCCGATTACCGTTCTCTCTACTCCCTGGCCTTGAGTTAGGGGTTTTGACTCGAGCCCGTCTCGCTTCGCGGTTTTCTGCGCGTCCGGATCATGACTCCTTAAAGGCGGTTGGCCAGGCTTAAGCCCGGTCAACCGTCTTTTTCATGCATTGTTGGATGCTTGAAGTGTTGAGCGTGATTGTGAATTACCCCAATTACAAACTCCACCCCTTTCGGTATTCACGCCGAATGTATTGATTTGCCTCGGGGGCGTTGGTGACTCGCAGGTTTTTGCTGTCCCATTCAATTTTCTTGCCGGAACGGATGGCTACATTGCCCAGCAGTACGACTTCGCTGAATGGACCAGATCGATTGAAGTTGGATAAGGGTTGATCCGGATCACCATTGCGAATGCCATCGAGCCATTCCTGATCTTCGTTTTTGACGCGCGGAATTGTCTTGGGTATCTCCGTGGTGTTGGCCATGACACCGTTGGCCTTGATCAGCCAATTGGTTCTCGAGCGGTTGAAGAACATGGTGCCTTTTTTCCCTACCAACACAGTGCCATATTTTGAAATATCCTCACCATCGATCACTTCGGCTGGCGGGTAGTTTTGCTTGCCTTTATTCTTTCCATCATACCAGACGAATTTAACCGGCGGTTTTTTCCCACGTTTGGGGAACTGATAAGTCACGATGGACGATGTGGGGGCTGATTCCTGAGTCATGCCCTGCTGCTCAGCCTGAACCCAATCGGGTGCACCGAGTTCGAGCGACCAATAGGCCATGTCCATGATGTGACAAGCCATGTCGCCCAAGGCTCCAGTTCCAAAGTCCCAATAACCACGCCATTTGAAGGGTGCGTAATCGGGGTGGTAAGGTCGCCATGGAGCAGGCCCGAGAAAGAGATCCCAATCCAATGTGTCTGGCGCTTTATGATCGCCAGCGGGTCGGTTGACGCCTTGCGGCCAGACCGGCCGATTGGTCCACATATGTGCTTCGGTGACATCGCCAATGATACCAGCCTGAATCAATTCCACAGCTCTGCGTATGGGTTCGCCTGAGTGAGCCTGGTTCCCCATTTGAGTGACCACACCTTTTTCACGTGCAACTTCGGTCATGACACGTGCTTCATAGACGGAATGCGTCAATGGTTTTTGACAGTAGCAATGTTTCCCCATTTTCATGGCCATCACCGCAGCGACTGCATGTGTGTGGTCAGGTGTGCTGACTGTGACTGCATCAATGTCCTTCTGCTTTTCCAGCATCACACGAAAATCCTTGTAACGCTTCGCCTTTGGGAACTTTTTGAAGGTTTCAGCTGCTCGATTGTCATCGACGTCACACAAAGCTACGATTTCAGCTCCGGCTTTGGAGTTGTCATTGATCTCTCCGCGCCCTTTTCCTCCAACGCCGATGCCGCCCAGAAGGATGCGGTCGTTAGCGCCGAAAACACGGCTGGGGAAAAAGTTGAATGCAAATGCCGTGGCAGCTGTTGTGCTGACAAATTTTCTGCGTGTAATTGGTTTTTTCATAAAACGCCTTCTCGGATATATATTGTCTGCGGTGAACTGATGTCATCATCCTCATCTTGATCCAGAAGGGCAAGCAAGATTGAAACATTCGATGGTTTTCCAAAAAGACTTCTCGTTGCAAACCCTGATCATAGTCGCTAAGTTCCCAATCTAAATTATGGAAAAAGTAGTTATTATTGGAACAGGCTGTGCAGGTTTGACAGCTGCTATTTACAGCGCGCGTGCGAATTTGAATCCCTTGGTTCTTACCGGAACCATGCCAGGTGGTTTATTGACAACCACAAGCACTGTGGAGAATTTTCCCGGATTTCCCGAGGGGGTAGATGGGTTTCAATTAATGCAACACATGCAGAAACAGGCCGAACGATTTGGCGCACGCGTTCAGTTCGGGACCGTAGAATCAGCCGATCTCTCCGGAGATCATCCCAAACTAATCGTCGACGGTAAGGAAATCGAAACCCAGACCCTGATTATTGCCACTGGTGCAGGGCACCGTCACCTCGGGCTCGAGAATGAAAAAAAACTCGAAAACAAAGGAGTGACCTACTGCGCGACCTGTGATGGAGCATTACCTATGTTCAGGGATAAGCCACTGGTTGTCGTTGGCGGCGGTGATTCTGCCTGCGAAGAAGCCACTTACCTGACTCGATTCGGATCGAAAGTATACCTCATCCACCGACGCGATGAATTGAGAGCAAGCAAAATCATGGCCGAGCGTGCTGTCAACCATGATAAGATAGAAATGGTATGGGATACTGTAGTGACAGAAATACATGGTGTGGAAGATGATGAAGTTACAGGTGTTCAGCTGAAAAATACCAAGACAGGTGAGGAAAGCAGGCTTGATTGTGCGGGTGTTTTTGTTGCCATCGGGCATGTGCCCAATACTCAAATCTTCACGGGTCACATCGACATGGACGAAGCGGGCTACGTGCTGCCGCGGGGCGGTAGTAAGACATCTTCCAAAGGAGTTTTTGTAGCAGGAGACTGCGCTGACCAAGTATACCGCCAAGCCATCACTGCAGCGGGTATGGGCTGCATGGCAGCGATCGATGCCGAGCGTTATCTAGGTGAACAGGATCAGTAAAAAGTGCTCTTGACTCCTTTCTTTTTCAACTGAGATGTTGAAGGAATTATGATTGTTTTTGTTTGATATGGCCTGTAACCTGCTCCCTTTGCATCAGTGTGCAAGGCTTGAATTCAAAGATTTTCAGATAGAGGTCAGCGCCTCTTGTTTTTGCTTTTGTTATTCATGGCCTTCGACTTAAGTTGTCTGATACTCAGATTCGACCTGTCTAAAGGAGTTGAGTTCCTTTCGTGGGTTGACAATCAAAATTACAAATTATGATCTGGTTAGTTGCAATTCTACTCTTGGCGATTTTTGCTGGCATTGGTTACCTCAAAGGTGCCATTCGCATGTCGGTTTCATTGGCGGGCCTGTTTGTCGGGCTTATGTTGGCCAAACCCATGGCTCCCATGATGACTCCCATCTACACAGCCTCTGGAATGACCAACCTTTTATGGTTGTCTTTGCTACCTCCCATCACCGCATTCCTTGTTGTGGGATTGGTATTTGTAGTGGTCGGCTTCATAGTTCATTACAAAATAGGACAATACTACAAATTCAGCGCTGATGAAGTCACTCGCCTGACTTGGGAACGGATGAACAAGCGTTCTGGTGCAGCCCTTGGTTTGTTGGTGGGTGGTATTTACACCGTTCTGGTCGGCATGTTGATTTACGTGGGAGGTTACTTGACGACTCAGGTTGCCACTGAAAACGATCAAGGTCCTGTCGGATACCTCAATTCCCTTGCCTCCGGATTGGAGAGCTCAGGATTAGGCAAGATTGCGCGCAGTATAAGCCCCGTGCCTGAAAAATATTTCAAGGTAGCCGACATCCTCGGTATGTCTCACAAAACGCCTCTGCTGGAAGTGCGTTATCGCAACTATCCACCTTTCCTGAATCTGGGAGAGGAGTCCACTATCGAGGAAATGGGAAGTAACGATGAATACCACAACTTATTGATTCAACAGGCCAGTCTGGATGAAATCATCAAACACCCAATCTCCGTGAAGTTGATGAGCGATCAAGCACTGACGGATCGTTTGTTGGCCACCGATCTGGATGATTTGCGGGCTTATCTGGAAACCGGGGAATCCCCGCGATACGCCGACGAGTTGTTCCTTGGTCGCTGGGAATTGGATGGCAATGCGACGATCAATTACTTCAAGAAAAATACCATCGGGGTCAAAGCCCGGCAAATCAGAGAAATGAAGGAGGTTGTCACGAACTTGCTGCTGGGTACTTCTATGGTGGTTTACCCTGACCAAACCTATACGGTATCCAATGGTAAAGAAGAGGAAGATGAAAAACCCGAGGAGAAGGAACCTGACGCTTACGAGGACCCTTATGCGGGTTTTGCTCCTCAACAGGGAATGGACGCTGAGATGGCTGCACGCTACGGGTTACCTCCTGGTCAAGGCGCGCAGGGTCAGAGGCGCCCTCAAGCGCAGGCTCCTAAACCGCGTCGTCCTCAACTCAAGTTTTCTGGTCAACAAGGACGTTGGGATCGAAAGACCCGCGGACGTTACCAGACCCAGAGCAGTTCTGGTGGTGGTTCTGTCGTGGTCCGTAAAAACCACCGTGCCTACATTGATATTGGAGGGATGACCCTCGTCTTCAAGCGTGTGTGGTAAGTTTACCTTGAATTTGATTCGATACCTTTTGCCGTTTTCCCAGTTGATGGGGAAACGGCTTTTTTGTGGTATTCTATCTCATTTTTTTTAAATAAGTGGCTTTGATTGACGAATCGGCCTGTTTTTATCAAAATAAAAACATGAACCTCAGGCTTGGCATCACTGCATCCATGCGATCAAGGCATCATGCTTCAATCGTCTTGCTTACGATCTTGTTTCATGGATCACTCAAAATATGTGCCGATCCCCTGGTAGATTATGAGCACGATATTCAACCGGTGTTTGATCGCATTTGTGTGGAGTGCCATGGACCTGAATCTCAAAAAGGAGGTTTGCGACTCGACGGTTTGGATCAGTTGGCGTTGGGTGGTTCCTCCGGGGTTGCCGTCGTTCCTGGGCATTCCGATAAAGGGCTTTTGCTTCAAAAAATCCTTCACCGTGATCCTGAAGAACGGATGCCTCCAGAGAAGCGATCCCCATTGACACCCGAAGAGGTTCAAAAGATCAAATCCTGGGTGAACTCGGGGGCTGTCGAACTGGTTCAGCAGGCCAAAGCTCCCTATCCAAAAGAAGCCTATGAGCACTGGTCATTAAAACCTCTTGAGCAACCTGGGTTGCCAGAATTGAATGATGGTGGAGCAAGATGGGTGCGTCATCCGCTGGATGCTTTCGTTTATCAAAAAATGTTCGATCATGGACTGAGTCCCTCACCCGAGGCTGATCGCGTGACATTGATAAGGCGTATTTATTTCGACCTTATCGGCCTGCCTCCATCGGCAAAAGCAATTCAGTCATTCGTTCGTTCGAAAAACCCTCATGCCTATGAATTGCTGGTCGATCGGTTGCTGGCGTCTGAGGCATATGGTGAGCGCTGGGCGCGGCACTGGCTGGATGTTGTGCATTACGCCGATACCCATGGCTATGATAAAGATAAGCCCCGCCCGAATGCCTGGCCCTATCGAGATTACGTGATTCGTTCTTTCAATGCGGATAAGCCATATTCCAGATTCGTCGAAGAGCAACTCGCCGGAGATGTCTTATATCCTGACAGCATGGATGGCATAACGGCCACCGGCTTCATTGCTGCCGGGCCTTGGGATTTCATCGGGCATGCCGAAGTTTCGGAAGACAAACTGGATGGCAAAGTCGCTCGTCATCTCGACCGTGACGACATGGTCGCAGTCACCATGAATACCTTCGCGAGCACCACGGTTCAATGTGCGAGGTGTCATCACCATAAATTCGATCCAGTTCGCATGGAGGATTATTACAGTTTGCAGTCGGTTTTCTCTGCTTTGGATCGTGCAGATCGAACCTTTGATGCCGATGCGAGTGTCAGCAGGAAGCGTCGACAATGGATGTCCTCCATGGATAAAATTCAGGAAGAACTGGATGAGCTCACCGCACGTGTCCGAGAAGCGGCAGGCTCCTCATTACCTGAATTGGAGTCATCCATCAAAGAACTTGAGGGATCAAAAAAGAGCAAACCGGATGCTTACGGTTATCACAGTGCGATTGCTCAATCACAAGATGAGACCAAATGGGTTCAAGTCGACCTGGGGGCTCCAACAGACATACGGGAGTTGGTTCTGAGAGCGAGTGACGATGATTTCAATGGTATTGGTGCGGGCTTTGGATTCCCTTTGCGTTTCAAAATCGAAGCCTCAAGTGATCCTGCGTTTATCAATGCTCCCACGTTGCTAGTGGATATAACTCCAGAGGATGTTCCGAATCCAAAGCGGGTTCCGCTTTCGTTTGAAATCAATCCTCCTGTCATGTCTCGCTTTGTCCGTGTGAGTGCCACGCGCCTGGCGATCAGATCCAAGGACTATATCTTTTCACTGGCAGAATTGGAGATCAAGAACTCGGGAGGTAATAATGTCGCATTGGGTAAGGCTGTTTCCTCAAAAGACAGCATTGAGGCTTCACCTCGATGGGCAAAGGCGAATTTGGTGGATGGTAAATTCGTGAGTGATGAAAAGGTGACGGCGGGTGCTAGGACCCTCGCTCAGTTAGTGGCTGAAAAGAATGCATTACTCAAGAAAGCGACCCAACCTGAATGGGCGCAGCGCAAACAGATCCTTCTGGGAGAAAAGGAGATGTTGCAATCCAGCTTAGATCAATTGCCTCCACCGTCCAAAGTGTATGCTGGTACGGTCCATCAAGGCAGTGGTGCCTTTCGTGGGACTGGGCACATGGGAGGCAAGCCAAGAACGATACATGTACTCTCTCGAGGAGACGTTGATAAGCCCGGTAAAACAGTGAATCCCGGCGTTGTCCCCGTGATCTATGGGCAGGAAACTCGCTTTGAATTGCCAATGGACCATGATGAAGGTGAACGGCGTGTGGCGTTGGCTCGCTGGATTCTGCAAAAAAAGCACCCTCTGACCTGGCGCTCTATTGTGAACCGAATCTGGCAATACCATTTTGGAGCTGGTATCTGCGATAGTCCCAATGATTTCGGACTCATGGGCAGCGAGCCGACACATCCTGAATTGCTGGATTGGCTCGCGGTTACTTTTCGTGACGGAGGCCAATCATTCAAGCAACTGCATCGCATGATCCTGACGAGTGCCACGTATCGTCAAACTTCCAATGCGAACCTTGAAAAAGCATCCATTGATTCGGGAAATCGCTACTTGTGGCGCATGAACCGGCGCCGGCTTGAAGCGGAAGCAGTGAGGGATTCGGTGCTCTCATTGGCCGGAGTTTTGGACAGAAAAATGGGCGGTCCTGCATTCATGGATTTTGTGATTGAAAAGCCCGAGCATTCACCCCACTACGAATATCGATTGCACGATCCAATGGACCCTGCGTCTCACCGAAGATCCATTTACCGGTTTATTGTTCGGTCTCAGCAGCAGCCATTCATGACGACACTGGATTGTGCGGATCCATCCTTGATGGTAGGAAGGCGCAATGAAACACTGACTCCTTCTCAATCTCTTGCGCTTCTGAACAACCCCTTCATGGTGGCGATGGCCAAAGAGTGGGGAAGGAAACTAGAAAAAAGCAGTTTGGATTTACCGGATCAAATCCAAACTGCCATTGAAGCAGCGACGGGTAAAAAGCCTGATACGGTGGAATTAAAACGATGGGTTGATTATGCCAAAAAGCATGGTCTTGCGAACACATGTCGCTGGATGCTCAACATGAACGCTTTTTTGTTCGTGGATTAATTCAAGTAAACGAACTATCCGCCAAAGTCGTAAACCACCACTTTGGTGACGACCTTCTTGAAGACCTCTTCCACAAATTTCACATGATCAGGATGTATTTGATACGCGTCCTGAGTCGCTTTGTCTTTGAATACGATATTGAGCGCGACTTGATAGCTTTGATCAACCACTGGTCGCTCGCTTGTGGCCATATAGCCCACGTGAAAATGGTCTGCACCCGGAATATCTTTCAGATATTTGTGGGCCCCATCCATCAGTTCCTTCGCAGCATTTGGTTGCTCTGGGTCTGTCCAAAAAATGACAACATGTGAAAACATAGTGAGATTTCATTGTTTTTAAGCAAGAAAGGCAACGAGTTTTTTTGATGTGCCGGGAAAATAAAAACCCATCACTCAGGGAGCAAGGATGTTCTGTCATCTCCAAGCGCTGAAGAAGAGTTACAGATGTCTTATTTGGGGGGGGGATGGACAGGGCGAACTTTGCTGGGCGAAGCAGCAAATGCAGTTCAGATCAGCTTCGATAATGGTGATCGTTCTCAAGACTCCTGTTTAAGTCGGCCTTTTACGCTCCAAGGAGGAACTTAAATCCGCCAGTTCTGAAGAAAAGCACCCGGATTTTCGACAGCTTGCTAGGCATGGAAAACGGCCAAACCCAGAACGTTTTTCTACCTGCCGAAAAGAATTAGCCTTTAAATCCTCACCGATGTCTTATGTCGTTCGCTGAGAAATTTTCCTCCGCAGGGCCTATCAGTGAAACTCTCCTTTAAACATTGTTGAATCAGTCACGCTGATACTTTCTTCACTGACCCTTATAAAATCCTCTACTTTAACGTTATTTCAAACAGGTGCTTTCTACCGTCTGTTGGGGTGCGGATGAACAAGTGCACAATATATGGTGGTTTTCGGCTTTACAACTTTAGGGATAATCCACATTGTTAGCCGCATGCATCTTAAGAACCTCACCGTATTGGGGTTCAAATCGTTTGCGGATAAGACCTCCCTGAACTTTGAACCTGGTATCACCGCTATTGTTGGGCCCAATGGTTGCGGCAAATCCAACGTAGCGGATGCGATCCGCTGGGTACTTGGTGAGCAATCGGCCAAGGCGCTGCGTGGCGGTGAGATGGCCGATGTGATTTTTAATGGCACTGACAAGCGCAAAGCTTATGGCATGGCCGAAGTTTCCTTGACTTTGTCGGATGTGGATGAGGAGCAATTAAAGGCTGCGGGTGTTGATCTTTCTTTCAGTGAAATCACGGTGACTCGCCGAGTTCTACGAGATGGTGGCAGCGAATATTACATCAACAAAACACAGTGCCGCCTGAGAGATATTCAACAGCTTTTCATGGGTACGGGTGTGGGGCGCGCAAGCTACAGCATCATGGCTCAGGGTAACATTACGCAGTTGCTCAGCAGTAAACCTGAAGATCGCCGCATTGTGTTTGAAGAGGCTGCAGGAATCACCAAGTTCAAGGCTCAAAAGCGCGAGGCTCTCCGAAAGCTGGACCACACAGATCAGAATCTGCTGCGCGTGGCAGATTTGGTTGGTGAGGTAAAACGTCAGATCGGATCCCTGCAAAGGCAGGCAGGCAAAGCCAAACGTTACAAGCAGGTGCAAACTGAGCTGCAACTTCTAGAAACTCAGTTGGCTCGTCATGAATACGATATTCTTCAAAATGAAATTCAAGATCGCCATTCCGCCTGTGAGGGACTCCAGCAGCAATATGAAGAGTCTTCTCAGTTTGTTCTGAAGAATGAGGAAGAGATTCGGCAGTTGCGATCACGGCTTGCTGAGCTGGATGCTGAGATCAGCGCTTCCCAGCAAAAGGGAATGGAGTTGAAGAATCAGGCAGATCGCCACGAAGGACGCATTCAATTCAATCGTGAGCGGTTGGTCGAGTTGGAGCATCAAAATGAGCGAGCCCTCAGTGAAATAAGTCAATCGGAGGGTCGCAAGCTCGAGGTGGAAGCAGAGCTTGAAGCGCTGGTTCATTCTCTGGCATCTGCCGATCAAGGCCTTCAGCAAAAGCGAGATGCAGTTGAAGAACATTTGGAAATTGTGCGCCAGGTTGAGTCTTCCATTCAATCAAGGCAGGAAGCATTTCGACAGGTCCAAAGCGAATCTTTCGCTGCAACTCAAGCGGTTGGTAAGGTCAGGAATGAAATCAGTGCCCTTGATTTTCAGAGTCAAAGTCATGCCAAACGACTTGATAAATTATCCTCTGAAAAAATTCAGCTTGAAGAAGAACGCACCAGCCAGCGAGCAAAACTGGATCAATTTTCAGACACGGTTGAAGCCGACAAAAAGGCGGCGCATGATCAACGTGAGACAGTTGAGCAACGTCAGGCTCGCTTGAAAGTCTTACAGGAAGAAATTCAAGTTGCTGCAGAGAAGCTTGACACCGTGCTTCAGTCTCAGGCGGAGAAACGAAGTCAGCTGAGGGTCCTGAAGGATCTGGAATCCTCCCATGAGGGCTTCAGTGAAGGCGCGGTGGCTGCCATGAAGGAAGCTGACACGCTGATGGGATCTCTGGCCGATCATTTGAGAGTGGAGTCGAAATTCGTTCCGGCCATTGAATCGGTTCTGGGAGATTTCCTACAGGTCGTTTTAACCGAATCACCAGAGGCAGCTCGAGAGATTCTTGGGTTGTTGCGCGACAAGAAAGCAGGCAGTGCGAGCGTGGCATCGGTGAGTATGATGCAGAAAGTCTCTGCATGTTCCTTTAGCCATAGCCCCACAACGCATGACCCTGCATACAGTCCATACGGGCTGGCAGCATTGACCGTGGTCGAGTGTGACCCAATTGTTCAGCCCCTGCTCGATTGTCTTTTAGGTTCAGTTTACATTGTTGATGATCTTGAGTCGGCAGCATCTTTTTGGCGAGAGTCTGGGCGGTGTGTCAGTTTTGTGACAAGTCAGGGGGAGACCCTGAGCCCTTGTGGCGTGTTCACAGGTGGTGGGGCGCTATCAGATGGCAAGAACCTGACCACTTCCATCTTGGCGCGGAAAAATAAAATTGTTGAGCTGGAAGAGCTGGTAGCTCTCGTTCAGGTTGAAGTGTCCGAAGCCAGCCGGAAGAAAGGTCAGATCGCATCAGAAATTTCCTCCATACAAGCCGGCCTCCAGGAAGCTCAATCCGAGTTGAAAGCCCGCGAGGTTGCCATTGCCACCAGTGAAGGTGAGTATCGCGCTTTGAAGACTTCCAGTCAGGTGCTTGAGCAGAAGATCGATACTGTTGTTTATGAAATTCAAAGTCTCTCTGATCAGGATAAGGAATTAACTGAAAAACGAGAGCATCTTAAAGTTCAATTAAATCAGATTGTTGAACAAGAGAAAACGGCTCAGGAAAAGCTCAATGAACTCAATCAGGAGCTGGATCATTTTCGTCAAGAACGCGACCGGGCACAAGCGGCATCAACAGAATCTAAAGTCATGTTGGCCTCGGAAGAACAATCCGTGGCGGCTCAGAAAAGGCAAAAGAGCCCATTGGAGCAGCGTAATCGTGAATTGTCTCAAGCCCTCGAACAACGGCGGGCTGAAACTGCCTCGGTGCTGCAAAAACGGGAACAGTGTGAATCTGAAATTGCCGAGTCCGAATCCTCTGTAGAACGCTTCAGCCACGAACGCAATATCGTCAGTGAACAAACTGCTGGTTTGGTTGCGCAAAAGCGTGAACAGGATGGAGCCATTCAGCAGCGTGATGGGATTTTGACCGAACATCGTCAACGACTGAATGAAGTCCAGAATCGTAAGGGTGTGCTCGAGGTTGAGCTGGCCAAGAAACTTTCCAAATTAGAGAATTTATGCAATCGCATTGAGGAGCGTTATCAGATTGCTCTTGATCAGGTTGAATCAGAAAATGTCCCATTGAATCCACTTCCGGAAGGAGAGGCGTCCACTGAGGCCGAGCCTCGACCTGACATTGAGATCTTTGATGAGAATACCGATTGGGGCTCAGTGCGCGAGCGGGTTCAGGCTCTTCAGAAGAAAATGGATAGCATGGGACCAGTAAATCTGGTGGCTATCGAGGAATATGAAGAGACCGAGGAGCGTTACCAATTCTTGACTCAGCAGTATGATGATTTGATCAAAGCAAAGGATGAACTGATGACGGTGATTAACCGCATTAACACCCAAACGCGAGAGATGTTCATCCAGACTTTCAATCAGATTCGTGAAAATTTTCAATCGATGTTTACTGAAATATTCGATGGAGGTATGGCTGATTTGAAACTGCACGATGACGAAGATGTCTTGGAGAGTGGTATCGATATCGTTGCGCGTCCTCCCGGAAAAAAGCTGCAAAGTATTTCCTTGCTCTCCGGTGGTGAACAGACCATGACCGCGGTGTCTTTGTTGTTCGCTATTTATCAGGTACGCCCAAGTCCCTTTTGCGTATTGGACGAACTCGATGCACCGCTCGATGAATCCAACATCAATCGATTCATCATGATCCTTGAACGATTCCTTGATCATTCACAATTTATCATTATCACGCACAACAAGAGGACTATTTCCATAGCCGATATCCTTTATGGAGTCACTATGCAGGAGCGCGGCGTAAGTCGAATCGTGAGTGTAAAATTTAACAGGGAAGAAAATAAAATGGCAGGACCGGAAAGTTCCGGGCGCCTAGCGAATTCAAAAGCAACTCTGCAGTCCTCCCGTGTGAGTGATGATGGCCTTGATTTAGAGTCCAATCGATCTGCAAAAGCGATTCTCAAAGAATAAGCTAGGACCAGTATTTTTGGGTGGAAGGTAGTTTATGGAGCCTTCCAAACTTTTGTGCCCTTTTGAGTTGAAAGCACTAAATGTTGTGGTATCGTTCTCAACCGTATCCAACAGCTAGTGTTCAAAGGCTCGGAGAGGGAAATTTTAGTCGTATTTTGTAAGCGCAGTAGGGCTGCGTAATGTCGTTCCAAAAAATCCCAACGGTATCCGTGTAGGGTATCCTATATGTCCTTAATGAGTAAAACACTTTTAACATATCTCAGAGTAGAAAGAGCAAGCAATGATCAACGCCCAGGATGAAACATTAAACCAACCAGACACCGCCAGCTCGAGCGACAGAATGCGAGCCACTAAGGCTCCCAAAACCAAACGTTCCAACAAAAAGAAAAACGCCCTGAAAGTGAAACGAATTTTCAGTTCCTCTCAGGAGAGCCCATATGATCAAGTAGAGTGGGACAAGCGAGTTGCAGAGATCACAGATGGGAAAGGCAAAGTGATCTTTCGGCAGGAAGATGTGGAAGTGCCCAAGACATGGTCCATGCTGGCAACCAATGTGGTCGTTTCCAAATATTTTTACGGTGAACAAGATACAAACGAACGCGAATACTCCGTCCGACAGTTGATTCATCGTGTTTGTCGCACAATTGCCGACTGGGGGACCAAAGATGGTTATTTCAACAAAACAGACGGCGAAATTTTTTACAACGAACTCTCATGGCTTTGCTTGAATCAATATGGTGCTTTCAACTCCCCCGTATGGTTCAATGTCGGGCTTTACCACGAATACGGAGTTGGTCGTGATTCTGCGAAGGGAAACTGGTATTTCGATCCTTCCACGCAGCACAGTGAACGAGCACCTACTCAGTATGAATATCCGCAATGCAGTGCCTGCTTTATTCAGTCGGTTGATGATAACATGGAAGACATCATGCGGTTGGCTTACAGCGAAGCGATGTTGTTTAAATATGGTTCAGGCACAGGATCAGATCTTTCTCCAATTCGTTCCAGTAGGGAGAAACTAAGCGGTGGTGGACGTCCAAGTGGGCCAATGTCCTTCCTCAAAGTGTATGATCAAGTTGCCAACGTCGTGAAGTCTGGAGGTAAAACTCGACGCGCAGCCAAGATGAATACTTTGAAAGATTGGCATGGTGATATTGAAGACTTTATTGAAGCCAAGCAGCTTGAGGAGAAAAAAGCATGGGCACTGATTGAGCAGGGTTACGATGGCTCTTACAATGGGGATGCGTATGGTAGCGTCATGTATCAAAATGAAAACTTGTCAGTCCGTGTCAGTGACGAATTTCTGGATGCTGCCTTGAATGACAAGGAATGGTGGACCCGATCCGTAACTACCGGTAAACCGCTTGAAAAGAAAAGTGCCAATCATCTGCTGAATCGCATTGCGGAAGGAACGCACATTTGTGGTGATCCCGGTTTGCAATATGATGGAGCCATTCAAAACTGGCACACATGCAAGGGTAGCGAGCCGATTCATTCAACCAACCCTTGCTCTGAGTATGTTTTTCTCAACAACACTGCGTGCAATCTTGCGTCATTGAACCTCATGAAGTTCAAGCGCGAAGATGGGCGCTTTGACGTGGACCGCTTCAAGGCTGCCGTGCGTTTGTTTATCACCGCTCAAGAAATTGTGGTGGACAACTCCTCATACCCAACTCCAGATATTGCGGAAAACTCACATATTTTCCGCACTTTGGGACTTGGTTATGCAAACTTGGGATCACTGATCATGAGCTACGGATTACCTTATGACTCGGATGCAGGAAGATCACTGGCTGGGGCCATCACTTCGATCATGACGGGGCATGCCTATGAACAATCGGCTGAGATATCACGTATTATGGGCCCTTTTCCCGGTTATAAAGACGCCCGTTGTGCTGGCGTGAGCAAGCCCTTGAAGAAAGATAATGTCGAGTCGATGCTCGAAGTGATTCGTCTCCACAAAAAGGAAGCAGAAACTATTCAGCCCAGTCAGGAATTTGATTACCTGAAACAGGAAGCTCGTCATTGTTGGGAACATGCTGAACGACATGGCGTGGAGCATGGTTACCGTAACGCGCAGGTCACTGTTTTGGCTCCAACGGGAACGATTGCTTTCCTGATGGACTGTGACACTACTGGTATTGAGCCTGATATCGCGCTCGTGAAATACAAACTGCTTGCGGGTGGCGGTATGCTCAAAATTGTCAATCGAACGGTGCCGCAAGCATTGAAGCGACTTAATTACACCCAGAAGGAAATGGATCGCATCATCAGTCATATTGAAAAACATGACACTATCGAGAATGTGACGGAAAACGGGAAAGTCATTGAAAGTGGGCTTCACCCAGAGCATCTGAGTGTTTTTGATTGCGCTTTCAAGCCGCACCAAGGCTTGCGAAGTATTCATTACATGGCTCACTTGAAAATGATGGGGGCTGCTCAACCTTTCATCAGTGGAGCCATTTCGAAAACCGTAAACTTGCCTCATGAGTGCTCGGTTGAAAATATCAAAGATGCTTATGTGCAGGCTTGGAAAATGGGGTTGAAATGTGTGGCTGTTTATCGTGACGGATCAAAACGCTCACAACCTCTTAACACAAATCAATCCTCCACGGAGTCAGAAAACGAATCGGTTGAAGACAAGATCACATCCCTTGAAAAAGAAATTGAACGACTTGGAAAACAAGCAACACAGCCATTGCGCCGTCGATTGCCAGAAACCCGCAAGGCGGTGACTCATAAGTTTGATATCGCCGGACACGAAGGTTACCTAACTGTGGGATTGTTTGAAGATGATAGCCCTGGTGAATTGTTCATTACTATGGCCAAAGAAGGCTCCACGATTGGGGGGCTTATGGATAGTGTTGCTACCTTGACAAGCATGGCCTTGCAGTATGGTGTGCCCTTGGAGGCTTTGGTCAGGAAGTTTTCACATCAGCGCTTTGAACCCTCTGGCTTCACTAAGAATCCCAATATACGCAACTGCTCCTCCATTCCAGATTATGTATTTCGCTGGATGTCGCAGACCTTTGCGCCGGGAAAGTCTCAAACAGCTGAGACTGCCGATCCGCAGCCTGAGCTGAAAATGCCCGGGCTGGAGCAAGCGGAGAAGCAATCGATCAACCGCCCGATCGCTGAACTGCCATTGAGTGAAGAGGCAAGCCGTACAGCACTCTCATTGGAAATCAATGCTGGAGGTGAAAATGGAACCTCCTCAGTGCGTGCGGATAGAGGTGCGACCTCGATAGAAGGCCAATCCTTTGTCAATCAAAGTGATGCCCCAGCATGCCCGAATTGTGGTCATGTAACAGTGCGCAATGGCGCTTGTTACAAGTGTCTCAATTGTGGCGAAAGCTTGGGTTGCTCATAAAACTTTCCTTGCACGGGAGGCAAAACACCGCCGAAAGGGTCCAGCATCTCCGGATGCTGGACCCATTTTTATAATTTCAAGTCCCGTTCGCCATTTCTACAGCTGTGGTGCGGATCCCTTTGAGGTCCAATTTTCCTGTTCCCAGAACGGGTAGTTTGGGGATTTTGAAAAATGACTGATGATGAGGTTTCCAAAGATTTGGTATATCTGACTGTTTGAGGCTTTCAATCAATGAGGCTTCATCTCCAAGTGCCTCAGCATACAAGACAATTAGTTTCTCTCCTTTGCGTTCACAAGGGATTGACGTCACCGCGATAACCGGTTCGTTATATTCGGCACAGCCCTCCAAGAGTACCTGCTCTATAGCCTCGTGAGGCACCATTTCTCCACCAATTTTGCTGAATCTGGATAGACGGCCTGTAATGGTGATGAAACCATCCTCATCCAGTTTTGCGATATCCCCCGTTTCATACCATCCGTTCTGCAGTACCTTGTCGGTTTTCTCCTGTGGTCCGAGGTAGCCCTGCATTACGTTGGGCCCCTTGATCAGTAGCATGCCCTCTTGATCGTATGACAGCGTTTTGCGAGTTTCAGGGTCAACGATTTTTGCGCTCACACCGGGGATAGGATGGCCGACCGTACCGGTTTTATGCGTTGGAGCAAACTCCCCTTTTTGGGGTGGTTGCGGCAGGTTGAGTGAAACGATAGGCGAAAGTTCCGTTGTGCCGTAACCCTCTAAAGGACGCACACCGAATTTTTTCTCAAACATATCTGCGAGTTTGATTTTTAATTTTTCGGCGCCAGTAATGATGAGTTTTAGGCTTTTGAAGTCTTCCGGTTTTGCTTTCCTGATGTAGCCCATCAAAAAGGTAGGTGTAGCAAACAAGACGGTGCTTTTCTCCTCACGCACCATTTGAGCTATCTTGGCTCCCTCCAGGGGGTTGGTGTGGTAATGCACCCTGATGCCTGCAAGAGCGGGTAACCATATAGTACCGGTCAGGCCAAAGGAATGGAAAAAGGGCAGTGCAGCAGCCACCCCATCATGAGTGCTCAGGGGAATGACTTCCATTGCTGCCTCCACATTCGACATTAAATTGTGATGGGTGAGCTTAATCCCTTTCGGTTCTGCGGTAGAACCTGATGAAAAAAGAATGGATGCCGTCCGTGTTCGATCAAAGCATTTTGTTGGGAGAATCCAAGGCATTGGATACAAGCGTGCTTTGAGAGCAGTTTTGATTTTATCCAGTGCGGAGAAGTCCTTACCCAAGTCTTCGATAAAGATCACGCGATCGGTGAGTTCCTGGATCTCAATTTTCTCAAGGAACGCCCTGGAGGTAATCGTGACCTTGATGTCGCTTTGCCTAATCGCTGAATCAAAAGCCTGAGATGATGCCGTAAAATTTAAATTGACTGCAATGCGGGCATCCAGAGCCAATGCGAAATTAACAAGAGCTCCTCCGACGCAGGAAGGTAAAAGTATGCCCACAGCCTCATCTTCGGCATTTAGCTCCTCTTTGAGTCGATCACGCAAAAGTAAACTTGAAATGAGAGATTTGCCGTGTGTAAGCCTCTTGTCCGTTGTGTCGGATACAAATGGCTGTCTCCAGAACTGTCTTGCGGACCGGATCATTGCGGTTGCCAGCGATCCTTTTTGAGATTCAGCTTTTTCATGATAGGCACTTCCCAGTTCCTGCACCGCCAGTCTGACTTCATGTGTCTGGGAATTTGAAGGCATTGGATTACCGATGTTTACATGCATGGGGTAGGGGACTCGCAAGCGATGATTTCGATAACGCCCTTTTCCTGCGTGGCTGAAAAGACTTCCCCAAGCGCCTCCAAGGTATACGGGTATGATGGGGGCGTTCGTGCCTTTTGTGATTTTTTGATAGCCGGGTTTAAAAGCGCTCATCAATCCCGACCTTGTAAGTTTGCCTTCTGCAAAAATCCCCACCAGATACCCATCATCAAGCGCTTTACGAGCTGTTTGAATGGATTTCATGATTTGACGAGGAGGGTCATTTTCCGAAATTGGAATGGCTCCCATCAACTTCAGGAAAGACTTGAGCCATTTATTTTCATAATAATCACGATAAATAAGGAAGCGGATTCTCCGTTGATAGAGACTCATCAAAAGCGGCGCATCCACATAGGTAATGTGATTACATACCAAAAGAGCGGGCCCCTTGGCAGGAAGATGATTCAGACCCTCAACCCGGACGTGGTAGACGAGTTTGAGTAGAACTGACCCTATAAAGCGGATAAGAAAGTCTGGGAGTGATTTAAGCGCGAGAACAGTTAAGATTCCAGTAAGCCCCGCTGCGACGAGAAAACAGGCAGCTGGATTCAGGTTCAAGGCATCAAGTGCCATCAGTAAAAAGGCGGCAATCAGCACTCCAAAGAAGCTTAAAAAGCTATCGAGTGCCAGTATTTCCGTGAGCTGTTCACGCGGACTGTGCAACTGAATAAATGCGACCAATGGGACGATAAAAAAACCCGCGCTCAGTCCCAGGATAAACAAAATAGATCCTATGGCTGCAATACTTCCGATTCCCACCTTGAGTCCAAGAAGAGTCAGTCCTAGGAAAAGACCAAGTGCCCCCAAGGGGACCAAACCGAATTCAATGTTCTGCCCTGAAGCTTTGCCTGCAGTGAGTGCGCCAATGCCAATGCCCACCGCGACGAACAGGAATAAATAGGAGGCATCCTCGTTTTTCTCGAGGTTGGTGTATTCGATTCCGTATGGAATCAGGTTCATCTGCAAGAATCCGCCAATAAGCAAAAAGAAAGCGGCGCCCAAAAGGGCCAGCAGTAAGGGGCGATCCTTTCTGATAGACCAGAAAGTCTTTGCCACTCCGAACAGCGGGTTGAGATGCCAGGATTGACTTGTGCCACTGGGTTCTGTTGATTTAATGCCACAAGCCAGCAACCACCCCACGAATGCAATCGCGATGCAGAAAAGAGATGCCCAATGAAATTGTTCTCCAGTCACCCTGCTGAAAATAGGCACCAGTCCAGTGCCGAGGACGATCGCCATAAAAACGAAAGCTTGCTGCCACCCGTTTGCTTTGGACAGTGCATGAGCGGGGAGGATTTCTGGTATGATGCCAAGTTTTGCAGGCCCAAAGAAGGCAGATTGGGTGGCCATCAAAAACAGTATGCTATAAAGCCCCCACTCCGACTGGAAATAGAAAGCCAGACCTCCAGCCGACATGATACCAAGCTCAACGAGTTTAATGTGTTTTATAATTGCCTGTTTTCGAAGCTTGCCCGCAAGAAAACCGGCTGATGAGGCAAAAATCAAAAAGGGTAGAACAAATATAGCCCCTGCCAAATGGTTAATAGAAGTTATTGCCTCTTCACCTTTCATGGCGATAAGGGCATAAATAAGGAAAAGTTTGAAAACGTTATCGTTAAAAGCACCTAAAAACTGAGTGATATTCAACAAATGAAAATCACGGCCTAAACGAATTTGTCGATTTGTTTTCATGGGGTTGGCAGGTAATTTGGGCGGTTTTGAAGTTGCATGCGAGCAAAAGATTGCTGCCCCTTGCTTTTTCTTTGTTCCTTTTGGATTCAATTCTTTGATTACGCCTTTTCTGATCATGATGATATCTTGAATCATCACTCGGATTAACATTCTTTGTACCAATCAAAATTGTATGGCGGCTTAGATTAGTCTGAGTATGGAATTTTGCAGAATAAATTCAGGATACGTGATTTGTTACTTATACATATTCAAAAAGATGCGTCGTACATACATGAATTTTTGAAGGATGCCTTGTGCGGCTTCGATGGATTGTCATTGAAGGGGTTTAAGTGATGTTTTGTGGACATTATTTGACTGTTTGGCTAACAAATAATGTATGTCGCTTAAAAAAATACCTCATGCCTTCAAGGAAATCTGTGATCGCGTTGCCACTGCAACATTTTGTAACCCCTTCGATCCTGCAAGGAGGGAACTATACTCCAAACTGATTGGTCGTCAGTATGATGATTCGGATAAATCAGATTTTCATGCACTGTCTGAAGCTGTGGAAAAAGCGCGCATCAGTTTGGGGAATGCCGGCATTCTTGATTATCGGACATTCAGGGCAATCGACGCAGAGAAGATTCGCATGCTTATTCTGTTTAGCTGCTATCATCAGATATTTTACCTGATGGATGAGCACATCGAAAGTCAGCTGAAATCTCCTGGCAAGACAATCCCGTTCAGGCATGGGGGGGGATGCGTAAGCACTCTTTGCCGGAATGGGTTTT
>Ga0233432_10001798_pt1 | contig 20438 bp, 13 predicted proteins | sample SI_122_August201_6_FD_179870 | JGI IMG/M metagenome (GOLD analysis project Ga0233432, IMG submission 179870) | Seawater microbial communities from Saanich Inlet, British Columbia, Canada - SI_122_August2016_10_MG | ecosystem: Environmental > Aquatic > Marine > Inlet | place: Canada: British... | reverse complement strand
ATATGTGGTCGTCGTGCTTTTTTTGGACGTTTCATCTTACGTGCTTTTGGCGTCCCTAACACGGCACGGCCACAACGTGGGCACGCTGCTCTGGCTAGAAGTACCCCTGAGGGATGGATTGTTTGTCTGGGATCAGGTTGGGGAGGAGGTTGGACCAAGACGCTCTATAAGAAAGACCTCGACTTTCTTGCGACCACTCAAGCGCGGAGGAAGCCCCAAGGGTTTTTGCAGGTGAAGAGAGCTCAATGGGTGGGGGATGTTCTTGGGGAAACGCGAATTTATGGTGAACATGGTGGCGACCCCGAGTTCTGGAACGCTGTTTCTCTCTACACCCAACGGGCGATCATCGAGAGTTCAGATGCGAAGGTGCTCGGTCCTCTAGGAGAAGACATTGGCGAATCAAACAAGATGACAGAAGCCGAGAAAATCATGTCTAGGCCTGAAACTCCTGGCAATCGGAAAATCGTTTATGGTGAGGATGGTGGTCTCACCATTCCGGCTGCGGCTTACACCCTACCAAAAGGCAATACAAAAGAAGTCATCTCTATGAAAAGCTTTGATGGTGGGCTACAGGTGTTCTTTCCTCGTTTTGGGGTTGCTGGGGTAACCATCATGAAAGGAGGTGCATGGCGTGGGGGTGCTGCGTCATGTCGTTCGGGGTGGAGGATGCCCAGTAGCGGTTATGGACGCTATAACAACTGGGGTTTTCGTGCAGCGATGAGTCCTCCTGAGGGTGAAGTCTCCAAGGAACTCACGCTTGATCTTGGTGATGACATTAGCATGGAATTCGTTTACATTAAGCCAGGTACCTTCGTGATGGGGGGCGAGGATGCGACTCACGGTAAATGGCATGGTACTGAAACCCCAAAGCATGAAGTGACTCTCACCAAAGGTTACTATATGGCAAAGTACGAAGTCACGCAGGAGCAATTTCAGAAGATCATGGGCTCAAACCCCAGCAAAGCTAGCAAAAAACCAAAATGTCCTGCAGACAATATCGGGGAAGGCGATGCCGTCGACTTCTGTAATAAACTTGCGGCTATGTCTGGCAAAAGCGTTCGACTTCCAACGGAAGCCGAATGGGAGTATGCCTGTCGAGCAGGAACCACGACCAAGTACTTCTTTGGCGACACCCCTGAGAAACTGGGTGAATACGCTTGGTTTAAGGATAACGATGGCGGAAGCTCCCATCCTGTTGGCCTGAAGAAACCCAACCCTTGGGGGCTATATGATATGGTGGGAAATGTTGTTGAGCGTGTGTCCGATAGGTACTCCAAAGATTACTACAAGCGTAGCCCGAAAAAGGACCCAACGGGAATGGGGCAAAGTGACAAGTCCCTGACGGAGTATAAATTCAAGGTCGCTAAAGCAGGAGCTTACAACCTGACCGCGAGAGTGGTGACGGCCAACTACGACCAGAAACTCTTTGTTTCCACCAACGGTGGAAAATATGATAAGACCCTGAAATTTCCATTCACCTGTGGAAAGTGGGAGGCATGTGAGCCCTTAACCCTCAACCTCATTGAAGGTGAGAATACGCTCAGCTTTCTTCGTCGTGAGGCCCCACAGCAGGGGGTGACCGTGAAAGAGTTTGTACTCAAGCCTCTTTAGGTAGGAATTTTGGCATTCACCGGTGAGGGTGAAGAAATGTTAAAGAGGAAAGGTCTGACCTAACGAACTGGAGCGTTGATGGAGGGGGGCGGTGAAGACTCCGGACTAGTTCTCTTCGAACTCGCTTGCACCTAGGGTGTGTAAGATGACAGAGGCATACACGCGATGGAGGAAGTCGTTCGGATGGTTCAGGTGATTTCCGCTGATATCTGAAAACTTTTTGCGTTCTAAGATAGCCTCTGTGACCTTCATGACGTCAGCGATCGCAACGCCCGCGGTATCATCACATATTCCCAACAACTTTTCTCGATTCATCCAGTGACCTTCGTGGGGCTTAAACTTAGAGTTGGGGAGCATGTTGGCGACTAAAATGAATTCAGCCCGTGGGTTTTCATGGCGAACCCCAGTGATGACACCTCGAATCGAAGCTTCATAGTGTTCGGAATTCTTCTGATGGTTATTCCTGCCTGCGTCGTTCATGCCGAAGGCGATGATCACCAGATCGGGCTGGTGTGCCGTGATCGTTTCCAGTTGAGTGAGTCCCCAAGACGATGTCTGGCCCGCTTTGGAAACATTCAGGAAGTCCACATCATTCCCTGTTACAGACTTGAGTCCCTTAGCGACCTGAACCCCATAGGGAGGAAGATGGGGCGCCGCACCGACAAAGCCAGAGGCGTTGTAGCCTTCTGAGATACTGTCGCCTGTTAGAACAACTCGTAGATTGAGTTTGTTTTTAAGAGAATCTGTGACGCGAGGAAGCTTTAGGCTCTGATGAGTTGGAAGAAACTCTTGGTCACTCCATTGGTTCCCCTTGTGTTCATAAGTAACTTTGACCTGTAGCTGATGGATGAAATCACCCTCTCCCCAAAGGATGAAACGGCCCTGCTCATCTTTCCATTGCCCGTGTTTGAGAACATCGCCATAGAGGGTCGAGCAAGGAATTCGAGATGTTTCGGTTAGGTGCAGAACGCCGGCTTCTTTATCGACCGTGAAATCCTCTCCTTCGACGTAGACCGTTGACTCGTCAGCAGATTCGACCTTAAGTATTTTGGTGGGTAGAAAGAGGAGCTGTGAACATCGAGGGCTCATATCGTTGGCAAAGAAAAGAGTCTCGGCTCGCATGGTTGACGATGAGGCGAAGGCCCAAACTTTTTTTGGGGATCGAGGAGTAGGGGTGCAGCTGGGGATAGACATGAAAATAGGTAACGCGATCATTGTGAAAAATAAAGTTTTCATCAGAGTTAAGTATGTGAGCGGGGCATCGAAGTCATCTCATACGAATCACTTTAGCAGGGCAAAGAGGGAGATGCGTGCGAAAATGAAAGGCAGGGAGAGTCGAGTCACGAAACGAGTGGGTGTCAGGTTGGTGATCCTGAGGCAACCAGAAGACTTCTGGAGATCACATTTTTCAGAATTGAGATCACAATTTGCAATGGCCTTTGAGCTGAATGGGCCCTAAAATATCATGAGAAGTTACTGAAAAGCAAACCTTTCCCCCAAAACCGCTCTCGTTATGACGAAGTCAAAATACTCATGAACGTCACAGAATTAGATTTTTCCAATAAAACTCCGCTGAATTCTGAGCAGTTGGAGCACCTTGAAGATCGGGGCTTTCTCTGCTTTCCCAGTTTTTTGGAAAATCAAGAGATTGACGTTCTCAAGGAGGCAACGGATCTGATGATGGATGCTAGAAAAATCGAGGGGAGCCGAGGTTTTAGACCGACTCAACAGTCCGGTTTAGTTGAGTTGGCCACTCACCCCAGAGTCATGGCTCTGCTCAGTCAGATTTTTGATTCAGAGTTTGCCATGCACCATTATCATGGTGTGCGCCAAGAGGCGGGCTGTGGTGGAGTGCATTGGCACCACGACTACGAACAGCACCCCCAAAGCAATCGAAATGGGAAAATGTTCCACGTCTTTTTCTACCTTGATGGGCTCAATGGGACGGTGGGTGATTTGATGCTGATTCCTGGCACACAGCATCGAGTGATGAGTCGTGACGCCCTCACAGACATGGGGACCGAAGACATGCCCGGGTCCAAAGTGGTGGACGACATTCCACCGGGGACCATCGTCATTGTTCATTCTGCTCTGTTTCATGCTCGAAGGGCGAAGCCTGGAGGAGAAGGGAAGCCACGTTACTTCTTAGACATTCCTTACTGTCAGGCTGGAGTGAAATGGCCACAGGATAAGGGCTGGGCTGCTGAACTGGATCGACTGAGTCGTGAACGAAGTTCAATAGACCCTTGGGCTGAAAAGGTTTTTAACTCGAATCACTTTTATCGCCCCGGCCCAGTTGGGGAACTGTTGGCGAATTACTCAGGTAGCATGGGGTATGAATTGCTGCAGAAGACCACTCTGTTGGAGACGTCTAAAGGCCTTGATTGATGGCCATATTCTTATGGCATGAGGTAGGGAGGGACTGACTTTCTCAAGTAAAACTCTGACGATCCGACACGTTTTTTTTACAGGGATGCGAGTTCTTCTTTAGCTTTGGCCATGATGGCGTCATCTGAAACGGTTGTTAGGGGACTGTACTTGCAGTGACCGTGTTTTCCCGGTGGTCCATAGGGCGAGTTTGATTTTTTATTGTAGCAAGAGATGAGGCACCAACGGGGGTAATCCGAGGTGTTGGGACTCGAGCAATGTAAAAGATTGCTGTGGAAAAAGAGGGTGTCTCCGGGGTTGAGTTCAACGTGAACTTTTTCCAGAACTTTTTCCGCTTCAGCTACGCGCTCAGGATCAGCTCCAGTTTGGGTTCCAACCGAGAGATGATCGATTCGTCCTAGCTTATGAGAGCCCTTAAGAACCTGCAGGCATCCGTTCTCAACGGTGGCCTTGTCGATGGCGACCATACAGCTGATCAAGTCAGGAAAGAGGCAGTTGCCGTTATACCAGTAACCATAGTCCTGATGCCATTCCCATGCGCCGCCAACTTTTGGCTCTTTCATCATCACCTTGCTATGCCAGTGATAAATTTCGTCTCCATCCAAGAGGGCTTGGGCATTGTTCACCAGGCGTTCACTGCGAGAGAAGTGACCAAAAAGGTTGTCTTCGGGGTGATCCCAAAGACAAATTTTGCTTTTCTTGCCTTCGCTATCGATGGTCGCATAACCGTCTTCGCCCAACAGTCCCATCTGATGTCGTGAGTACTCATTTAGAGCCTTCATCTCGTCACCATTAAAAAGAGATGGCACGATGACGTAGCCGTCTCGTTGGTAATCCGACATCTGCTGTTCTGTGAGATTCATGGTGGTCCTTCTGAATTTATCTGGATGGTAATTTGTATATGAATAGCTCTACTTTGTAGCCATGTCGGCGGGGAGGTCATAAAACCGCCCCGATTTATGGCCTCCCCCCTGACTTTCTGATGGAAGGTTGATAACTCCGAGGTATCATGAGGCCTTTATTTGAGATCTCTTTCAATATGACCGATTCACTGCCCAATGAAGAGATCGACAAGATTCTACTCAAACGAGCCATGAACGCATTTAAACGGCGATTGAAAATGAGTCGTTTGGGAGATGAGAGTGGGAGTCACCGAGGCGCGTTTAGTGGCGGAAAGACTTCAGGCATAGCCGGAATAACACCACCTAGGGAGTTCCCACAAGAAGTTTGGGATAAGTTGGTTGAACAGGGCAGGTTGGTTGAGGCCAACTCACTTTACAGCATGCCCTCTCAGAATAAATAATTCTCGCTAACCGGATTCTGATGATGATCAGTGTCTGAATTCCGATTCTATCTCTCATGATGGGAACGAGCTTTAGAAATGTTGGAGACTAGGCGGCTTTAGTCTTGGGATATGCCATGCTCAATGGGAACATAAACGCTCCCGTCATTAAATTTTACATAATCGGAGCTCTCGTCGGGCATAAATGGAATGTCATTGTAATGAACGACGGCACCCGAATCGAGAAGGTAATTTGCGTTGTAATCATAGGCCGCATCGTTAATCATTAACCATGCAACATTTGCGTTTTGGTGGGTGGTTCCAACTTCTGCCTCTGCACCAAGCGGAATATGACTGGTTAAGATAGAATTGTTTCCCCACCACCCTTTGCCATAAGGAGCGGAGCGATAATGCTGCATGACACTCGACGCAAGAATATTATAGCTGTACTCTGTGGCGTCATCAGGCCCATAGCTGTATTGATTTCCGTTGTAATCCAGTCTCCATCGATCCCCCATCTGTCGCATCTGCAAAAGTTCTTCCTGACCTTGCCCCTCGGCAGTCCAGCTGTGAAAAAACATAAGAGGGTAGGTTCTGGTCGCATATCGAGGTACTCTTCTGCTGTGAAAACCTCCCCATCCATTGGTGTAGGGCCAGATCTCTTCATTGTCAGTGAGAGGGCATAGAAAAAGAGCTTCGTACTCTTTTTCCATGGTAGAGTGAACGTTCTGCTCGCTGTGCATCGACTGCCAAGGGCGGTTATTAAAAATATAAGGCTTCATCATGTCGGGCTCTGCCGAAAGTAGCAGCTGAAAGGATCGACTCCATCTTCTGTTGCCGTTCTGATAATTTCCATCGTAAGGATATTTATCATTGTTATCCATGGTATAGAGAGAGAACATCGTTCCCCATGATTTGAACTTGAACTGGCACTCGTTCAATCTGGCAGTATAGAGTACGTTCTGCAGGGAGGGCATGATGAGAGAGAGCAGCACGGCCATGATCGAAATGACGATCAAAAGTTCAGTCAGACTGAAAGCGGCCCATCGAAGCTTTCTCTTTGAGCCGATTTTTTTAATATGCATTCCCCCCATGGGTCAAAATCCTAAGAGAACCTGGTGAAAATCAAGATTTGTTTCATTTCCAGCCTTGTTTTATACCAAAAATATCCATGTTGTGATGATGCTCGATCATTTTATCAGAGTGAGTCAGCATCAAGAAACTTCAGATGTGTAAGGTTTTTTGCCTATTTAATGAATCGAAACTGCAGGGGCTGAGGCAATGAGAAGAGGATTTGCTCCCGTGTTGCCAAAGGGAGCAACTCTAAAGTCACACGGGTGAAACTGATCTTAAGTCTGAATTCTGCTAAACGATGAAATAATGTGAGCTCATTTTTAGGGAAAGCTAGAGCGACTTTTTTCAGTTAATTGGCTCTCCACTCAGGATAGGGGACGTCGCCATAAAAAGAATCACACCCTGAGCACATTGGAATGTGTGATCTCCCCTTCATTAAATCTTGGCGTATTTTCTTAAAGGGCTCTCCTCTCCAGACCCCAAGAAGGCCGTTTTTTGAAACATCTCCCAGGGTGATCTCCCCTAGGGCATCATTGCTACATAGACTGACTTCTCCTGTTGGCCTAACGACCATCTGCTGAAAGGGAACAATGCAGGATGATTTTAGTTCTGGAAAAGAGCGTTTATTTGGAGCATTTCCACCCCTTGTTGTTAGCACCTCAGTCTCTAAACGCATCTGTACTCTGAAGTCTAGATGTTTAGGTGGGTTTTTCTCCCAATGAGCTTCTACCTCTGCAACGTTCGAGTGTTTGATGTGTTGGTCACTGTAATTGTCGATAAGCAGTCGATTTAAGTTTGGTGCGAGAGCTTCGTACTTTTCAATGTCGATCAATGTCCCGTTACTCAAGAGCACGATATAAGCATTGGGCATAGCTTCCCTTGCCATCTTTGCGAAATTAATGATTCGCTTGTCCAAGAGAGGTTCATTGTTGGAGTAGAGATGGAAGCTCCCTTGGTAGTTGATTTGAGATAACTCGTTGACGATGGACTCAAAAAGTTCTTCTTTCATACGAGTGTAGGTTCTAGGGTCATCCCTTTTATTCACTGGGCAAAATGAACACCCACCATTGCAGCGGTTCAATGTTTCGATTTCTAGAAACTTGAAAATGGGAAAAGGATCTTGGCTGAGGGTGTCATCAATGGCATTCTGGATTATGGGCTGAACAACATTGTCGTACTTTCGGTACCGTCGATCTCTTACTGGAGGTAAGTTCTTAATCCAGTTTTTTAAATTCAGGAGGGGTTTAGAAGAGGCGCTCATGTTTTAAAATTTAATGTCTGGTGGTCTAAGAATTGTCCGTTGTGTTTTTCTGAAAGGCTTTCTGCTAAGAGTACAGTTCTTAGGGCCGTTTCTTCAGCTGAAAAATGAGCATTGGGACCGCCCATATCTGTTCTGATCCAACCTGGATGAAGAGCAATCGAGATATGGTTTTTCATGATTGGATCATAGGCTAGAGTTGCATTGATATGGTTAAGGGCTGCTTTTGATGGACCGTAATCATAAGAAAGGTGTTTGCCTGCTGAACTGATTAAAGCAGCTTCTGATGAGATATTGATGATGATAGCATTTCTTAAGTGTGGGAGGAGATTTTGAATGATTTCAATGGGTCCCGCTGAATTTGTGGAAAAAACATTTAGAAAATCTTTTCTGTTCCAGTTTTCGAGGCCCCTTTGGTGAGAGTTAACTGCAGCATTGTTAATCAGGAGATCAATTTTCAGATCTGATTCTGAAACATGATGACTCAATTTCTGGATGGAATCGGAGCAATTCTGGTCAAGTTGATGCCATTGAATATTTTCATTTTCATAGGGAGGGTCATTTCTGTTGTCCTCACGTGAGGTAGCAATGACTTTTATTCCTTTAGAGCTGAGCTCCTTAATGAGCGCCAACCCAAGCCCTCTATTCGCACCTGTTACTAGCGCAGTTGAAAAGGTTCGAAAGGGTTGAAGAGAACGACTGAAAAAACGACTGAACACGCGTCTGATTGTAGTCGACGGATAGAAAATATCTACCTTACTTGAGCGAGTCGTCGTGAAAAGATATTTCATTGCAACCTGTTGATTTAAAATGCTTTATGTGTTTAGGGGAGAGAGTGGCATCCCTAAAGAGGAATGCCACTGATCTCCGTATTCTAAAGGCCTCTATTGAGGCGAAGCCCATTGACCAGACAAATTCAGCCAACTGATAAATGAAGTGGGACTCAGGCCGCTGATGAGCGATGAGACTTGATCAGCTTTGGGATGTTGCTGAACAGTCGTTCTGGAACGTCATTGATTATTTCTGGAAAATGAAATGCCGTGCAATCACTTTGAAAAGATCATTTTTTCTGATGGGTTTGAAGACGGTATCGTTCATGCGTGCCTTTCTGACCTCCTCTCGCATGTGATCGTCAGAATCTGCCGTACAAGCAAAAATGACGGTCTCTCTGTTTAGCTGGAGGTCTTCGTTGTCTCTGACGATTTCGGCAACTGAAAATCCAGACATTTCTGGCATGTGGATATCGAGCAATAGCAGGTCGTACTTGTGTTTTTTTAGAAATTCAAGAGCCTCTTTGCCTGAGGAGGCGCAGTCACATTCAAGGTCTGCTCTTTCGACGATTTTCTTTAGAGTTTTGAGATTGATGAAGTTGTCATCGACAATGAGAACCTTCTTGAGTTCTGGAATGGCATCAAAGGTGTTCTGAATAACTCTCTCTTTTCTCAAGGCCATTTCATTGCTCCCTCGACTTGAGATCTCGAAGGAAAATTTGCTACCTTTGTCCTTTTCGCTTTTAACTTTGATATCTCCACCATGCATGATTCTCACTAACTGTGCAGAAATTGAGAGCCCCAAGCCTGTGCCTCCAAAGTATTTTGTGATACTAGAATCAGCTTGGGAAAAAGGTTTAAAGAGTCTTGCTACCTGTTCTTCGGTCATGCCGATGCCCTCATCTTCAACACTGAAGTACAATCGGGTGGCATTGGAGTTGACCGTAAGGTTGACATGCCCCCCCTGATCTGAGAACTTTATGGCATTAGAGATAAGGTTGATCAAGATTTGCTGAAGTCGCAAAAGGTCGACAAAATAAAACTTGTTTTTGAGATCTAGGTTTACGCTGAGGGTGAGGTCCTTGTCTTGGCATTGAATTTCGAAAATCTTTTCAATCAGCAGAATCTCTTTTTTTAGGTCAGACCAATCTTGGTGAAGTTCAAGCTGACCACTTTCTGCCTTTGAAAAATCAAGAATATTGTTAATCAGGTCGTAGAGGATTTTGGAAGATTCGAAAATAGTATCGATGTTTTCGGTTAAAGTCTCGGGAATAACTGCCTTTGATTCATTTAACATCTCTGCCATGCCAATGATACCATTGAGTGGGGTGCGAATCTCGTGGCTCATGTGGGAGAGAAAACTCGACTTGGCCCTCTCGGCCTTTTCGGAATAATCCTTGGCGGCGATCAGTTCTACTTCTTGTTTCTTATGTCCATCAATGTTCATTGTGGTCCCGGACATGCGAAGAGCTTTTCCGTCCTCATCCCGAGCGATGACTTGACCGACTTCTCTCACCCAAGCGTATTGAGAACTCTGCCCCCTCACGTAGCGGTGTTCACTGCTCCACTGTTCGTCGAGGTCCTGTAGGCAGCGATCCAACGATGCCTTGACTCTCTTGACGTCATCGGGGTGTAGTTGATCAAACCAGAAACGTGAAGATGGTTGGATGCTGTCGCAGTCGTAGCCGAGAATACAGTTGCCATCGTCGTTGTGAACGGTCAGGAAATCTTTTTCCAAGTCCCACTCCCACCAAACCATTTTAGCGGCATTGAGGGCCATCTGCAAACGGCCTCTTAGAGAGTTGATTTCGGAGATGTCGGTGAAAGTAAGGACCACGCCAGAGAGCTGTTTGTTGTGGTTGTAGAAAGGTGTGAACCGACGCATGAAATATACGCCATCTTTGGTGACCGACTTTCGTTGTCGATTCTTCCCCGTGGCTAATACCTCATGGACATCCTGCAGCATCAAATCGTGATCGTTGGGTTTGTAATGAATGTGCTCAATAGGGCGACCGATGTCTTGATGTAAGAGATCGAAAGCAAATGAAATCTGCCGATTGAATCGCTTGATTCTGAGTTGATGGTCTAAGAAGAGCACTCCGTCTTCTGTGCTGTCGAGGAGACTTTCGTGATCATTGTTGAGCTCAATCAACTGCTCGTTCTTCTCTTGAAGCTCTGCGTTGACGGAATGCAGCTCTTCATTCATGGAGTGAAGTTCTTCGTTCGTACTCTGTAGCTCTTCGTTGGACACCTGAATCTCTTCGTTGATGGCCTGAAGTTCCTCGTTACTGGTCTGTAGTTCTTCGACAGTGTTTTGAAGGTTTTCTTTGGTTGATCTCAATTCATCTTCAAGCATGAAAATGCGCTCTTGGGCCTCAACGGACGTTGTGCTTTCGTTTGTCTCGACGCCTTTGGATTGAGGTAGAAGGGCTTCCTCCTGCTCTTGGGCATAAGGCTCTAAAAGCACCAGCAGCATATCGGTTTGGGTTTCATCGACCTTGAATTGAGAGATTCTTACCTTCACCATTTCGTCATCATAACGGGATGTCGCGGTATAGGGGCCCTTCTCAAGAGGGTGATGTCCCTGTTGAACTTTCTGGACACCGAGAGAGACCGTCAGCTTCAGGTCATCTGGCAATTGGCTAAAAAAGTCATTGGACACCCGTCCCCGTTTCGGAAGAAGGTATTTGGAGCAGTCGCCGAAGTAGTGCTGAACTTCTCGCTCTTGATTGATCAGCACCCCGGAAGGCACGAACTCTTTGAGCAATGAATCGTAAACCGACAAGAGGTCCGAATTGATAGAGGTGATCTTCTTCTTATTATTGAAGTCATAACTCGAAAGTGTTTCCCGATTAATGGGCTTTGAGAAAAGGTGGGTGGACTTGCTATAGTCCTTAGAGTCGCGAATCTTCTTGAAGATTTTCCCATGGGTCGACAGGCATTCGAAATTGTTTTCCTCGTGACTGATCGCTTCACTGGAGCCCAGTAAGAGGTGGCCATTGAGCCGTGTGGCATAACTGAGTGAGTGCAGCGCAATCTTCTGAGCCTTTTCCTTGAAATAAATCAACATGTTTCGGCAACTTACGAAGTCCATGTTGGTGAAGGGAGGGTCTTCAAGTAGGTTGTGTTGTGCAAAAACGATACGTTGGCGAATGTCTGGCCTGATCCGGTATTGCTCACCTTCGATCAGTTTGAAGTATTTCTCCTTCCGTTCCTCACTGAGGTGGCTCAGTTCTTCTTTGCTGTAGAGCCCCTTGCTAGCTTTATGAACGGAGTCAATGTGCATGTCGGTGGCAAAGATGGAGATTTTACCTGGATAACGGCATTCATTGGCTAGTTCATCCGTGAGGATGGCAAAGGAGTACGCCTCTTCCCCATTGGCACAACCTGCAATCCACAACCGAAACTGCTTTGGGGGAGAGTCACTTAAAAAGATGGGGCTAAGGACTTTTTCTTTAAGTTCGGCATAGATCTCGGGGTCTCTGAAAAAAGACGTGACTCCGATAAGAAGGTCTCGGTAGAGGTCGTTGGTTTCTTCTGTATTGGATTTGAGAAGGCTAAGGTATTCGTTGATATCTCTGATGCCATTGATTTGCATGCGACGAGCAATACGTCGAGACACACTTTTGATTTTGTAATTGGAGAAGTCCAGCTGGAAAATATTCTTCAGAAAACCGAACAGAGATTTGTATTCGATGTTCAGGCTTTTTTCGACCTCGGTCTTTTCTTCTTCATCATCAATGTAATTCATCACCGAGACGGGATTGTTGTCATAGTTGTTGATGACCCCCCATGTCTTCTCCGGTTCAAGGATAAGGTGTGCGAGTTTGCTGTTGATGATACTCTGTGGCATGGAGTTGAACTCGGCAGAGTCCGGATTCTGGGCTAAGACGAGCCCTCCTGATTCTTTAATGGCTTTACAGCCCTTTGTTCCGTCGAAGCCCGTCCCGGAGAGAATCATTCCAATGCACTTGCTCCCATAATTAATGGCGGCGGGGACCATGAAGGTGTTGATGGGCAAGACCGTCGTCTCCCTCTTGCTATCCCTTTTCTTGAGGCAGAACTTGTCATCGTCTAGGATCATGGAAAAGCCTGGGGGAATCAGATAGATATGATCCTTTTCGAGCTTCATGCCCTCTGAGACTTCTTGTACAGGCAATTTAGTGTGAACCTTCAGAATCTCAGCCATCAGACTTTTGAAGTCCGGTGAGAGGTGCTGAATGATGACAAAAGCACAGTCGGTGGACTCAGGTAAGGTCTTGACGAGTTTTTCGAGTGCCTTCAGCCCACCTGCGGAGGCTCCGATGATAACTAAATTCTTCATGATGGGTTGAGGGTTTTCACTATGGTCCATAGCTTAATGTTTAAGATCATTGGCAAAGTTTTCCTCATTGATAATATTCTTTCTTTTTTTATTCAGTCGGTCTCGCTTCGTTCTGAATTGTTAGAGATGGCCTTGCTGGAGTAGTGAAAAGTGAATTGGGAGTTAAGCATCTTAAACCAATGAAAAAGTAACGTTGGAAAAGAGAACTGTATCACGACATTCCATACGTTTTTGTTTAGAAAAGAGGTCGGTCTCCTTCCGAACCCTGATAAGGGTGGGAGGGGAATGAAACGACTCCATTTAAGAAAGAGGTCAGTAAAACCTCATCAGTTTTGATGGAAATAAAAACTGAAAAGATAAGTTGGAGTTTAGAAGAATTTCACTATCTTTTCCGGAAAAACATAGAGAATCTCGCAAGAACAGACCTTTAGCTGATTTATTTCTGAAACTTTATAGAAAAATTCTCCTGATGAGTTTCCTCGCAGGAGGAATACCTCTTGCTTTGGTCATGATGGTGACAGGAACATTAGGAAAGAATGAGATTTCAAGATTAGAAATACAAAGAGCCTATGCTCAGCTTTCATTTCTTACAAAAACCTTTTCAGATTTCTTTGAAGTGACGAGAAGGCAAGTTGAGACCATGTCAAAAACGCCAACTTTAAAGTCGATGAAGTGGTCTCGAATTGAGCCATATTTAAAAAGTGAGAATGAGCGTTCTAGTGAGTTATTTGAGAAATTCATCTTAGGGAAATCAAATGGACATTTCTTTAATACGAAGGGCGGAAATCCATGGCAAGGTGGCATAAGAACTTTTGACGATGGTGACCCGAAAAGTTTTCCGAAAACGATCAAGAAGAGATTGTATTGGCAAAAAACGATCCTTGAAGACGGTGTTTATATATCTGAGCCGATGGTCTCCTATACCACTGGGGCAAGACAGATAGTCATCTCATCGTCAATTAAAAGCGATGAGGATAAAATCGTAGGGATGTTGGGGGGAGGTATTTCCTGGGTGGAAATCGAATCGTTGGTGAAAAAATTAAAGGCCAACCTATTTGATTCATACGGGAAAGATGTCGGATTTTCCCTGATCTCAAAAGAAGGAGTATATATTTTTCATTGGGATGAAACCAAAGGGATAAAATACTCAAAAGATGAAAACGGTCATTTGCTGCTAAATGATATTGGAGAGCCGATTGTGACGCAGAGTTACCTTCAAGACTCTGAAGATCCAGATCTTGCTAAAGCAGGTAAGAGCCTTCAAAGAGGATTGCATGGGCATGTGAGATATAAGGAAGGGAGGGAATGGAGCGTCTTTGTCTATGCGCCAATTGAGACAACACCTTTCAGTTTGGCTATAACTATACCAGAAAAAGTTGTTCTTCGCTCTCTCTACGAACTTTATCAGAGCTACATTTTCATTTCGATATTTGCTTTTGTGATTATTGTTTTTATTTCGATACTCGTGAGTCGAAGAATTTCACTTCGTATTGAAAAGTTAAACAATATTGCGAAATCATTTATAGGAGAGAGGGTCGATTTTGATGCTCATCAATTTGGAGAAGATGAAATTGGTGAACTAGCGAGGACATTTCAAACGATGTCAGATGACATTGTAAAGAGTCTAAGTCAGTTGAAGGTCAACGAGAAATCATTGACATTTAAACGAGATGAACTTCAGTCTGAGGTCAATGAGCGTGTGATTGAACTGAGAGAAGCCCTTCAGAAAGCTGAGGAGGCCAGTCAAGCCAAGAGTGATTTTGTCGCAAATGTGAGCCATGAAATACGTACACCTCTGAATGCCGTTTTAGGTTTAACCAGACTTCTGAGGGAAGAGGAAAGTATACCCGCAGAACACCAGGAACATCTATCTATTATCATGTCTAGCGGAGAGCATTTATTAGTGATCATTAATGATCTCTTAGATTTTTCTAAAATAGAACAAGGTGAAATCGATCTGAATGTTGAAGATATTCAGCTCGATGAAGTGGTGAAAGAAGTTTGTACTCTCATGAGGCCCTCTGCGATTGAGAAGGGAATTGAGTTGAGATTGAGTTTGGACTCAGAATCTCAGTTTTCATTTTCTGGAGACCCTGTTCGCATTAAACAGATTCTAGTAAATTTATTGAGTAATTCTATCAAGTTTACTCATCAAGGTCATGTTCATCTCAGTATGTTTTCTGATGGGAAGGGGAAGATCAAGTTTAAATTAGAAGATACGGGGATTGGGATGAGTGAGGAGCAGTGTTCAAGAGTTTTTGAAAGATTTGAACAGGCTGAATCGAATACAAGAATAAAGTATGGGGGAACAGGTTTAGGATTAGCAATTTCAAAAAAATTGCTTGAGAAAATGAACGGTTGGATTTCTGTGGAAAGCACTCCTCAGAAGGGAACGGTCTTTGACTTTGGTTTCTTACTAAACTCTCAGGGGGAAAAGGGCAACTCTAGTCATACATATCAGGAAGAATTAAGGGTTTGGGCAGAGATAAATAGGAAAAATACGCATAAAGCACTCGTTGTCGATGACAACTCATTAAATCTGAAAGTAGCAGAGGCGGTCTTGAATAAACTCGGCCTGGAAGTTGAAACTTCAATATCTGGAGAAGCAGCAATTAATTTACTAGGCCATGAGAAATATGATATTATTTTTATGGATAATAATATGCCGGAAATGGATGGATTCGAGGCGACACGACGTATCAAGAATAACCCCAAGACCTCATCGATTCCTATTGTGGCTCTGACTGCCAATGCGATGACTGAAGATAGAGAAAAAAACCTAGCAGCAGGCTTAGATGATTTTTTAACGAAGCCAATTGACGTCAATCAATTGCTCGAAGTCCTAATAAAATTACTAAAGGGTTGAGCGAAAGAGGGGGGCTTCTTCGTTAGATTGAAATCATGGCAGTTGCACCATGGACCCGCGTGGCGTGATCTGTCATCATGGTGGCTCTCGCTGGTATACAGACCTGAGGGGAATAAGACAAGTTCGAAAGAGGTTTTTCTCTTTGCTCGACTGTGCGAGACACGGTAAATTTGGGCCGTACTGTTATTTTCTAGTCTACTTTTGAGGCTCATGAAAAGGCCCCTAAACCTTCTTAAGAAGTTCTTATGAGATTCTTTGGGACTTGAGAAGATCAGCTAGGGATAACTGAATCTTTGATGTGGAGGTAGCAATGGATGTGGGGTTGGCCTCGAAAGTACCAGACCATATCGGGGCCTTCAATTTGGAAGGTGTCGTAAACCCCATCGTCACCGATATCAAACTTCCCGCCATAGGTAGAGATGTGAAGTTGATCAAAGATTGAGCTTTTATGAATTGAGTCCATCGAAGTCGTGACATCTCCAGCCCTGAACATCGCTAGCATCTCTTTCATCGACGTCTTGAGCTCTTCCTGTTGATCCTTACTCAAATTCGAGACGGGCATTCCAGGAAAATTGGCTTCTTTTTTCTTGATGACGAGTTCAGGTTTTTCGCTTCTAGGGCGAATGTCGACTAGGATTTTTTGTCTTTGGCTTCCATCTAAAGTTTTCAGAAAACGGTTAAAGGCCAATCCCTGGTACCAGTAGGGGTTGCCTGGGTGATCTTTTGTTTCTCGAAATTTCTCGCCAAAATTTCCGTAGAAGATTGGCCGGCCACCGAATCCACCTCCATTAAGAGAATTGACCAGACCTCTTCTTGTTACGTGATGGCCCGAGAAAACCATCTCAAAATCTAGGTCTTCTGGTTTGCCAAAAAAAGCGACAGAAGGTTGTTTTCGATTTTGATCTTCCGTGATTTGTTTTCGAATTCCTTCGCGGTGCTCTTCAGAGTGCCAGGAGTCGACGATCTCTTGAATGAGAACTCTCTGGTCCTGGGTGAAGGTGTTGTCGAGACGGTGAGCCGGTAAAACGTACCACCAATTGTTAATATAATCTCGTTTGACGTCGCTGGAGGGGAGGCATACCTTCCCTTGTTGTTCTTCGTTGAGGCTCTTGTAGAGCTGCATCGGGAGAGAATCTTTCTGAGAGGAGATATCTTCATTTGGCAAAGCCTTCGTTTGAGCATAAGCCCGTGGAAGGATGAGGCTGGCTCCTAGGGCTGCCCCAGTCTGAATAAACGCTCTTCTTTTTACGGTCATCGATGTCTCCTAGTTCTATGTTTAACGCCTAAGGATGGGATTTCAAGGAAGACCTTGATATAAAAGAAGGTTTATTGTCTCGGCTTTTTGGGTTATGGCGCTGGGTCAGTGATTCGAGAGTCTTTAAGTCTACCGCCAAATCGTCGTTTCGGAGCTGTCTTGCCCCATCAGGGCTGTGATCCCCAATATGGGTCAATAACCGAGAACTTCGGAAAAGTGCTCTAGTTTTTTTTTGGGTCGAGCCTTTTGGGAGAGTACCCAATCTTCGGTTTGTGGTTAGGTTATTTATCGGATTCAACCGGAATGTAGGTTATGTTCCTGGGAAAAATTTACGAGGAGTTCTCTTCTAGATAATTTTTCTGTAGGATAGATGATGGCGTGTCTCCATAGAATTTTTTGAAGGCGTTGGAGAAATGACCCGGATAATTGTAACCCAATTCTTCAGAAACATCTTTAGCTGTCATGCCATTGTTGAGAAAGTTTAGGGCGATGCCCATTCGGTACTGTTCCCTAAATTTCTTAGGACTGATTGCAAAGCGTTCTTCAAAAAGTCTTCGCAAATGATCACTAGAGTAGCCGACTTCATCACTGATACTAGCTAGGGTTTTGGTGAAGTTGCGATCTGAAACGATGTTTTGGCGAAAACTTTCTGCGGGGTCCGTCGGTCCTGGGTCTAGGTCAGGATTTAAAATGATATCAAGTAAAGCATTCAGAGAAAGGGAGAGGAGAAAATTTCGAGAATCTCCGGGTCGGTGGAAGGCGAGATGGGTTTTCTTAAGAGATAATCGGCAAAGCTCTGCCTGATAATTAGTAAGATAGTGAAGGGGTGGAATGTTAGCGTAGTTGTTCTCCATTTTCAGACAAACCTCTTCTTGGGATTTCTCTTCGAGGGAATCCTTGGGAAGCATGAGGACCCAGTTATCTCGGTTTTCTTTATAAGAGAAGCTGAAGGTTCCCTTGGCGGGCAAGAAGAGGGCAAAGGGCTTTTTTCCGTCAATCAGCCCAAGGTCTTTGCCTGAGGGCATCGTTACTTTAGCCTGAACTAAGCCATTTAAATGAATCAGAAGCCAATTCCGGCTATTCGTTTGGGTGTAGGACTGAGGGTGGTAAAAGTGCTCTAAGTGCTGGAGGATCATAAAAATCGGTTTTTTGTAATGTTTTAGCGGAAGATACTGATTGTTCCAGCCCTAAGGGTTCTTAATTTCTCTATCATAACCGTAGGTGAATATTTCAGAAAAACTTAAACGTGAAATCTTCCATGAAGAAAAGGTGATCTTAATATGAATGTCATAAAATTGGGTGTTGTCGGGTCATGTGGTCGTGGCTCGACCTTTAGAGATGTCTGTTCCGCGATAGATGGAATTGAAATCTATGCTGTCTGTGATCTGAATAAAGAGGCCTTAGACAAAAGCCAGAGAGATCTTGGCGCGAAAGAGGCCTACACTGATTACGAGAGCATGCTGGATAATTCAGAATTGGATGCTGTCCTGATCTGTACCCCAATGCACGTCCACGTGAAGCAGTCCATTGCTGCTCTAGAGAAGAATATCCACGTCTTGTGTGAGGTCACCGCTGGCGTGTCTGTGGCGGAGTGTCGGGAGTTGGTTTCAGCCTGCCATAAGAGTGATGCCGTCTACATGATGGGTGAAAATTACATCTACACAAAGTCCAATCAGGTCATTACTGAACTCGTGAAACAAGGCCACTTTGGAACAACTTATTATGCGGAGGCTGAGTACCTTCATGAGATAAAGGAGTACTCGGTGACGACACCTTGGCGAAGAAAGTGGCAGGCAGGGATTGAGGGGATAACTTATGGCACCCATAGCCTCGGGCCTATTTTAAAGTGGATGCCGGGAGATCGGGTGAAGCGAGTGTGTTGCGAGGGAGCTGGTGTGCGTCATCAAGATACGGAAGGAAAAGACTACGTTCAGTCGGGAAGCACGATGCTTTGTAAAACAGAAAAGGATGCCCTGATTAAAATTCGTGTGGACCTGCTTTCGGAGCGTCCCCATGCATGTACCAATTATCAATTACAGGGAACCGATGGATGTTATGAGTCTAGTCGGGGTGGCCCTTGGGATAAAGACAAAGTATGGCTGAGGAGTCGGGATGAGAACTACCATTGGCGTGACCTTTCAATTATCTCTGAGGTCCCAGAGTTGACTGAAAAATATATGCCTGAGGGATGGTTGGCGTCTTCAAAACATGCCCAGAAGGCTGGTCATGGCGGTGGAGACTATTTTGAAATTCTCGACTTTGTCCGTACGATCAGAGGGGAGATTGAAAATCCCATTGGTGTCCACGAAGCGATGGACATGACTTTGCCTGGCTTGATCAGCCAGGAGTCCATTGTGAAAGGTGGTGTTTGGTTGGATGTGCCTGATTCTAGGTCATGGTAAATAGGAGTGAACGAGAAATGGTCAACACTCAGACTCAATATGAGAGATATGGTTATTCTGTTAAAGAGAAACTGATTCCCAAGGCATTGCTGGTGGCAGCTAAGGAAAAAGTGATTGAGATCCAAGAGAATCAACCTCATTGGGCAACGGACTCTTGGCAATTCCTCGATCCGAAAAGGAAGACGAACTCCAAAGGTGAAGGTTTGCCGATTGGAATTCAAAGGGCCTCAATCTTTGAGGAGCAATTCAAAGTCATTGCAGAACATAACAATATTGTTGCTGCCGCAGAAGAACTTCTCGGTGGAAAGGTGAGGTTATTCACCGATCAAATTATTATTAAACACGGGTTTATTGATGAGGATCAGGGGGGACGATCCTACTATCACCAAGATTCCTATTACTGGAAGCTTCAACCAAACTTAGGAGTCAACTGCTGGATTCCTTTTGATGAGGTTGGTAAGGACGCTATCGCATTGGGGATCATGCCGGGCTCTCATGCGGATGGGAAGTTAGTCGAGCACGAAGAATATTACGACCAACCCGCCTGGGGTAGTATTCGCGAAGGAGAATTTAAAGCCTTTGTGAGACACCGCATTCCGGAAAAATTGATCGACGATACATCAGAAGTTATTCTTCCGATGAAGTCTGGTGATGGCCTTTTCTTCTCCAACCATACATGGCACCGCAGTGAACCCAACCGCACAGGTGAAAGCAAGATGTTTTATGCGACTGCCTACCGTCTTGTACCGTGACGCTGATTTTTTTCACCGGGATCATTTGGGGTGGAATTGGTATCCTGCTCGGAATGGCATCTCGCAGAAAGATAGATGAACTTTCTTTTATGGCCTTAGGAACAGGGATGAGTGCTATCCTTGCCTGGGTTTTTATCACTGATTGGAGTGTCTTGGTCTCTGGGCAAAACTTGAAGTTATGGGGGTTATGTGTGCTCTTGGGAACTGCTGGAACTTATAGATCAGACTCTTGATTATTCACAGGTTTCCCACGCTGTACCTCAAAGGGAACTCATTGATATGAACCATTTAATGGATAATGTGATAGAGGATTTAGGCGAGGAAATTAAGTCTAGTTTTGCAATTGTTAGTTGTGACGATCGCGCAACATTGTTTCTGTAAATTGCATTCCGTCCGCATGAAGGAGATGGGCTCCGACGAGCTCAATCAGTGGCCCATTCTCGCCCATCCCCTTCA